>Ga0164296_1002227_pt1 | contig 19630 bp, 37 predicted proteins | sample GEODES057metaG_FD_113533 | JGI IMG/M metagenome (GOLD analysis project Ga0164296, IMG submission 113533) | Dystrophic lake water microbial communities from Trout Bog Lake, Wisconsin, USA - GEODES057 metaG | ecosystem: Environmental > Aquatic > Freshwater > Lake | place: USA: Trout Bog Lake...
TACACTTCTAATAGATCTTTGACTAGCAACAGCATCATTAATTGTAGAAGCAACTTCTTTTAAGAAATCTTCATTAGTATAATTATAGATGTCATTTATAGTATCGTTATTTTTTGATTCGTGTACAAGACAATCAAATATAAAAAATCTTATAGCAAGAAGTTCTTCTGTACTAAGCATTTTATAAGCGTCTTTTACACTATAAAAAACAACATCATAAAGACTATTTGCTTTAGTCTTGTCTGAAAATTTATTAAGATTTACATCAATTTTTTCATCATTATTTGATTTAGTAGTATTACTTATTTTTTCTAAATAACCGTTACTATTTATTGTGTATAATCTTGAAGAAAATTTAAAAGAAACGTTTTTTGGAGAAATTATACGTTTACCATCACAATACCAAGCATATAAAAGCTGATCATCTATTCCTGGAGATTCTGCAACATAATTTGTAACAGGATGTTTACTCCATTTACTAATAGAAAAAGCAAAATTTGTTTTTCCAAAATTATTTGTGTTATATGATGTATACCAATTAGAAGCTTCTTTAAAAGATTCTGTTTTGATCATAACACCTTGAATAAAGTAACTTATTTCTTTATTACTATGAAATATACCTGAATCTAAAATATTACCCTTCTTATCATGATGTACAGATCCATGAAGTAGTGATGCTTCTGATTTTCCTGAAGAATTTATTTGAAATTTTGCTTTATATCTTCCTTTATGAAAAAATATTCTGCGAATTGTTGATGCTTGAGTAGGTTCTGGTTCACTATAAAGAATTGTTCTATCGATATTAATTGTATTATTTGAAGAACTATTTGAAAGAATAATTTCTGTAGATTTTTTTGTATTATTTTCTGCTGCTTTTTTATTCCAATAATTATTATATCCATAATCATCAACATAATCATCTTCCCAACTATGGCCATAATTACGATTATTATTCCAATTTGAAGTTTGTTGATAATTATTATTAAATTTGATAACAGGTTTTTCTATAGTATTAGGTCCATATACTCGGTCTATTTCAAAAGAAAAATCTTCAAATTCTCCATTTTTTAATTTAAAAACATAATTATGATTCAAACATTCTACTATTTCATTTTTTGCAGCAATAGTAATTAATGAATTTTCCATTGAAGAAAGATAAATACCTTCTTTAGATTTTAAAAAATACAAAGGTCTTTCTTCTATTGCTTCTTCTATTTTATCTTCTTTATATTTGCAATATTTGCCATGATAAACAAACATTTCTTCAGGATTATTTTTCATTACCCAAAGTAATGCTGCATAACCATCATATTCTTTTAAAATGTTCATTCCTACTTTTTCTAAAAGTAATCCTAGTCCATGTGAATCTACTTCAAAAGAATTTAAAGGTAATTCATGTTTTGTTGCAAGAGATCTGATATTACTTATTACACCATTATGGACAATAAAAAAAGGATTTGTTTGTGAATCAATAAAAAATGGATGATTATTTTCACGAGAACAAACACCACCACCTGCTGCTTTTCTAGAATGTATTAAAATACTACCATCTTTATACTCAAGATTTTTATGTTCTTCATCAGAAATAAAGTTTCTAAACATAGTGGTATCTTTTTTGGTGGTAAAATTAGAATATCCTTTATAAAGATTGCCATTTAAAAACATTCCACATCCATCACCACCCCTTTCTTGATTATATAAACCAAGAATTTTCATATTATTATATACTTTTTCTTTTTGAGACTTAGTTAAATTTTTTTTACCATTGAAAGCTGCTATTCCACAATAGATCATTGATTGATCTATTTTAAAGAAAAAATTAAATATTAATTGTATTATTAGATAAATTGTTATTATTGTTATCATTGTTTTTGTTTTGTTTGTTAAAAATAAAAAAGGGGAAATTAATCCCCTTTTTATTAGATTTGATTTAATAGTTGATATTTTTTTTCTGCAATTTTAGGCAATTCTTTTAAATACTTTTCAGTAGTTATTGAACCCATAGAAGGTGCTGAAGAAGTTTCTATTATTATAAATCTAGGATCTGAATTAATAGTACCATTTTTATTTTTTCCTGCTTGTACTAATACATCTACAGCACCTATATCTAATCCTACTGCTTTTAATGCATTAGAACATTCCTGAACAATTTTATCCCAGTTTATAGGTTTTTCAAAAAGTTCATTTTCTTCTAAGATCCAAACACAATTATTAGCATGTTTTTGAAAACGAGTTTCTTCAGGAGCATCTCTTTTTAACATTTTGCGATTTGTATAAAAACAAGTGTTTTCTAAAGCATTGATATGAAGACGATATTCACGAGAATATGTTTTATATTCTTGAATTATGTATTTATTCATATCTCTATTATTGCAAAATTTTAATAAAGATTCTTTGTCTTTTATATAATAATTACCTATTCCACGAGAACCTAAATGTGATTTGATTATTAAAGGATATTTAATATCTTCAATATTTATTTTATCTTCTTGTGTTTGGTTATTACACATATAAAATTGTAAATCATTTTCTGATTTATTACAAATAAACCACGCTGCTGTAGAAATATCATTTTCTAAAAATTTAGTCATCATTTTTAATTTTGATGCACTATTAGAAACAGCTTCAACAGTATTTATTTCTACTAGTTTGGTATTTTTTATTTTAAGTGGATCAATATTTGTGGTTGATCCAAATCGAGCTACTGTTTTAAAAGGCATTTTTTTCAACTCTGCTCTTAAAGTTTGATAACTAGGATGTCTGGTATAAATTTGAAATTTAAACATTTTTTCTTTCTTTTTAATTTCTGGTGAATTAAGATATTGCCATATGATTTTTAAATCATCATAATTAAGATCATCGGTTTTATTTTGAAATCTAGATATATAATTTTTATCATATGTTGACATAGATCCGTTTTCAGGTTTTCTTAAATAATCTTCATACCAAAGTTTAGACCATACTCTTTTTTCAATATCTGGACACCATAAAGTTATTATTTCTTTTTTTTCATTTAAATCTACAAGGTTTTTAATAACTTCTAAAAACGTTATTTGTGGAAAATAATTTTTAGATAATCTAAATATATCTTCTGTTGACCTGTAAGCACCTGATTTACATTGATATTCTTTATTTTTTGCGTTATATGTACTATAAAAAACATTATACTCATTAAGAAATTTTTTAAAAAAAGAAACAAAATCTTGATCTTCTATGTGTTCTAAAGTATTAAAATATAAAAGACCTTCATTAATATAGTTTTTTTCATTTCTTTCTACTATTTCTAATAATTTTTGGATTATATTGTTGTTTTTTGTTGTCATGCTATTTTTTTGTTTTTCCAATCACCTGATTTGATTATTTCTTCTTCTGAACCTTGATAATCTTGAACATAAATATATGCATTTTCTCCAAAAGGAGTTTTAATTGCGGTTATATCATACCAATTTTTATTATCTCCCGGAATACCTGTACATCCTTCTAAACGATGTAATTGTTCTAAAGTATTTGCATTTTTAACTTTAAAAACTTCAACTTTAATAGAAGTGTTTCCTTTAGGAGAAACAATAGGAAATCCTGAATTTTTACCATACATAGTAAACATAGGATCTGTTTTAAAATCACCTATAAATTCAGAATCACTATCTTGTAATATCCATTTATAATTACCTTCGCCTTTTCTAAGCGTACCATATACTCCTATCAATACATATGGAGCGTCTTTTGTTATTTCAATTCTTTTCATATAAGTTCAATATTAAAATCATTAACATATTTTTTTGCCAATTCGACATCATTATTATTAATAATGTGTGATATTTCTTTACCTAAATTTTCTATTATAGAAGATTTTTCATCATTTACAAAATTAATTGCTGCTTCAGTATTTCTAAAACACCATTTAATAAGTTTTTCATTAGAAGCAAAGTATGAAGAAAGTACTCTATATTCTGCTCCCCAACGAGTTTGTCTCATATTACCTGCAAGACCATATCCTACTTCTTTTCTTTTATTTTTAGGCTCTATTAAAACAGAAGGAATTCCTAAATAAAGATCCATTGCACGAATAATATTTATGTTTGTTTTGAAATTTGGTTCTTCATAACCTATGTGTAAATGAGTCCCGGCCGAACGATACCTATCTCCTTTAGGAAAAGGTCTTACTTCTTTTAAAGTCCAGCAATCTAATGAAGACGCACAACCAAAAGTACATGCTGTTTCTGATTGTAATTGATCTTCGTCTAATTCTGCTACAGGAATAGCTAAAGTTTGCAATTGATTGGGAATAAAATTATTTATATATTTGATAAGATGATTCATTGCTGAATAAAATTCACCTTCTGTTTTACAAGGTGGAATATTACCTTCTGCAAGAACACAATCTAAAGAAGTTGCATAATAATTATTATTTGGTTCAAAATAAAAAGGATCTTTTTTAGTTCCTTTAATAATATTTTCAGCCGTTACAATTTTTTTTGTATTTATGTCTTGCAAAAAGAATTCGACATCAGAACCTATTTGCCAGTTTGTAATAAGTTGTTTTTTTGTTTGTATCATAACAGTTTTTTGTTTTTTAGTTGTTTTTCAAATTCCTTTAGACCGAATAAAGATACTGTATCAAAAGGATCTTCTATTTTATAATTTTCATAATCTTTTTTAAGTGTGTTAAAGTAATGAAAGCCTTTTTGTGTAAATTTTTTCGATACTGCAACAGCGTGTGGGTCAGACCCAAAAACTATTATAGCTTTTTCATATTCAGAAAGTAATTTTTTTTGAATTTCTTCAGGAAAAGAAGTTTCTGATTCATTTTGAAGCCATATCATGTCAGTAAAATATTTTATCATTATCTGACAATCTTTTCTACTTTTTACAATAAAAACTTTATTATCTTTTTTATTTAATCTATCTAACCATCCCGGACAATTTAAAGGAACAGAAGATAAAAATTTCATTTTTGGATCTTTTGGAGAATATATTTTTACTTTTTTCTCCCATTTATCATTAATAAAACAATTAACTATATAAGCATATCTATCAAAATTATTTGGATTATAAATTTGACAATGATTAATATATAATTCTTTTATTGCAAAAATATCACCAGCATTTTCTAATTCTTCTATTGTAATTTCACCTTTTTTCCAAAAAGCACTATTTTTTTTGTTCCAATCAGCAGGTTCAAATTGAATAAGTGTTTCTTTTTTTACTTCTTTGTTTAGTTCTGTGACTTCACTATAGAATGATTTAGAAAGTCTGTTGTTGCTTGTTATACCAAAATCTTTAGCAACAATATTTAATGCTTGATTAAAGTTACATCCATACTTTTTTTTAACTACTTGCCAACAATTTAATACTTCACCTGTAGCAAAATCCTGAAATAATATTTGTCCTGAACTAGAAACAAAACATCTTGCTGAAGGATTATTATCTTTTCTAAAAGGACTACAAAATGCTTTTCCTATTTTAAAAGAATTTAAATAGTATAACATAATTGCTTCTTCAGGAATTTTATGTAAAAGATAATCAGGAGTAAGTATTAAAGGAGAATCTACTTTTGTAAAATCAAATTCTTGCATAAGAAAAATAAAAAAGGGTGATCGTATAGACCACCCTTTGATTAAACATTAAATTTAATTAACAAGCTCCACCTTTTTTAGATTTAGGCATTACTTTGGTCTTAGGATTAAGACCTGAAGTACTTGTTTTTGTTGCTGTTACGGCTTTGGTAGGCGGTACAGCGTTATTGGTTTTCTTACTTTTTGCCATAAAATTTTCTAATTTTAATTAATACTTCTTTTTACCTTTCATAGTACCACCTTTTTTCATCACAGGTTGTTGTGAGTCCATTTGAGGTTGTTGTGCTATTGGAGCTTGTTGTACTGGACGTGCTTGACGTGCTTTTGTTTTTGTTGCTTTTGCCATTGTTTTATAATTTTTTGTAAAAGTAAAATAAAAAATTGAAATTGTTTATTAAATAAATGTTAAAATGGTAAATCATCTAAAACATCAGGAGCTTGTGCTGATGTTTTTTTAGAACTTCCTACCATTATATCATTTGTATTTGTTGATTTATTGCTATCAACTTTTAACAAATTCTTCCAACGAGGAGAATTTTCTTCAATTGAACCTTCTTCAAATCCTGATTTTTCAGCAAGATCTTTATCCACAAGAAAATGCAAATAAGGCAAACATCCATAAATTTTACCATTTGCAGCCAAACGACCACCAACAGTTACTCCGAATACTTTTGATTTAATACGATTATCATTCAAAAGCAGCTTATAATAAGCACCTACTTCATCAACAGTATTAAACTTTTTTTCACAGCTTTTACCTGTTAAAGCATGATGCAAATATTGCAATCGAGCCATAATACCTTCACTAGGACTTATAAAAAACTTTTCAGTCACTTGTCCTGATTTTCCTGTAAAAACTACTTCTAAATAAGGAGTTTTAGGTTTTCCTTCAACATTGTTTCCTTCTGGTTTTACAAATTCTGCTTTACTTACAGATAACCAATAATCACCCATACTTAGAAACTTTTGTTCTTCAGGAATAGTTGTCGATCCAAAATCGAATACACTTTTTTGTTCACTCATTTTTTTAAATTTTAATTGTTTAAATTTTTAATTAACATTCTTCAGAATAATAACATTTAATTGCCTTGTTGACTAAATCAATATCATTGTCTATATATTCTTCTTCAAACATTCCTAAAGGACTTTTTGCAGTAGAATTCATATCTCTTGTTTTAAACTTATAAATTAGATTATTGTTGTCATCTAACATTTTACAAGCCAATAAAACAATTTCAAATTGCGCTTCTACAGAAGCAAGTTTTTCATCAATCATTTTACCATGTGACATTGCTTTGATAGTTTTGGCTTCTAAAATACCATCACCTTCTATTTTTACATGATAAAGAAAATAAATTGTCAAATCTTCTCTTAAAGTATTTGCAATTTCAGAAAGCATAAGGAAATCATGAGCAATGTCATTAAATTTAACATAACCTATTTCATCTTTTCTTCTATCTAATTCTTTAGCACTTAAAAAAGTACTATCATCTATAACACATGTTTTTATGTGTGGCATTTTATTACTAACATGTTGCAACCAATGACCAATTGTTTTAGCAGAACTTGTTATAACAATATTGCCATCAGGATTTGAATCTTTAGACCAAACAGAATAATTTTTACGACTGTTTTTAAAAGGCAAACCCTTACCTAAAGTAGAAAAAACAATTGTTTCTTTAGGATTTAAATTTTTCATTGAAGTTGATTTACCAGAACCACTTTCTCCGATAATCAATACTGATTTAGAATTGTTTAGCATTTCTTATTTTTTTTTACAAATTTACGATAAAAACAAAACATTTCGATTCTTTTTCAAGAATATTTGTTTTTTATTCTGCATCTGGATAATCAATATGATCCAGAAGTTTAATTACATTCTCCATAGAATTTTTAAATTTTGTTTTAAATTGAACATGTTCTTGACAATTACAACACCATTGAAAATCAATATGATGCGGACCATCACCACAAACTTCATTTGTATTTACTTTTACCCAAACTAATTTTTCAATATCTTTGCCACCGCATTTTTCACATATTTGCATAACTAATTAAACATTGTTTTTTGTTGTCCATAACGCATTATTTTTTCTAATTCTTGTTCTCTTATTTCCCGATAAAGTTTTTCTAATTCGTCTTTATCGTCTAATCTTGGCATTTCAGTAAATATTTCATGCATACCATCAAAAAGTAATCCTAATCTTGGTCCAATTTCTCCTTCATTCGATTTTAAATGTATTAAGGATTTAAACCGATTTCTAAGAATTTTTATATTATAATCGCCTTGATAAGGATATTGTTCAATATTAAATCTATGTGGATCAAATAACCCTAAAACATTATGCATGGATCTGGAAACTACTTTTGCATCAGCAATATTTGCTAAATTTGGTTCTAAAGAAAGAATGTCTGACTTATTTGCATTTTTAAAAGCATGAGATTCATGTGCAGCATCTACTTGTAAAACAGTTATTGTTGTAATACCGACTTTACAAAATTTTAAACGAATAATATCTCTACTTAATCGTTTAATAGCCGACCATTCTGAATCATCTTCATCGTCTTTAGTAACATTGCTTTGATTGTCTACCATAACAATAATATGATAATCGTCACTTAAATTTTTATAGGTTTCACCTACTTTTTGATAAATTTGATTTGGTGAAGATTTATCATTTATTATTTCTACAAAAGATTCTAGTTTTTTATAGAATTCTGCATCTTTTTGAAGAGCATTGATATACTTATCAGGAATAGGTATCTCTCTTGAATTAAGTAATTTTGGACCGATGCTTAAATTATGTCTTGTATAAAGATAATGTGCCATTATTTTCTTCATAACAGGTACTTCAGGATCTTCTAAAGCAAAATATAAAATATGTGCCTTATATCCTGTATTCAAAATAAAATCAATCATAGAATACATCCAAAATCTTAATAATCTGCTTTTACCTGAACCAGTATTGCCTAACACTCCCAAATATTCTCCCGGATTAAAACCATCTAAATAATTAGAAAATCTAGGAAAAGGAAAAGGAATTCCATTAAAAAGACCTTTTTCTCTGTTTAGCTTTTTTTTAAGAAGATCTTCAATTGTTTTTTCATAAATAGACATTATTGATTAGTTTTCTTTATCGTCATAAACTTTAAATAATTCTTTAATTTTGGAGTTTTTTATTTTTATTTCCATTTAAATTGCGTTTAAAAAATCCATATTGAATTCTGTTTCATTTTTATCTTTGTTTAAATATTTCTGACACCATGTTGCCAAATCATAAACAATACTTCCATTTTCAGCTTTCCATATGAAATAATTTGCCTCTCTTATATATGTAAGATTTTCGTCTTTTTTACGATTTTCTTCAATATAATACTTAGTAGCATTCAAAATTAATTCTTTACTTGCATATTCTGGAAATTCTTTAAAAAATTTATCAAATCTTTTAGGTATTGTTTTTTCATGTGCTGTTTTATGTCTTGGAAACAAAGATACATATTCTAATGCCCAATTATCAACAGATTCTTCTTCAACAATAACTCTTTCTTCAATAAAAGATTCTGCACTTAATTCATCATTAAACGCCTCTTTTAAATATTTTACTAAAGAAACACCTTTTGCTGTTAAATTATAAGCAATAAATTCAGAATTATCTGTACGATATAAAAACCCTCTTCTTTCTAAAAAAGTGTAAAGCAAAAACATTTTTCTTGCTTTATTCATATCATCAGCATGATCTAAAAGTTCTATTTTGTTTTCAGCTATAGCTATTAAAACAAACATAACACTTCCACTTATATCAGGATATATTTCATGTTCTTTTAGTTTTGAAATAATATCTTTGTTAAATTGTATATTCACTTGCATTTTAAAAAAGTGTTAATTGTCTACGTTTACTATTTAATTCATTAATTATTTGTCTGCATTTTGCTAAATAATGATTAAAATTAATTTTGTAATCTTGCCATTCTTTATGTTCATAATTATTAAATATAATTACAGGATTTCCTGCATTAACGTGTTCAAAATTAGCATTTAATTTTCTTTTAGCAGCATTTTCTTTTTTTCTTTTTAAAAGAAAAGGTGCTGGTTTTGAAAAATAATAGCGATTTAAATTTTGAATTTGTTCATTATTATACCATACTTCATATTCTTTACTTATTTTATTACTACAAGTGTAATCATAAATATGCAAATTATATTTTTCAGGATTGCATATAGTTTCCTCAATAGGAATGTTGTTTACAAAATAATTATTTAAAGCAATTGCAATTACAGGCTCATTAATAGAATCTCCTAAAGGAATTTCATCTTGACCTGCTTCATTTTTAGGTATTTTAAATAATCCTTTTCTTTTTATTTTTCCTGATTCTGTTTTACATATATAACCATTTACGTTTTTATAATAGATGAAAGAATATTTTTCATGTTCAAATTCAAGATTAAATTGTTGTTCTACTTCTTTAACCATTTCTTTATAATGATCCCATTCTTTTTTAGGAATTATTATTTCGGCTCCATCAGTGTTAGCACTTATAACCCTATAATTATTATTTATACACTTTTCGATAAGTTTTGTAAGTATTAATTGACCTATTAATCTTAATCTTAAAGCTCCTTCAGGGTAATATAACCAACAATGTTCTTGATCTAATAATCCACTTGTCAATTTTGTTATCGTAAGAGTTTTTTATCTCCTACTTCTGTATTTTCTTTTGTTATATACAGTTCAGCATATCTCTTTATCCCATAAGGATATTCTGCGCTCGTGGTGTTTTACTATCTTTTCAGACTCCATACACTATGCGTTGCACCTTTAATTTATTTCTAAATCACTTGGCTCAGGATTATCTACTTCTAGGTTTTCCCTGAATTCACAGAATTTTTCGATTGAAGATTTCTCTTCAACGCAGCTATTTTTAACCGTTTAGGATCAGTTTATAAAAAACATCTTTTTTTTTATTTCCTTGCTTTTTTGCAACAACTCTTTCAGACTTTATTTGAAAGTATCTTTCTAATACTTCAGGGTATCTTATACAATTATAATTAATAATCATATTTGGATACATTGAAACAACATCACTACTCACAATCATTTCTTTGTTTGAAGAGTTATACATTTCATTTTCTTGAATAGAATGCAAACCTCCTACACCATAACTTAAAAGAATATTGGTGTTGTTTATATTTACATGCAATTCTTCAGAAAAATTATCTATAGAATTAAGAATTCTTTTATAAAGATCTTGAAAAATAGGTAATTCAAATTTAGGATCAAAATCTTGAAGAATGTCTTTTATATAAATAGTTGTACGTGCAAATCTTTGATAATTTGTTGTTTTTATAAACTCTTCTTTTTGATCTTTTGTTATATCACCTTTTTCAATTTTTTTTAAAGTATAATCTTGTAATAAAACTTGATTGGCAATTTTTGGAGCATCATAAGACATACAATTTATGCCTGTTTCTTTATAAATATTCTTTCTTAAAGAGATCTCTTCTTTTTGTTTTTGTGAAAGAAGATGTAATATTCCTAAATCATGAACAGTATTATATTCTTTGATATGTTCTATCTCTTCTTCAGAAAGAACTTTATTTGGTTCATAAGGCAATTCCATTACTACAGGATAGCCCAATTGAATACCAAGACTTTTTAAACTTATTTTTTTTGTTATTCTAACACCTTGTGACCAGAATAAAAATAAATCAATACTTGTCCATTTAACAGAATAATAAATGTATTCTTTTAGATAATCAAAATTATTTTCACGACTTATTACTTTGTCACTAAATAATTTTATTCGTGCAAGCAAACTTTCTGTATCTAATTTTTTTAATTTATTATATTCTTTTAAAAAAAATTTTAAAACTACTTCATCATAATGTCAATTATGTTATCTCTAAGGCTTTTTATCCTTAGATTCTTATACTTATAAGATTTGTATAAGTTCGGCGTACATTTTCATCCTAATAGGATGTCGAATACTCTTGGAGAGATTATATTTATTCACTCTCTACGCTCTACGCTGATTCTAAACCTTTCGTAATTTTAGAATTTAGCACGATATTTTGCTCATTAAATTTATTAAATTTTCTTTTCAAAAATATAGTTGCGTTTTTATAAAAATAATCAATAATGTCATTTAACTTCCCTTTACCTAAAGAACCAGAGATAATATAATAATTATCTATTGTTTTTCCCTTTTTACAATTTATTGAAAAATTTAATTCAGGAATTTCTTTAGAAAAAATATCTAATATTTGATTCATAAATATTTTAGATGTAAAGACAAAACTAATTCTTTTTAGATTAGATTTTGAATAATTACAAATACACCCATCACCATCAAAAAAACCTCTAACAAAATCTCTGTGAAATTCTTTTGGGATTTTTTCAAAAGGAAATTCAAAAAGAAAATCATTAGTTTTATTTGGTAATATTTTATATTTATTTATTAGAATATTTGTTAAATATTCAGAAGTTATTCTAAATCTACATTGATCTTTTTTATTTTTAAACACAACTGTTGTAAAATTCTCATTGTTGTAAAATACTTTTTGAAATAACGTAATGATTTCTATATCATCAACAGAATTACACAGTAATAAACTTTGTGTTATTCCTTGTTGTTTTGTTATTTCTTTTCTAATACAACCATCTGCTACAATAAATCCTAGCATATACGCCTTTTCTTCAGAATCTATTTCATCTAAAAACGTATGGTTTTTCCAACTTTTTGATCGACAAGTTTTTAATTTAATATTCAGTTTTTTTAACCGGTATTGAAATGTTTTCTCATCCATATTTAAAATATTTGCAATTTCTTTCAGATTTTTACCTTCTTTTTCTAGAAGATATACCATATCTAAATTAAAACACGCATCATTTTCAAATTTTGTTTTTCTCATATATTTATCATAGAGTAATTAGATACCCTATAATAAAATACACAACAAATCATTGAGATTACCAACAAAACTGATTAACTTTAACTTTTCTTTCACAATTTACCGTATTTACTCGAATTATTACTCTTTAATTGCTTAAAGAGAGGGCACATATGTCTACCCCATTAAAAGTTATAAGAAATCCATCATAATTATTTAAATAATCATAAAGTTCTTTTCTTTGATCTAACGAATTTTTTATTTCAAAAGTAATTACATTTTCAGTTCTAAAATCTTTAATGCCGACTAAAAAATAATTATAAAAAGTTTCTATGTCTAATTCTTTTACATCATTTTTCATTTTGTTTTTGTTTTAATTTTTCGGCAATACTTATTACAGCATCATTAATATCTTTTTTCTGAAAATCCTATTTTAGATAACAATCTTAAAATAAAATAAATAGTACTATAAATATTACTATCTTCTGTAAAAGCTCCTTCTATTTGTTCTTCATTGTTTTTTATTTTTAATTCTATCATTCAATAATATTTTCTTCTTTAACAATAGTAGGTTTAGAAATAAATGATTGCAAACTGTTTAAACTTATCCATGCTTCATTATTATAAATTGCAAATAACAACTCATTATATTCTACAGAAGGTATTACAGTAACAGATTGCCATTGACCACGACAAACTATCTCATTAGTTTGAGCATCTAATATTTTAATTTGATGTTCTGTTTGATCATTATTTATTTCCAAACCTACTTTTAAATATTTTGGATTCATTTAGTCTTGATTTAAAAGATAAAATTTTAATTTTTCAATTATTGTTGTCCAATCTTTTTGATCTATAAATTTGGTTGATTCAATATTATTTTCAGATTTAAACTGTTCATGAATAACATATCTGCTATTGCCGGTATGTAAACAAAATTCATCTATAATACTAAAATAATATTCTTGCCATTCTTTTAAAGATTTATTAAATACTGGAATAACTCTAATTTCATATTCTCCATCTAATAATGGTACACTATTTTTTATTTTTCCTGATTGTACAGTTATATTAAACATTTTCGGTTTTAATATTTGCTTTTTTATTATTAATAAAATATAGTTCAATTATTATTTGTAAAATAGCTTCCCATCCTAAAATAAGCATCCATGATCTTACATCAGTCGTAGATTTATTCCAATACAATACTGTAAAAACAGTATATATTAAAAGGCATACAGATAAAAATATTATTTTTTTCATTGTTTTTCTTTTTTATAAAAGATTTTTACTTCTTTATTTCCTAATTCAATGTTTTCTACAAAACAATCTTCATCTGTTATTCCTAGATCTTTTAAATTCATTTCTTTTGAAATGTAAGGACCTCCTTCAGGATCAAATGCATGTGGATTAGACCATTCACCAATAACTCTAAAATGATCACCATATTCTGTCCAAATGATAATTCCTTTTTGATCATCAACTATTTTTGACTTATGACCATATCTGTTTTTAATTGTTTTCATTTTTATTGAATTAACAAAGTTACGATTTTTCATTCACTTTTTTTGCATCTTTTTCAGATATTTTTTCTTTTAACGGACGTTTAAAATAAAACCACTTCCCTGAATAAGATATATTTACTACTACTAATTCCCACCCTTCTAATCCTAAATTATTCAAATGTTTTAAAAAGGGATCTTTGACGTTTATATATTCCCACTTTTGCATATTATATTGTTTTTGTAGTTGCTCTTTGATGTTCTTTTTTATCTTCTTCACTTAACTCTTTCCAACATTCCCAACATGTTACCGGGTATTCATGACTGTATAGTATACTGTTTGAATCTCCATCAGGATTTTCAAAATAACATCCACAAAGTTGGCAACAAGTTCCATCTAATATATCCTCTGCTACTGTATCACTCATTTCTATTTGTTTTTATGTATTTCTATGGAATATCCGTTTTCAACAGCCCATTCTTTATTATTTTCTATTTTTGAATGACATACTCTACAAACAGCTAAAAAATTATTATATAATTGATCACCATGTCTGCGTTTCATATGATGTATTTCTATAGAAAGATTTGTTTTGCAAACTTCACAAAATTTATTATCTTTTAAATATTGTTTTTTTAAAAGATAATATTTATTCAATCTTTCTTGTTGTTTTGTACTTGTTTTTGAAATTTTACTATTTCTTTTTTTTAAAATAAATTTTTCAGGATATTTCTTTTTGTAACAATCCAAACACAATTTTTTTGAATAAATGATTTTGTTTTGTTTACATTCTAAACACTGTTTTAATTTAGTTTTTAACATACATTGCCATAAATGTTCCTAAAGGGTTTTCTGAAATCCAGGCTTTTAAAGCAAGCATTATGTTTAATGCTGTATAATCTTTACCTGTACTAAAAAAATCATCAGGATTTACTTTCCAAACTATGTGATATTTCATTGTCAGAATATTTTTTTAAAAAATATTTGAAATTTTTATAGATCTCAGTATTAAAACTTTGATTATAATTTTCAATTATTTTTTTTAAATGGTTAAACAATATTTTGTCTTCTTTTTTTAATTTTATATTATTAAGATAATTAACAATATTTTGCCGAATAATTTTAGAATTAATAGAAACAATATCTTCTTTATATTGAATCAAATAATTCTTTTTTATTTGTTCACGAATATCTTTTAATTCAAAAAATTTTGTTTTGATTGTTTTTAAAACATCATCATTAAAAGTTTGCAAATTTTTTAATTCTAAAAGATAATCATTTTGAATTGTAACTTCTAATTTTTTTTCAAATTCTTTTAAATTTTCTACAGAATTATCTTTTAAAAAAAGAAGATGTTTTGACCTTCTATAAATTAATTCTGATTGAATACTATTATATAAAGTTTGTAAATATTTATGCAGTCTATTTTCTATATCATAGAAATCATTTAAAAAGTTTACATTCTTTATTATTTGTAAATGAAGAATTTTGCTTTTTATCATATATTCTTTTTTGATTTTATTATTTTGATATTTTATATCAAACTCACTGCTAAAGTTTTCAACTATTAATTTTTTATGTTCATTATATAAAAAATCATTAGAAATAATACGAAAATTAAAATAGTTAATTAGTTTTAATTCCCATATAGAATAAAACATTCCTACTAAATAATCCTCATCAAAATCTTGAATTTCTTCTAAAGACATTGTATTAATATCTTTATGAGCAATACTAGATATGATTCCATTTTCACTTACTATCGCATATTTTACAGGAATAACATTGCTCCAATGAAAACCATAAGTAGGTAATTCTTTTACTATAAGATCTCCGAAACCATTATTTTGTGAAATTGTATATTCTTTTTTAAAAAATTCTGGATCTTTTTTAAGTATTTTTGAAATTTGCGTTTGAGGAAATGCTGAATGTAAAATATAAATTTTTTCGTTAATTTCCATATTAATTATAAAGTTTTTCTTTTTTCATTACTTGCTTATAATTATCTCCGTATTTCTTTTTCATTTCATTTTTCCATTTTAATTGAAAAGTGAATTCTAAAGCTCTATCGTCATTAAACTTTTTAAAATTTAATTTTTCTATAATAGGATAATCCAAAGGTCCTTTTACTTCTCCTTTATAAGATGGGTGTTTCCTAAAATTATAACGTTCTTGTTCCATTTTTTTTTAGTTTAAACCAAAGATACGCAAAATATCTTTAGTACGATTAAATAATTCTTCTTGATACTTTAATTTTAACAAAAAGTTTTGCATGTTTTTTACATGTTTTTCTGTTAAATATAAATAGGTTTTCATTGATTTACAATGATTGATTTCCATAGTGATAAAATTCATAGTTTCTCTTATCTTTTCGACATCTTCTCTAAAATCAAACAAAGAGTAATAATAATCTTCTACTATTATTCTTGCTTCTAATTTGCAATTATTCTTCTTCAAAAAAGATTTCTTTTTGCTTTTCATATGGATCAATATCTAAAGTATCTTCAATATCATCTTCTATTAAAGATTTTGTATTACATTTTAAGCATTTTCCAAAAATACTGTTTTCTTCATGTAATGTAGGTGCTTTGCATACATTACAATAATATTTTAATTTTCTACTCATCGCCAAAATAGTGTTCTAAAATAATATTAAATAATTCTTTGTTTGAATGTTTTGACCAATCTACAAAATAAGTATCGCCACTTACTCTATATAAAATATGATCACAAATGTGAGTTAATATACTATGTAGCATAATTTTATTTTAATATATTAAAAATATATTTGTAAAATACATAAAAAGTTTGTAACTTCGCATTTTATTTGAGGTAACTCAGTTACTACTGTTGCCTCCTTTGTAAATAAGGATAGTTTTAATTTTTACATTTAAAAATATTATCAATTAATTTAACACTGTTTTTTTTAATTCTTTGATCATTTGATATGTAATTATTTGCATTGTTTAATTTAAATTTTCTTAAAGATGAGTTACATATTGCAGAATCTTTAGATTTTTCTTTTAAAATAATATCCTTACGTCTATCAGAAAGAGTAAACGTATGATGATTTAAACCAGATCTAAAATAAATAGTATCTGTAAATTCTTTACCTGGAAAACTTTTAATTTTTTCAGGGCTATAAGAAATCCCAGCTAAAGATTTACCTACCCAAACTAATTGTGCTTTGTTCATAAATTTGTGTTTTTTAATGTGAATATTTTTTATACTTCAAATGCCCATGTTAATACTAAACTTAAAAGATAGGATAGTATAACACATCCACTATTATAAAAGATCACCCATTTTATATTATAACCACAAGTAAAATATATTATCAAACTAGGAATTATAAAAAATATTAAAAATAAAACTAAATACCCAATTATTTTTTTCATCATTTCAATTTTTAAAAGTTAACTTCAAGTTCTTTGCCAGTGAGTAATTTAACGAGGTTTTGCAGGGTGTGTAGGTGCTGAAATTCAATAGGGAAACATGATAGTGAATAATCTCCATTAATCTCATTTACAGTTAATATGCTACCTAACCCATCATCTACTATCAATTTATACTTACTGTTAAATCTTTTAAACCCACATTTTTCAAGCAGTTCGGGTGTTAGTGGGATTGGGTCAAGCTTATCGTGCATTATAGGTTGTTTACGATAGTCCCCATCGGCTACTGATACGATACAGCTAAGTATTTCTATCACTTTTAAAGGCGTGTTTTTATACATCACCCAATTGCCTATCATCAGTTCGTTTGTCATGGTTGTTGTATGTGTTCGTTAATGAATAAAATTGCCTCGTATGTGGCGTTGAATAATTTTTGAATATTAAAACAGATTAAAGCTGAATTTATTTCTGCCTTTAAAAACATTGCCTTCCCCTCTACTTCATCAGGATATTTGGTTGACGCTATGACTGAGATAGTTATCTCTTCAGAAGCTTTTTTCGCAACATCCCATATCCAATCAATTTCGTCATGGTAGTGCATTTCTTGGGGCAAAAAGTATCTACCATCTCTTGAAGCACTTTCATACACTCTCCAGTCTTCGGGTACAAACCTATCCTTGTTTGCAGGGCTGTTGGGGTCATAATATTTCCATCCGTCATAAACGGATATTACTTTGGTCTTTTCGAGTTGTTCGTTGGTCATTGTTTTTATTTTTAGTATAAATCTTCTGAAAATAATACCTTTTTTAATTCAATTGTTTGACCAGACAAATAAGCAATTTGCGCCCCATCAACCCTATTAACAAATCTATCTAAGTTCGTTAAAAATCCATCTGTTTCTTGAAAGTCGAAATGCTTAAAATCTTGTTGAGTTGTCCCCTTGCCTCTGTTTCTTATTGCCGCAAATGTGGCATAGCAATTATGATGCCTTCTGCCTGTAACTACAAAACCTGTTTTAATATTAATTGGTTGATGTTCATACTGATTACCATCATCAAAATGAATTGCAGCACATAATAAAGTTTCTTTTGTCATTGTTTACGATTTTTATCTTTTGAAAATGTGTAGCATGTTACCTGCAAGATTGCTTAGTTCTTTGTACTCACTAAGCAGCCTGTCAATCATTGGTGTGTTCATTTCAGTAAGTTTTTTACGTTAAGAATAGATTGTTTGTCTGCATATGCTTTTTTGTTTTTTAAAGCAACATCACCTAATGTAATATCTGTTAATTTGACACACTCGTCTATCGCTTGTTCTGCGTAGGCTTTCATCATTTCGGTAACGTATATTTCCATCACCAACGTATCTTCGTGATCATCTCCATAAAGCAATTCCGCTTCATCACGATTGACTTTTCTTTCAGTCATAATACTTTCTATGACGTGTTCCTTTATAATCTCCTTTGCTGTTTTCATTTCTTTTCTTTGTTTTTATAAAAATAATAGATACACCATTCAAAATAATTGGAAACAAGTATGAATGCTCCTAAAACAATAAATACCGCTACGAATAGTTTTATCAAATCAAATACCCATATCACATTCATTTCTTTTCTTTTTTATCGTTAATAATAGCGAGGGCTGATTCCCATGCTTGTTGTTCAGTAAGTTCAGGGGCTGATAACTGATAAATTGATTTATTAACAATTACATACTTATCAAGCGGTTTAGAATAGTATTTCCTCGCATCAGGGTAAACCTTTAGTACCTGTTCTTTGGCGGTCATGGTATTAGTCCGTTTTGGGTTAAAAGTTCTGTTTTGAATATATCGGTTGATTCCTCGCCTCTATATACCATCAGAAATCCCGCAGCATGACCTAACCTAAACTGTTCCGCCATTTCTTCCAAGCATATTTCAGCAAGTGGTATCATGGCAACTATTGCCAATTCGTTTTTAGACGGAAAGTATTTTTTAGCCAGTTTCTCGGCTATTCTCCTTTTGTTTTGTTCGTAGGTCATTTTCTTTGATTTTTAGTTACCATAAATTGATCATATTCCTCTTTGGTGGCGGGTGTCCATTGGTGTAATTCTGAACAATGACCGATAAGAGAGTTATTTTCACTTATAAAAAGTCTTCTATCGGGGAAATATTCATACACTCTTACAACTACTTTGCCAACCCTAATATCTTTCACAAATCTAGGTAAATCCGCAATATCCCTTTTTTCCCACCAAAACAGCTTTCTGAAATTAGCGGTGTAACGGTCA
>Ga0164296_1002228_pt1 | contig 19630 bp, 17 predicted proteins | sample GEODES057metaG_FD_113533 | JGI IMG/M metagenome (GOLD analysis project Ga0164296, IMG submission 113533) | Dystrophic lake water microbial communities from Trout Bog Lake, Wisconsin, USA - GEODES057 metaG | ecosystem: Environmental > Aquatic > Freshwater > Lake | place: USA: Trout Bog Lake...
CAAATCGATGCCAATTGTTGTAATATTCATGGTGAACGCTCCTGTCTTGTTTAGTGTTGGTCGAAACTACACTATGGCACAAATGATGCCGTTAAGGGTGGGGGTGTTCATCCCATTGCTTACGCGCAACCCCTGAGCCTTCCTCTGCACAGGCTGCAAAGCGGTGTCCCAGCTCCAATGTATTTAGTGCACCAACCACATCAGCGTTGCCGGTGTGCCCATACCCCACACACTCAAACTTGGTTTATGTCTGTCGGTTTTCCTGGGCTAAGGGCTCAAACGCCGTACAGGTCTAGATTAAGAGCAGAAAGCCAACCCAGTAAGCTCGGTAATTGAGCCAATTAATATATCAGTTCTTCAAGGTGGGAGTAGCAGTGTTAGCCGTGTTAGAAGAAGATGGGGAAGTCGTCATAGGTGTAAGGCTCTTTGGAGCAACAGTTAATATAACTGTTGGATTAGCAGCAATCGTACCGTCCCGTATCTCAATGGTTGCGCTTCTGTCTTGTCTGAGAAAGACAATTAAACTATTGGACCCTCTAGAAGCGGATATAAGTCCCCAACCCTGCTTAGGGTACTGTTCCATAAAAAATTGGTACACATCATTGGTGTCGCGACCTACCTCCATTGTGATGCGACCCACCCAAGCATCACCTGCGCCCAAAATGAGCGTGCGCTCGTTGATTATTTTCGCACCCGGGGGCAACTGGATCTGACCAATCAACTCGAAATTGGCAGTGGGCTCAGAGGCGGAGGGTGATTGAGAGTCTGTTTTTTGCAGGCTTGTTGAACCACAACCCGCCACCAAACATAAAGAGGCTGTTAATAGCAAATAAGATGCATTCGAACAGAGATTTTTTGAAGCGGTTTTAAATTGCTCTAGGTATAAACTTTGTAGTTTGAACACTTAGACTTCTCCAATTGGGGGGTATTTAAGAAATAAAACTTAGTCTCAGTTAAGAGTCTGCCAGTTAGAAGTATTGATCAAAAAAATTGATCAAACAGGGTGATTTCAAGTTTTTTGCCAACGCTTTGATCTTAACTGATTTAGCTTTGAAGACGGAAGACGGGTTAAGTAAAATTTAGATTCACTTTAAGATTTACTATGATTGACTAACCCTTTTACCCTCCCATTTTCTCCATTCCTCCCATATAGGGCCTTAAGACTTCTGGAATAACAACCCCCCCATTAGCAGTCTGATAGTTTTCAAGGACTGCAACAAGCGTCCTTCCCACTGCCAACCCCGAGCCGTTTAGGGTATGAACATACTCGTTTTTTCCATTGGCCCCTTTAAAGCGAGCCTGCAGGCGTCTTGCCTGAAAAGCATCACAACTAGAAACAGAGCTAATTTCCCTGTACGCGGACTGGCCTGGCAACCAAACCTCTAAATCATGGGTTTTCGTAGCCCCAAATCCCATGTCCCCCGTGCAAAGTGCCATGACACGGTAAGGCAATCCAAGTTTTATCAATATATTCTCAGCATGCGTGGTCATCTCCTCCAACGCCTCTAAACTCTTTTGTGGGTGGACAATTTGAACCATCTCAACTTTATCAAACTGGTGCTGCCTGATCATTCCGCGCGTGTCTCGTCCGTGGGCCCCAGCCTCTGATCTAAAACAAGGGCTGTGAGCTGTGAGTTTAATGGGGAGCTCAGACTCAGCTAATATTTTTCCTCTAACAAAGTTTGTGAGTGTGACCTCACTGGTTGGAATAAGGTAGAGAGCAACGCCGTCTTGTGCGCCTTCTTGCCCACCTTTTTTTACGGCAAAAAGGTCCTCCTCAAACTTAGGAAGTTGTCCAGTTCCCCTTAAAGTCTCCTCGCTCACAACGTAAGGGGTGTAACACTCTGTGTACCCATGTTCGTCCGTTTGTGTGTCCAGCATAAACTGCGAAAGCGCCCTGTGCAGTCTTGCAATTGGACCCTTCATAACGGTAAACCTGGAGCCCGACAACAACGCTCCAGTCTCAAAATCCAGACCCAAAGGCTCACCAATCTCCACATGATCTTTGGCCTTAAATCCAAGATCCTTTGGGTCTTGGCCAACTGGACTCCACCGTCTTAACTCTACGTTTCCCTCCTCCCCCGCGCCACGTGGGACACTTGGGTCGGGTAAGTTGGGCACAGATAACAAAAGGGATTGAAGGCTTGACTGAAGCTCTGACAAACTGTGCTCACACAACTCGAGCTCGCTTTTCATTAAAGCGACCTCCTGCATCTGCGCATCCGCTGACTCACCCTTAGATTTGAGTTGGCCAACTAGTTTGGACAAAGAGTTTCTTTTGGCCTGTAAATCTTCGGTCTTAGATTGGAGGACTTTTCGCTCATTCTCGAGTGACTGGAAACGCTCAACGTCCAAGAAGGGCTGGGGATTTTTGCGAGCCTCAAGACCGTGGATAACGGTAGGTAAATCTTTTCTGAGTAAGGCGATATCAATCATTGAATTATTTAAGTTGGTTTTAAAAGCGCGACTAAAAAGCGCGACTGGCAAGGAGCCATGCAAGCCGTTAAAGCGGCTCTCAAACTTTAGGTGAGGCTTGCAAAGGACTTTGAGCGGCTCTTTAATGGTTTTATTCTTTAAACTTTCAGTCCTTTGGGGAGAGGGAATTTTAGCGTCTCTTTAATACCGTCCAAAGATCTAACAGATAACGCTCCAAACTCTCTAAGCCTGACGATGACTTCTTGAACCAACACATCCGGCGCAGACGCGCCCGCTGTTAAACCCACCCTGGGTCTGCCCTCAAACCACTCCTCACGTAGCTCGCCGGCGTTGTCAACCATGTAGCTGATTGCGCCTAAATTGGAGGCCACATCTTTGAGCCTATTGCTGTTGGAGCTTGAGGGACTGCCGACCACGATCACGATATCGACCTTCAGACTTAGTAGTTTGACTGCGTCTTGTCTATTTTGGGTTGCATAACAAATGTCTTGCTGTTTGGGTCTACGCACTTGCGGGAATCGGTCCAGTATTGCCTTAGAAATCTCTTTGGCGTCGTCAACGCTTAGGGTTGTTTGAGTGACAACGGCGAGTTTTTGGTTCTTATCAAAGCTCAAAGCCTGAACATCTTGCACATCCTCCACTAAGTGAATTCCGCTTTCGAGTTGCCCCATCGTTCCCTCTACCTCTGGATGCCCTTTATGTCCAATCATTATGAATTCATAACCCTCTTTGTGCAGCTTGGCAACCTCGACATGGACTTTCGTAACAAGGGGGCATGTGGCGTCAAATACTCTAAATCCCCGTCTTGTGGCTTCTATCTCCACCTCCTTGGGCACACCATGCGCACTGAATACGAGGGTGGCTGCCTCGGGCACATCGTCTAAAGACTCTATAAAAATGGCCCCTCTAGACTGAAGGTCTGCGACGACATGGGTGTTGTGTACGATTTCGTGGCGCACGTAAATAGGGGAGCCGAACTTTTGCAACGCCCGCTCAACTATCTCTATGGCACGGTCAACGCCTGCACAAAAGCCTCTAGGCTCAGCCATGATGATTTCTTGGGGGCCGACTCCAGCACCAGCAGGAGTTTTAGAAATCGATGTCCCTTGAGTATTTGCTGCATTCATTTTTTGATTGAAAGTTAAGTTAAATCCCTATCACTCCAAAATACCGATGATATGTACCTCAAAGGTGAGTTCTTGGTCTACAAGTGGATGATTAAAATCAAAGAGCACCTCTCCCTTCCTCAGCGCTTTGACAGCCCCTGCGTAGGTGCCCTGTCCGTTGGGTGCAGGAAACTCCACCACCTCACCCACTTGGTAGGTCTCGCCTGGAGAACCAATACGAGCAAGCAAGTCCTCGCTCACCCATTGCACCATCTCCGAATTGTGAACCCCAAATGCCTCTCCCTTGGACAAAGAAAAAGTAGCTTTTTGGCCCTGTGAAAGTCCAATTAAACGCTGCTCCATAGCGGGTGAGAGCTCACCCGCTCCAAGTGAGAGGGTTGCAGGCTTTTCGTTGAAGGTATTGATCACGTCCCCACTGGGTCCGGATAGTCTGTAATGAAGCGTTAAAAATGAGTTTTGCCCAACAATCGGTTGCATAGAGGTAGACAATGAATCATTAGGGGTCAAGGTAGAAGTCTCGGTAGCGGTCAAGGTAGCGGTCAAGGTAGGCTTCAAATTAGGGTCCAAGGAGGAGGTCGAGGACGGTGATAAGGACGGTGGTGGATTAAGGGGTAAGTTCATATTTCTTTTTTTAGATTTTGCTCATTGTAGGATTAGAAAGTTCCCACCCACTTTGTAACTCTAATTTGTGCCCCTTAGCCGTAAAAGGGGCTCCACAAATCTTCCCAACTGTTGGCGTCCCTGCGCTTCACGGAGCCTGGCGCCTCCCCCTCTGCTCCCCTTTGCCCCCCTGCTGCGCCTTAACCCCTGCCCAAATCAACCTTAAAAGTTGCACATTAACAACATGCATTTGACAGATTTAAAAAACCGAGTAGTATTCACACACCTGCAAGTGATATTTAATTTTTATCAATCTAATCATGCACTTGCAGATGAAACTTATTAATCAAGGTGAATTGCAATGACATTCAAAATTTTAGTGACCAGCCAAAAAGGTGGTGTGGGCAAGAGCACTCTTTCTGCGAACCTTGTGGCCTATTTCAGTAGGCGTATGGGGCTGAAGACCACGTTGATTGATTGGGATTTGCATGGCTCGTCAAGCAACTGGTTGTTACACGCACCTAGTGTGGGCGTGGTTGTACAGCATTTGAGTTTGCCTGTCGACCAAGGTGGAAATCGTCCTATTTTTGAAGCCAGGATGCAGCTCAGGCACGCTACTAAAACCAGCGATGTTGTGCTTTGCGATTTAACGTGGTCAGATTACCTCGCGGGCGAGTTGATGTTCGAATTTGACATGGTGTTGGTGCCCACCTCTGTGTCTGAGATTGAGCTGGGTGCGACTGCTGGTTTTTTAAGCCGCAATCGTTGGGTATTTGACTCAGCTGCCGCGCGCAGACCTATGCTGTTGGTATGCCCAACTCGCGTCTTGCCCGAGCAGTTGGCGTCCAACATATTTACTCAGCAACGATTCCCCGTAAGCTTCATGCTTGCACCGCCGGTGCAAGAGTCTCAAACGGCTAGAGATCTTTATGAACGTGGATTTTTAATGGACTCCACAGATGTTTGCGGACTCTCTTTCCAAGAGTTTGCAAGAGCCGTATGCGCTGCGAAAGAGATGCGAATGGCGCAAACACAGTCCAAAATCGTTTCAGCTCCTAAGATAACCCCTCGCCCAGCGCACGAATCAAACACCTTCTCTCCAGAGCGAACAGGTACGATTTGCGCCCCCAAGCACGGGGTTTTAGAGGGACTAGTGGGAACGGCCCAGTACTCTATACTGGGCAGACACAGGCAACGCAAATTGGCAGAAGCAGAGCAATCTGATACGATGGCCAAAAGCAGATCCTCTTTGAGTAACGCAGATAGCCCAGAAAAAACAACAGCCAGTTCGCGCAGTCTGTCCTCCCTAGGCATACCAGAGTTCATCAGAAGAATGTCAAGAAACCCATCCTCTGCAAAGCTTTAACTATAGATCACCAGGTGCAAAATGGCAGAAGATAAATTCCTAGCCTTTAAGGGGCTAAAGCAATACGATCCAGACTCTGGTTGGGCCAGTGTGGACTCTTCTGTACCAAGCATTGATGGGCAGGGGTCTGCTCAAAAACAGCAACCACGCTCAGCCGACGCCGCCTACGATCAGCGTCGAGATGATTTTTACATTGATCCCGAGTTTGAACAAAATTTAAATGATTTGTCTATGTCACACGAGTATTCTGAAAGCGCCGTCAAACCAGCTCACCCTGGCCCAAGAAATGCATACTCAAACTCACAATTTGATGAACACGATCATCAAAGGCAAAGACGGGAAGGAGACAGCACTGGACCACACTCCAAGGGCAGCGCACAAGATGAGTTGAGTCTGGTCGATCCGCTACTCTCTGAGCTCTTTGACCAACTCAATCAGCCCCCCCAAGATGAGCTCACACAGAGTTGGAAAATAATAGCCACTACTGTTAATATTTTGAGTCAAAGAATGGCTCAACGAAAAGTTCTTAAAGAGAAACTGCTCAAACTGGACAACGAACTTGAAACGCTTAGATCAGGTATCTTGCACGATTTAGAAGACATTCAAAAAGCTGCCGACCAGCAACTCTCCATGGCACGTTTGCGCGCTGAGGTCTCCACCCTCGCGCAGGCTAGACTTGCATCCCGGTTGAGAAAGAATAACGGCTGATTGCTTCCCACTGGGCGCTCACCTGCGTCATGAAATACCTGCGTCATGAAATTATCGGTCTTGTATTTACAAGACCACAGTAGACAATGAATGAGCTTGGTGCAAAGTCCGCTTTAGCTGTCTATTGACTGCGACTTTGAAATCTACAGGTGCACATCTTATGCGCCTAAAAATTAGCTCTAGCCTAGATAAGCTGGCCCATCAGCTAAACCCAACTGCAGTCCAAAGTCTATGATCCAGATCCAGATCCAGATCCAGATCTAGACTCAGACTGAGTGAGTACGAGTTTGATTTTGATTTTGATTTTGAGTGTGAGTACCTTGATTAATGAAGGGAAGCTTTGAAGTGTTTTTAAATTACTGCTCACAGATATTTGTCCACCGCGTGGTTAATTAAAACGTCTTTTAACAAAATTACTTTAGTAAAAATATTTTCACACTAAAAAACCCATAAGTGTGATATCTTTTGCAAGACAGTTTTCATCATCTTTATCTAGAGTTTAATTCTGTAGGCGGTTTTTACAAAAAAAAATTATTTGTAATTTGCAACCCCTTGTCTTGTCCCCAATTTCTGATCTTCATGATCTTTCGCAAAGAATTCAACAACCTTAAACCACTATGTTTGAACGAATCAATTCCGTATTTCCAATTCGGTACAGTACTTTTTTTGCAGTACTCGCAGGCTTTTGCTTATCGCTTGTCTTTTTCGCGGTAACGGGGCACGCTTTATTTGAACTTTGTGTGTTCACGCTGTTGGCGGGTGTAGGCATCTACGACCTTCAACAAAAGCATCACTCCATTCTCAGAAACTATCCCATTTTGGGACATATGAGATTTATGCTTGAGTTCATCCGTCCAGAGATCAGGCAATACTTTATTGAAAGTGAGACCGATGCAACGCCTTTTTCAAGGGCTCAGCGCAGTTTGGTTTACTCTCGCTCAAAAGGCGATTCAGACAAACACCCCTTTGGAACCGATCTGAACGTTCTGGCCATCGGTCATGAGTGGATCAACCACTCCATATCACCCACAAAAATAGAATCACATGATTTCAGAATTCGGATTGGCTCGGGCGAGTGCACCGCTCCTTACTCAATGAGTCTTTTTAATATCTCCGCAATGAGTTTTGGTGCTTTGAGTGCCAATGCGATATTGGCCTTAAACAAAGGTGCGAAGATGGGTGGATTTGCCCATGACACCGGTGAGGGCTCTATCTCCATTCACCACCAAGTGCATGGGGGCGACATTATTTGGGAAGTCGCGTCTGGCTATTTTGGTTGTCGTGATGAGACGGGACACTTTAGTGCTGAGCACTTTAAACAAAATGCATTAGACCCCCAGGTCAAGATGATTGAGATCAAGCTGAGTCAAGGCGCAAAACCAGGACATGGGGGTGTTTTACCAGGACCTAAAGTAACTTCTGAAATAGCTCAGGCTAGAGGGGTCAAGCAAGGAGTTGACTGCGTTTCACCCGCTGCGCACTCTAAATTCTCGACACCCCTTGGGTTGTTGGCCTTTGTGGCGGAGCTTAGAGAGTTGTCGGGGGGCAAGCCAGTTGGAATAAAACTGTGTATTGGTCACCCTTGGGAGTGGTTTGCGATCGTTAAAGCCATGCTTGAATCTAAAACCATGCCCGATTTTATTGTCGTCGACGGCGCAGAAGGAGGCACCGGGGCTGCACCACTTGAATTCTCTGACCACGTCGGTATGCCCCTACAAGAGGGACTCAGGCTCGTGCATAACACTTTAGTGGGCGCTGGTCTAAGGGAGCACATCAAAATAGGGGCAAGCGGCAAAATCATCAGTGGCTTTGATATTGCCCGCGCGCTGGCCTTAGGGGCAGACTGGTGCAATAGTGCGCGCGGATTTATGTTTGCACTGGGCTGTATCCAAGCACAAACCTGTCACACGGGCAACTGCCCAACTGGAGTGACCACCCAAGATCCTGTGAGACAAATTGCCCTCGTCGTACCAAGTAAAGCTCAAAGGGTGATGAATTTTCACAAAAATACGCTGGAAGCATTCAAAGAAATATTAGAGGCTGCGGGGCTGAGCTCCCCCAATCAACTGAACCTTCACCACATCCTTCGCAGAGTCAGTGAGTCAGAAACTAAGTCCCTCTCCAGCCTGTTTCCCGCGGTAGAGGAAAACTCCCTTAACCCAGAGCCTGGCGACCAAGATAGAGATGATTCTTTAAAGATCGATCCAGCATTACACCTTAAAGCTTTGCATCCTTTATACGCCACCTATTGGCCATTGGCTGATGCTAAGAGTTTTAGCTTAAAGCCCCATTAATGCGACCTGCGCTCTCAATTCTCAGTGCTCTAACTTTGCTCTAACTTTACTCTAACTGAGCTTTACCTTTGATTAGGTCCGGGCTTGGGCTCCTGCCTTGTTGCAAGAACAGGTGCGGGAGCGGGGCCTGAGGAGACCGACTTGGATTCAGATTTGGATTCACCTTTTTCATGAATTTTTGCGTTTGCAGCGTCCAACTCTTTCTTTAGTTTCTGAATATCTGCAGCCGACGCCGACTGGGCTGATCGGTTAGCTATCGCCTGGACTTTAGCGTCCATGGATTGAAGCTGTTTTTCAAGAGCTTGCAACTTGGCCTCTAAAGATTTGGAGGACTGATCAGCGACTTGAGCAGGAATTGCGGCCATTTGCTTGTTGATCTCCTCAAATTTGCCCTCCAACTTTCCTTGGCTGTGGTTCATCTCCTCAAGCTTTTCAGTCAACTCGTTCATTGAGCGTGTTGATTGAGTAAAAGCGGAGACCGTTGCATCGAGCTCAACAATTCTTTTTCCAACCGCCAAAGACATGGCATCAAGCTGACCGATGTTGAGTTGCATCTTAGTAGAGATGGCAAAGAATGTACCCAGGCCTATCACCAGAAATAACAACATGGCGCCCACCATGATACGAGAGTTACGAACATTGGTTAAATGGTCCTGACTCACGCTCTCCATCACCAGTCTCATATCATGACTCACGTCAGCGGCAACCGAGGCCGAGCGTGTCGAGACCTCAGCCGAGCTGAGCACCACATCGGTGAGTTGTTCAAGTTGCTTTGCAAGCTCCACAGAATTTAAAGCCTGGTTTTGAAGATCATCTAAACCCGACGCCAAATCGTTGCTCTCGCCGTGCTCGTCCTCACCGTCCAAATCCTCCTCGGTGGACTCATCCTCTTCGTATTCCTCATACTCATCGCCCTCGGATTCAACCACGGGCGCGCTAGCAGCAGGCACGAACTCATCTTCAACAACGGCGTTGTCCCCGTCTTGGTCGTTTCGTGTATTTTTACTTTGTGCCATCATGCTTCCTTGTCTTTGCCAAGAGAACTTAATTTGAGAGATTTAAAGATTAAATATCATCTAATTTTTTATTCAAAGATTTCACTTGGTCATTAATTGCCGCAACACGCCCTCTAAAGGCCTCAGCCCAAGTATCGGAGGCACTAGGGACATCTTTAGCACCCGCGCCCCTGCTCAAGGGCTTAACAGCAGATTTATCGACTTTTTTTACAACTTTGCTAGCTAAGGGCTTGTTTTTAAGAGGATTTTGAGGGACCTTGAGTGCATCTTGCTCCCTCCCCCTGAGGTTATCGGAGTAGTTGGTTTGCACAATCAGTCCACCCTCGTTTGGGTCCCCGACACGTGGTAGGCGTCCCACGGCGAGACCTAAGTCAGACTCATGGGTGTCCTTGGAGCCCACCGGTTGGGCATCTTGCTGATCACCTGCGTCTTGGGTGTCCTCTTCTGGCAAAGGTTCCAAATGTGTGCTGATACTTTTTTGCTCAACCTGCGCCGTATTATCTTCATAGCTTTCGGATGCGATTTGGGCTAAGTTATCTGCTGAGTCGGACGACTCAATGGAGCTGAGATTATCAAGGGAGTCATCATTATCGATACCTTGAACATGTTCAGGTCCGTGATTTTCACTTGGGCCGTGGCTTGCCCCAAGCAACGCTTTGTCCTCAAGGGGTTGGTTGTTCGAACTACTTTTTTCGTCCTCAAGGGGTTGGTTGTTATCTTGAAGTCCGCTTGTTGGCACAGCAGAGAGATTGTCCTTGCTGCCTGCGCTTGCAATAGCCTGTTCGTTTGTATCAACGTGCTCCTTGGGAACACCAAGATCTGCAGCCTTATTCGCAGTTTTATGGGGTACCGAGGCTTTGTTGTTTTTGTTATTTTCTGTGTCAATACTTAGTTCGTTATCCGTAGTTGCCGAGTCATCTACTCCCCTATGATTGGAGATAAGAGGTTCTTCGTCAACGGGTTGCGCGTTACGTCCCGGGCCCACGCCCTCTTCAACAGTTTGGTGGTTACCTGAGTCAAGACCCAAAGGCAGCGAGGCTTGGTTTGATTTGGGGACTCCTGACTTTGGCAAAGACTCAAGGGATCCTTTAACCGAGCCAGAGTGCACACCTTGTAAATTATCTTTAGTGACTTGTGCCTCAACGTTTGCAACGTTTGAAGGCGAGCCTGCTTCCTCGCTTAGCTGCGCATACTTATCCTCTAGATGCCCTTCGTCGACGCCTTGAGTATTGTCTTTTTTAGTACCGCTTTGCGGCGCACTTGCCCTGGACTTGTTGGTCGAGTCAGCTTCAACTATAGACCTATTGTCTTTGCGGTTGTCCGGGGTTATTTGGGCCCGGTTATCTGAATTTTGACTATCCAAGAGTGCAGTGGGTTGAAGGTTCCTTGGCGATTTGCTCTCATCTGTGGTCGCCCTATTCAACTGTTTTTTGGTTTTGTCTGGAGCGTTTTGTAGGTTATCTTTAGATGAAGACCCGCTTTGCAAGCCCACGGTATTGGGGGTTTGATCAAGGGGCAAATCGACTGGAGCTTTGTTATCTTGGCTCACACCGGCTTTGGAGAGCAAAGCGCTCGCCGCCTTCAGCGCGTCCAAAGCAGCCGCCCCCCTTGGGCGAGGTCTATTGGAAATATCAAAGGGGAGGGTCACTGCGGAATTGTTTAAAGTTCCGTCTAGCATCACTTCTTGAACATTGTTGCCCAGTGCATTATCGGTGACCGCAGCATGGGCGTCTGATAGTCGCTCAGTGGCAGATACATTTTGTACATTTGGAGCAACCGGACTCGCCGACTCGGCGTCAATGGGGGGTTTGGGCACCCCACTTGTGCGCAGCATGTCTTCATCCAAGTTTTGGTTAACTCGTTGGACCTCTGCTTTGAGTTGAGCCATCTTTTCAGCAGCAGAGAGAACTTCTGCGCCTTCGACGAAGAGATTTGAGGAGGATTGCAGCTCGTTGCCTTCCTCAACAGGGATTTCTCTGTTGAAAATCTGGTCCTGCATTTCCTCTGATTTGGAGACTGATTCACCCAGCTCAAAGCCCTCCTCTAAATGAGCAGAGCGTGCCTTAGCGTTCTTGGACCCTTTCTCAATGGTGACTGAGTGGTGAGAACTTCTAATAATATTGTCATTGCCCATTTAAACCTCCGTTTGATAGAGTCGACTCTAGATGGAAAATGTTAAGAAATATTTAAAAGGGGGTTTTAAAAGGGGGGTCAGTCTTCAAACTGATTTTTAATGGAGCGCGCTGATCTCACCCACGACTTAGACATGATGGGGTGTTTGCGGATCTCGGACTCTGCGTCTTGGCGACTTGAATAAGGCCCCGTTACAACGATATAGTAAGGAGCGGCCTCCTTGCGCTTGGTGTACATCACTCGGCCTTCTTTGTAAAAGGGCGAGCTTTGCTGAAAAGAGATTGCCTCCTCCATCGTGTCCAAAGCAGCGTGCTGCATCACCCAAGCGTCCTCAGGCAGTTGTTGGATCCATCGTTGATCCTCTGGCCTTGGTTTGAAGGAGCCAGCGCTCTCGGAGGCTGAGGATTTAGGTTTTTCCTCAGTCTTTTCAGGCTTAGGGGCTAATTTGGGTAAAGCCTCAGCTTCCTTGATTGGAGGTGCGGGTGTTTTAGCAAACGGCTTACTTTCCTTGACCTCTCTGGATTCCCTAGTTTCTTTAACCTCTTTGACCTCTTTAGCTTCTTTTAACTCCTGGGTTTCTTTCGGTCTAGTTTGCTGCGAGTTGGTCACTTTAGGCGGGGTGCTGCCCTGAACTTGAGGGGTCTGAGCGGACGGCTTTACGTCAATCTTTGCATCTGTCTTGGCGTTTGTTTTGGGATCTGGTTTGATCTCACTAAAGGGGGGAGTTGCAGGGTTTTGAGTTGCGGGGGGCACGGGCGGCGCAGGCGTAATCTTGGACTGCACCTGATTTGGAGCCTGATTTGTAGATTTGGTGTTAGGCGTTGAAGGGGCTGGAGGACTAGAAATTACAACCTCTTTATTAGGGATTAAAGAGTCATCGGTTTTAACGGGTAACTTGGTAGAGGAGGACATTCCTACAGATGAGTTTGGTGTGCTTGTAGGAGTTGGGGCAGCCACGGTGGACGCTGAGTGCGCTGGAGGCGGTGGAGTACTTGGAGCGGGAGCGGGGGTAGTGGAAGAGCCAGGGGCGGCTTGGGGTACAGGCGAAGCTGCAATTGCTGGGTTCGGCGTGCCGGGAGCAGCGCTAGAAGTGGTATTGGGCGCGGCACCAGGGACACTGGACACATCAGCGGAAGAATTGCCAATAGCAGACTGATTTGCAACCTCTGGTGTAGGTGCAGGAGCATTCAAAACTTTTTCGACTTTTTCGACTTTTTCAAGTTTTGCAACTGCAGGCTTCTTACCCGAGACAAAGTCCTCCAAGCTCTTGGCCTGTTTAAGGACTTCATCTTGGTAGATCAAAGCGATGGCTGCGACAGAGGCAATAATTGCAAAAATTAATATACCAACCACTTTCGTGCTTAAAGAGCCCTGTGAAGTAGAGGGCTGATCGGGGGATTGGTCAGAAGAGGCCCGCTTGGAACCACCGGGGTTTGGAGCGGAATCGAAAATTGGGTCTAATGAGCCCTTAAGCTCTCCCCTGTCTTTGGTTAAAGCCTTAGGAGTTGCACCAGGTGCTGGAAACTTGCCACTCGCCAGAGTTGCTGCAAAAGTGGCCGAAAAGTCCGCTATGGCGTCCAAACTCTCCTTGGGGGTTTCATCAAGGGTCTCGATTCGATTGGATTTTTTTGGGCTTTTCCCGCCCAGTTTAGGGGCTCCGTTTGGATTTTCAGACTCCAAAATCCACTGCAACATATTTTTACCAAATACAGATAACTTTTCCTCGTAAGGGTCGTTTTGATTAACGACCAAAACCAAATTTATGTTGCTTGTTGGAAATCCATTAATCAACCTAGCCAAGAGTTGTAGCTCAAAGTCTTGGATGGTGTGCGTGTCCGGGAAAATCATGTACCGCTTGGGCGAGCGTTTTTGGCTCTTATCCAAGGCTTGGTCCACAGTCAGCTCGGCTAATATGTCGTTGAATCGCTCAACTAGTTTTTCTGAGTCAGCGGAGTTCCACCACTCTACGTGGGTCTCACCCACTTTAATCAAATGATCGTATATTTGTCGACCATAACTGGCCAATGCGACCTCGTCCTCACCAATTATGGCTAGGTTCAAACTGCCTTCAAGCAAAGATTTAAGAAGAATCTCAAATCTAAGTTTATCGGCTGGGCTTTGGTAGAAGTCGGTCATTGTTGAATTGGAGCAGATTTAGCGTATTGTCTCAAGTTTTGATCGTTAATTGTAATTTTCTAACTACCAAACAAAAATCCATTCTCATCGTACTTCATCTCATCCGGTATACGAGGGCTGGGTCTAGGTAAACGCCGAGACGCAGCGTAGGACTGGTTAAGGCTAAACACATAAGCAATCACCTGAGCAACAGCCTGATAAAGAGCCTCCGGGATTGATTGATCCAAAGGGGTCGTGAAATACAAGGCCCTTGCCAATTCTGGAGACTCAAAAATATGAATTTTCTCCTCCTCTGCGAGCTCCCTAATTCTCCTGGCAAGCTCATCCGTGCCTTTTGCCACCAACGTCGGCGCGCCGTCCGAGTTGGGGTCATATACCAAAGCAACTGCAAAGTGCTGAGGGTTGGTGATTACGACATCGGCGTCTTTCACTTTTGCCATCATGCGGTTATTGGCCATTTGGCGCTGCCGGCGCCTGATTTGTGCCTTCACCTCGGGGCGGCCCTCTGCGTCCTTCATCTCATCTTTAACCTCTTGCTTGCTCATCTTCAAGCGCTGGTTGACTTGGTAGCGCTGCAGCGGAACATCAATGAAGGCAATAAAAAGCAATCCTAGGCTCATCCAGTAACAGGCATCGATGATGAGTGAGCCCGCGTGTTTCACAGCGAGCCCTAAATCCATTTGATTCAGATTTATCAACTCATCTATATTGTTTGTAACGGACATATACAAAATGCCCGCAATCACTGTGAATTTTGATATCGACTTGGCAAGCTCAATCCAAGCTTTTAACCCAAACATCCTGGACAACCCGTTAAGAAGGTTCACTTTGCCAAAATTTGGCATGGCTAGTTTCATCGAAAATATAAACCCCCCGCTCAGCCCAGTCGATAAGACCGAAACAAAAAGCAACATCACCATGAACGGCAGTATCAGCAAATAAGCATCCAATACGGATTGGCCAAACATAGCGGGCAAGAGTTCAGCTTTGTCGTAAATTTTTCGATCAAACTGCAACTGCGAGGTGAATAGAGCCCCCATGCGGTGGAAAAGCCACTCGCCAGAGAAGCTAAAAAAAAGCGTGGCCGAGAAAAGTAGCACCGCAGAGGATAAATCGGTCGAACGCGCAACTTGTCCCTCCTCTCTGGCTTTTTGAAGCCGTCTGGCGGTTGGTTCTTCGGTTTTTTCTGATGCTGAGCCGTCTGTTGCCATATTTAGTGAAGCATCATGTCTCTGAGGTTAGTGAAGCTTTGAACCCAAAGCCAATTTATTCGCCCAACCAGTCCTGGCATTGCAAGCCACATCACGCCAAATCCAATCAAAATCATGGCGGGCAAACCGATTGAGAAAATGCTTAAACTGGGCGCTGCCCGGTTCACAAAGCCAAGTCCAATATTAATAAATAAAAGAGTCAGCATAATGGGGAGCGCAATCAACAGTCCACCCACAAACATCAAACTGCTCCAAGAAATCACTTTCCCCAAAAGATCTTGAGTTAAAAAAGCTTTGCCGATGGGAAAGGTGTGAAACGACTCCAACAGAATGCTGAACACGATGAGGTGACCACCCGTGAACAGAAAAATTAGGGTCCCCACAAGAACCATAAACTCTGACAACACAGGCACGTTTCCAAGGCCAGGATCGATTAACGTGGCCATCGTCAGGCCCATGGAGTTTGCAATGGTTTGGCCTGCAATCGCTATAGCTGAAGTGGTGATTTGCATGATGAGACCCATCATAAAACCAATAAAGAGCTGATTGAACACCTCAAACAACCCGGCCGCAGTGGTCGGATCTGTTTTTGGGATTTCAATCAGCATGGACAAAAAAATCGTGAATGTGAGAGCCATCACAATTCGGATCGGCAAACTAAAGGAGCTGACCGGAAAGACGGAGGTGAAAGCAAAGAAAGCGGAGATCCTCAGCATCGGCCAGATCAAGGAGTAAAACCTGTCCAACAAGTCAAGCATCATGATGTTCATAAAGCCGGTGCTCCTCTAAAAGGTTGAGATCAGGGCTGAGCTCCCCTCACATGAAGAGTGAAGGAATTCGTCCAAAAATAATTCTCGTGTAATCCACAAGCGAGTTGATCATCCACCCACCAAAAATGGACAACGTTAAACCAAGACCCAATAGCTTTGGAATAAAGCTAAGCGTTTGCTCGTTGATTGAGGTCGCTGCTTGGAACACCCCGACCAACAAACCAATCACCAACCCCACCAACAGCAGTGGGCCTGAGATGAGCATGGTCATCCAAAGTGCTTGACGACCTAAATCTACTACCATTGCTGTATCCATTGGGGGGTAAGCTCCTGAAGGTTAAATTTATTTAAATATAAAACTAGAGGCCAAAGAGCCCATGATGAGACTCCAACCATCGACGAGCACAAAAAGCATAAGCTTAAAAGGCATCGAGATGATCATAGGCGAGAGCATCATCATACCCATGGACATCAATACACTGGCCACCACCAAATCTATCACCACAAAAGGAATATAGATCATAAAACCAATCATGAAAGCGCTTTTTAGCTCAGAGGTCAAAAACGCAGGCATCAAAGTCGTAAAGGGTATGTCATCCGGGCTGTTGATCTCTCTTTTTTGAGCAATCTGCATAAACATCGTAATGTCATCTTCACGGGTTTGTTTCATCATGAAGTTTCTAATGGGAGCCTCCGCCTTGGCCAAAGCCTGCTCAAAGGGCATGCTGGCGTTCATGTAAGGGGAGAGCGAGTTTTTATACACCTCATCAAATACGGGCGTCATGATAAAGAAAGTGAGAAACAAAGCCAAACCGACCAACACTGTGTTGGGCGGCGTTTGACCCGTACCCAGCGCTTGACGCAAAATGGAGAGAACAATAATGACGCGAACAAAGGAGGTCATCATGAGAAGCAAGGACGGCAGTACAGACAGCACCGTCATCAAAGCCAAGAGCTGCAAGGTCAGTGTGTACTGTTGACCCGCTTTGCCGCTGGTGACGTTCACCATCGGCAGCCCCTGGGGGAGTGCGGCTTCGGGCCAAATCGTAGCTATGCAAATAAAGGATAAGAAAAACAGCTTTACCCAAAAACGAAGGGGTTGCATCTTAAGCCTGAGCATTGACATCTCCAAGGGATTCTTTAAAGCTTTTTTTACGAGTAGCCACATTTGCACCGACAGCGCCAACACCATCACCACTCCTAGTTTCAGCGCCAGGTGCCAATCCCGGTAGGTGATCTAAAGGGCCCCTGTTTGAATCCCGCAGCCCCGCATCTTCAAAGGGAGCACTTTGAGCCGTTGAAACGTTAGAGACTGCGGCACTACCCGTTAAATTTGACGGATGACTCTGCCCCGTATAACGCCAAGCATGAAGCTTTTGCATCTCATTTGGAGTGACGCAGACGAGGACTTTGTAATCGTCCACTTTGACCAACATGAGCCTGTGTTTGATACCAAGTTGCAGGGTGTCTTCTATTTGGATAGGCCTATTTACTCGGTTGACGAGAAAGCCACCTTTGCGTTTTGCCAACCACCATAGGCAGGCAGCCAACAAAAGAAACACAAAAGTTACACTTAAAGCGAATTGAGCCCAATCATGTACTGGCATAGCCCATATTATCTCTCTCTATGCGCACGAAATGAGATAAGATTTAATAAATTTCACACTGACTTAGCATTTTGAGCCGCTTCAAGGCGGAAAAAGACTTATTTTTTGATCTTTTGTGATAACTCTCAGATTACAAAGCACAGCCTCTCACAACACTTTCTTTGTACAAACCACTCCTTAACTTTATCCCTCCAATCACGCATTGAACGCCCTGCCCTTTTTTCAAAATATTAAAAATGCGCTGACCGCTGGGGGCACGGGTGGGCTGAGTTGGCACCTGCATGCAAGCGTATCTAGCTCAAACTGGCGCTTCACAAAAGAGCACATTCACCAGCATTTGATGAAAGTTTTCCAAGGGGAAGGCGCCAAGTCCGCGGGTACGCAAAGTCAGACCCCAAAAGCAGATAAACCGACACTGATCCTCATTGGTGCGAGTGGGGGGTGGATGATGTCAACGCCGTGGCTTGAGGAGTTTTCCCGTATCGATGCTTACGATATCGATCCATTAGCGGGATTTTTATTTCGCCTCAATCACGGCAAAGCGCTTAAAAAAAAGGCAGTTCAACTTAACTTTCACACCGTGGATGCGCTTAATCAATTGGACCTAATTTTGCGCGCGCACCCCAGTGCTTTTGTTTGGTTTGATAACGTGCTCGGGCAGCACCGCATCAGACTCAAAAGCGCCGAGCTAGCAAGTGCGCAGCTCAAACTCATTCACCTACGCCTTAAAAACCGAGTTTGGGGGAGCGTACACGATCTTTACTCGGGACCGTCTTGCCTGCCAAGCGCTTTAAAAGCGGGCGAGCAACCCGCGCCTGCAAGCATCCTTCGTTTGGACAATAACACAGAGGATAGGGCAAAAGTGCTTTTTAATTCAAACGAAATGGCGCTTGAACACGCAAGACAACGCTACCTTCAGCAATTGGGGGCGACCCCTGCTGGCGGGGCTTGGCTTGATCATGAGACCTCTCACCTTTTCCCCCCTAAAACGCCCCTTACTTGGGCGGGGTGGGCCTTCAAACCGGGGTACTATCATTGTTTGGAGATGGGCTGGGTTATTCCAAACCAAAAAAACTCAGCTTAAAGAGTTTTTAATCAGTTTTAAGGTTGTACAGAGTCACACCCAACGCGTCCATTTGTTTTTGCTCTAAACGTCTGGTGAAATTTTCAACAGCCTTTAAATCTTGCTCCACCAAAGCCTGCATCTTCATTTTCTTAAGTTGAGCTTCTAAGAGGTCATTTTTTGCGTTGTTGACCTCGGCCTGCGCGTGGCCGACTTGGAAGTTAGCTTGTTGCAAAAGCACCTGAAGTTGATTGATAAAGTGTCTGTAATTGGTGGTCTCTGTCATGCAGTGCAAGCGAGACTGTATTTCAGAGGATTTGAGCTTGTATTCATGCATCATCTCAATGATCTTATCTCTGCTGACCTGTAATTGGTCAAGTTTTTTTCTAGCGAGCACGAGCAACTCCTGCGCCGCTTCAACGCCCTCCTCTGCCTTTTTAGCCAGTACGGGCCAACATTCTCTGGGTTTCATGATGGGCGATCAGTTTTAATTAGGAGTGTGGGTTGTTGAGCGTTTAGATCTAGTTGACGTTAGATCGCTGCCATTAAATTTCTTATTTGGTCGCGCGTGGTTTCGTAGTCCTGAGCTTTGTGCATATCTTGCTGCAAAAATTCAGCCATTGAATCGTGTAAACGAATGGCATCGTCCACCTCCTTATTGCTGCCCCTTTCGTAAGCGCCCACGGAGATTAAATCCACGTTTTGTTGGTAAAGTGACCACAAACGCCTGAATTTGTTGGACTGCTTTAAATCATCCGGACTCAAAAGCGTTTGCATAATTCTTGAAATTGAGCCGTTTAACTCAATGGCTGGGTAATGCGCGGCGTCTGCCAATTTGCGAGACAACATCACTTGCCCATCAAGCGAGGCGCGAGCAATATCCACGATCGGGTCTGAGGAGTCGTCTCCCTCTGCTAGGACTGTGTAAACGGAGGTGATCGCACCGCGTCCGTGTCTGCCGACACCGCCTCTCTCGATTAAGTTGGGCAAAAGAGCAAATACTGAAGGCGGGTAGCCTTTGGCGGTGGGCGGCTCACCAATCGCAAGTCCAATTTCACGCTGGGCGTGGGCTACTCGGGTTAAGCTGTCGCAGAGCATTAAAACACTTTTGCCCTGGTCTCTAAAATATTCGGCAATCACATGCGTCATATGCGTTGCTTTTA
>Ga0164296_1002229_pt1 | contig 19627 bp, 14 predicted proteins | sample GEODES057metaG_FD_113533 | JGI IMG/M metagenome (GOLD analysis project Ga0164296, IMG submission 113533) | Dystrophic lake water microbial communities from Trout Bog Lake, Wisconsin, USA - GEODES057 metaG | ecosystem: Environmental > Aquatic > Freshwater > Lake | place: USA: Trout Bog Lake...
AATTTTCCAGGGCCACACGTGATTGTGAGAGATCGTCGCCGGACTATTTATTTTCTCACTCTCAGAAGCAACTACGAATACGGTATGGCTGTGGACACACTTGACGATGAATTCGACTTGACGCGCCGTGTGGAGGAGGCGAGCGCAAGCTGCCCACACACAGACGTGGGGGTAGCAGTCGGAACTGCGCTTGGCGACGCCGCGCGGAGCGGTGCAGCAGTGCACGCAGTGCTGGCCCTCATTTCACGCTACAAGTTTTGCAGGCGCTTTGATCGCGCCGCCTTCGTGAAAGCCGCTCTGAGCATTGAAAAATCTGCAGAGGCCACTGTCTTGCCGCTGCACACCGCGTGGCGACTCGACGACGCAAACGTGCTTCTCTTCCGCGCAGAGTATCTGAACTCACTGCAGGCGCTGCTTGATCATGAAGAGGGCGGAGCCACACGAGGTTCGGCACACGCCCAACTCCAGCACGAGCTCCTGTCCTTAGCGACAACTGCGCCGACGGCGTTCCAGGGCATTGCCGTGACACTCGTCGAGACGGGCTTTGCGACAGACACGTGCGATGATTCACGCGCCGATGCGCGAGTCGCGCGTGGCTTGCTTCATGGTCTCCGAAATCACCACCTGGTGAAGGCGGTCACTCGCGCGCACTTCAGTGTCCGCTTCCTGTCCCACATGCTCGGCGCTGTGCTCAATGCCGGTGCCGCTGACAACGCGGGCGGTGACGAGGATGTGATGAAGTCGTTGCTTGACGCCATTGGTCCGACCGACGCACTTCCAATCGTGTTCGTGGCTCGACACGGCGCTGCATTATCGCACATACTGTCGTCTCATGCGACTACTGCACTGCCATTAGCAGAAGCCAGCGCGCAGCAGGAGTGCATGGCTGCTCTATCAAGTCGCAATGCGACCGAGCTGAGTGCCGTGCTTCAGTTCATGGCTTCTGGCCTTCCATCGGCGCAGTATGGCGACTGGTTTTCTCGTATTACGGATACAGCCACTCAAACTGGGGGGTTGCCGACGCTGCTGAACGCGCTGCTCGTCATGTTGCCCAGTGACCAGCCTGCAGCACTGGCGGCACAGGCTGCATCCATCGCGGGCCTCAAGCGCATGTCTGATCGCTCCGCGGAGTATGTGAGCCACGCGAAGCGACGGCGGACACATCTGCTTACCGAGCAAGGCCATGAGGCGGGGCCTGACGGTGGTGGTGCTCCAGGCATAGTGAACGCTTCAAGTGCAGAGATGGAGGTCCGCGAACTCGTGCGTCAATACGCCGCCTCCGGAGGCGAGCTGCCCGCCGCCATCAAAGCAGCACACAGCAATTTCAGGCGGAAGTGGTGGCTCGATACGTGTGCACCTGCGCTGACCATGCCCAACGATGTGCCACCAGACTGCGACGAGCGGGAAGATCTGATCCGAGTGCTGGAAGCCACATCGCCGCCACTTCTTCCCCGGGGCGCGGGTGACTCGTTCGTCAACAGAGTGCGCGTTTTGACAGAGGGTGGACCTCATGCCGCAGCGCTCCTATCATCCTGTGACGCCCTCATTGCCATCGTCAAAGCTGGCGGGCTGCCCACACGCATGGCGGCAGCTGCGCGCGCGTGTGTGAGCATGGCAGGTAGCATATGGACACGAGTGAGTGGCATTGGTGCTCCTGAACTTGAGTGCCCTCAAGGCACTGCGCAGCAGCTGGTCCGTGAAACACTGAAGGCCTTCAGAGATGCCTGTGCTGCGCAGGCAGCGTACTCTCTCGCAGGCTCGTTTGGAAACAGCCCATCGTCGTGGCAGGCTGCGTTTGCGGGTGCCTTACACGCCTGGCCATCGGCACTGCGCGACGAGTTGCGGATGCTCTTGGGCTGCGCTGTGCGCCAACCCACGGATCTCGTCATCGCTCACAACGCTCAGCATGATCAGTCTGCAGAGAGCGCGGCAGTTTTACTAGTACACCTGGCCGCCGTGTCTGGGGGAGATGAGCCTCACAGCACCGGCGATTGGCATGATTGGCTTTCGAACACCTTGTGCCCTGTTAGGCTGGTCAGGCCAGACGACTTTGTTGCTGCCACAAACGCGTCGTGTGCGTACATGCGCGCAGCTACACGTGCATTCACGAGTTGGACGTTGTGTGATGGAACAGTACATGGCATTGAATCGCAGTCCGGAAGCGCTGCTGCCGCAGCTCTACCAGCATCGTGGCTGCATCGCATCATGTGGCTCCATGCGCAGCTGCAATCAGCGACGGGTACGACCGCGAAGGAGTGCGCAGAGGCTCTTGGCGCTGTTCTAGGGACCCAAACAGGAGCAGCCATCTGTCACGCTGCTGGTCCCGTGCCTGCGCGTGTGACTCAAGACATGAATGCCGGACGATTTATCTTCTAAACATAACAACCTGCTCACCGAATATGTCCGCGCCTGTGCCGCACGCGTGAGAGGTGCTGTTGAGCGCACCCGAGGATGTGGATCGCGCTGCAGTGCGCCACAGCAGGTAGGCACCAGCGCCATGAGCGGGCAGCATCTGCGTGAACAAGCCAGGCTGTGCGTTGCCGACGAAGGCCAAAGGTTGGCGCGACCACAGGTCGCGTGCACACAAAGGCAGCTCGCTCGCAAGCACCTCAGCCGGCAGATCGACACTCACATTGGACTCCACTTCGCCGGCGTTGAAGAGCGCGAGGAGGATGCAGCGCCCCGGCAGCGCCTCGCCTGGGCAGACTGCTGGTCGCGCTGTCCATGCGTGTTGGCTATTAGCCGGAGCGCCGATCGGAGAAATTGGAGCGTTACCACTCGTGCTGTTCTGCAAATAAAGTATCTCCGGGTTCGTAACCAGTTGCAGCGTGAACTGGTCCTGGGGGTCGAGCGGCAAGCGGGCGCCCAGGATAAGAGGGCTGCGTGCCATGCACCAGAGCGTCATTGCTGTGATTTGCTCATCGTGCGTCAGCCGGGTTGGACTGGCGGGGCCGTAGACGCCGCGCTCCTTGGAGGCATGGAAGACACTGCCGAAGGGCAGCATGTCCAGGTCTGGGAATGAGCCGCCAACGCCAATGAATGGAGCAAACTCCTCTGCTTTATCCAGCTTCTGCCTGACACCTGAAGGGAAGGTACCATCCCCGGAAGAAGACCACAAGTCCCACAAATCCTCTGTGATGCGGAATGTCGCACAGTAGCGGGTTTGGGTCAAGTAGCTCGCGTTTGCTACGGTCACGCTGATCCCGGGTGAGAACATGACGCTGATGTTTTCGGCAGCCATGGCTCGTCCAAATCCATCAACATCGTTGTCGAAGTAGCCGTTCGGCTGCGTTGATGACCCCACCGGCATGTTCGGAAAAAAGCAGTCTGCTTTCACATGGCGCACGCCCCAGCTTTTGAGCAACGCAGCGACGCTGGCGTAGTAGTCAGACGCAGCCGCGCTGGGGTAATTGCTACCGTAACAGGAGACGCTCCAGAAGCAAGGCTTATCGAAGCGAACTGCGTCGGCAAGAGTGGCATTGGTCGCGCTGCCCCAGACAGGCAGGAAGCTTGCCACTGCGCGACGAGGTACGCCGCGAATCACCCACAGACCGAGCTCAATGCCGCGACCGCGCAGAGCTTGTGCGAGACGCGCCATGCCGACACCGTTGACCGCGCTGGGGTACATTGCCGTGTTTGGCCTTGGGCGCCCCGACTCATCAAATAGGATTTCGCCGTCACGTTTCGCCCAGCCCTCGTCTAAAAACAGGACGTTGTAGCCGTACGGCGTCAGAAATCGTGCCATATAGTCTGCGGTTGCGAGCGTTGTGATTTCGTCGATAGCTGCGCCAGTGGATGGGTAGGAGTTCCAGCCGCGAGGCGCAGCCGCAGTAGTTGCGACGCGAGTGGCACAGCATACAAGGGCGGCAGCGAGCAGCGCGGAACGCGGGCAGAGGGTCGCCATTCCTTGTGAAAGAGAGAGCTCTCGAGGGAATGCAAGTGCGCCACGCTGTCAGGAATTCCCTCATCAGCCGTGACGCCTGCGTCTCGTGGGTAAGACCCAAGACTGGTAGGGCGGGGGCGCGGTAGATGCGTCCGTTTCTTGGATTGGACCGCTCATGATTCCTCCAAGGCCGATTAATCATCGACGATGCGGCTGTTGCGCTTAATCATCTCGTAACCCACAGCACCGATGGCAGACATGGGCCCTAGCTCCATCAGACGGGCGCCAAGGCCCCGGTAAAGGCCACTGATGCCGCCGGATCGCAATGCGGAAGAGGCAACTGTCCACCACGACGCGCTCGGTCCATGCACGCCTGTCTGCACCCTTGTCTTGATCGTGTCAAGCGGATGCGTGGCAGCTGCTGACGCTGTGCCTGCAACAAGGCCTGCCGCCGCGTCGGACGCCCAGGCCGGCAGGTGCGCATTTTCTTTCAAAGAGTGCCGCGACATGCCGTAGACAGACCACCAGACTGCGCAGGATGGGGCATACGTGGCCAGTGACGCCCAGTAGCCTCTGTAGAAGCCCAGCGCGCCGGCGTCTCTCCAGGTGGCTCGTATTGCATCTAGGACAGGTCGCTGATTGGTCCCGTCGAACGCCACGAAGGCGCGCTGAACGACCACGTCAACGGGCGTGTAGAGAACCAGCGAGGATAAGTTCGCAACTGCGCCGGCGACGAATAGGCGAACTCCGTCTGCTGCGCCCTCGCCGAGAACAGGAGTCAAACTCTGTGTGACCGGGCCGAGCTCTGTTCGGACGCGCTCCACAGTCGCGACATAGAGCAGCTCACCTGGCATGGCGCCCAGCGTGGCGGCAACGTAGCCGACATAGAGACCTCTGAGGCCGTGCGTCCGGTATTGAAATCTCAGTGCCGCTTGGGTGCTGTTTGTTTGCTCACCGCTGCTGTGCTGCAAGCGAGTCTTCACCACTGCCAGCGGGTGATTCACTGCTGCTAGCGCGACGTACAGAAGACAGCTCTGTGACGCAAAGCGCGACCAAGACACCTCGTCGGCTGAGATCCAGTGCCTTCCAGCCGACTCGGCGGTGCGCTGAACCCCGACAGGCGGGGCCAAGTCGCTGGACATATCATGTGCGGCGAATAGACGACTAGACCTGGCGGGGGCCTCACCTCCTTGCGCGCTGACGGGTCATGCACACGCTGATCAACTTTTGCGCTCCTTGCAGAGACGATGCCGGAGACTTAGGTGCGTCTGCGAGTAAGCAGGGTGGCTGCGCACGCACGGAGGCGTCCTATCAAAGCCGCCGTCAATGCCAATGTTGCGCAGACGGCCGGACTAAGCGGACGCAACAGCGAACGGCCTCCTTCTAATACCTGCCGCCAGCTATCTCACTGCGGTTGACGGTTACGCTTGGTTGCAACACACTGATTCTCAACCTCCTTTGCGTGCCCAGGAATCTGGATGTCTCTCACTGGTTCTGTGCCGCGCCACAAAACAGTGCCTGGGACTCGCTTCGTGATCGACGGCTTCAAACACAGTGACTGCGGCGCGAGTGCTTACTTTTTGACGCACGCTCATAGCGACCACTACGGCGGGCTGAGCGAGAAGTGGACAGCGGGCACGGTGGTCTGCTCTGAAGTCACTGCGCGCCTAGTTCGCTACAAGCTCAGCGTGCCCGAGCACGTGCTGCGGCCGATTCCGCTGGACACGCCTGTCGATGTGCACGGCGTCACAGTGACTGCCATAGACGCGAACCACTGCCCCGGCGCAGTGCAGTTCTTGTTCCAGTTGCCAGACGGCTCTCGATATGTGCACACCGGCGACATGCGATTTAGTGACGCCATGCTGCGCAACCCGCACTTGTGCGCATTCCGCGACGCTGGGGTGGACGGCTTCTATCTTGACACCACGTATTGCCTGCCGAAGCACACATTTCCGGCGCAGGAGGTTAGCATCGAATACGTTGCACGCGTCATTCGGGAGCTTGTCCACGCCCCGGCGGACGCGCCGAGCGTGCTATGTCTGATCAGCACCTACGGCATCGGCAAAGAGCGCATTTTGTCGGCAGTTGCTGCAGCTGCAGGATGCAGCATTGGCGTGACGCCATCCAAGCGCGGCGCGCTGGCATGCCTGTCTCTGCCTGACCTGGACATCTACACCACCGACGAGCGTGCTAGTCCTGTGCGCGTCGTGCAGTGGGGAGTGCTTGGCGAAACGTGGCCTTACTTCAGGCCCAACTTCGTCGGCATGGAGAAGGCTCGCGTCGACGCCGGCGTGGACAGAGTGGTGGGCTTTGTGCCCACAGGCTGGATGTACGACACAAAGAAAGGCAGCGCTGGGGGTGAAGCTGCATTCCCCATCCACCGCAAGGGCGCTTGCGAGGTGCATCTGGTGCCTTACTCTGAACACAGCTCCTTCGACGAATTACAGACCTACGTCCGATGGATGCGCCCCCGGGAGGTCATCCCGACGGTGGGCGTAGACAAGGCGGACACAGCGGAGGGTGAGCGAGTGCGCGCCTCGATGCTGAAGCATTTTGCCCTGCTGATAGACCAGACTCGCGCGAAGGCGGCGCTGCTGCAGACCATGTTTGGCACTAAGACCGGCGCTCTTGCTGAGCCGGTGAAGCAGCAAGCGGCAGATGTGCCTGATGAGCGCCTGCCTGGCTGTGACAACGCAATCGTCATTGACGATGACATAGGCGGCGAGGGACCATCGTCTGATGCGGCAGTGTCGCCGGAGGCGACTCTGCGTGCCATAGTGGGTGAAGCGTCGATGAATGACGAGCAAGCGCGCAGACTTCTGCAATCTTGTGGCGGCGACATTAATGCAGCGATGAACAAGTTTCTGGACGGAAGCGGCGGAGCTGCTAAAACGCCGCTTGCAGCAAGCGCTGGCCAGAAGCGGCCTCGTGCGCCTGCATCGGGTGCGAAGCAGGGGGTCCAGACGGCACAGCCGTCAATCGCCTCTTTCTTCAAGAAGCCTCGGGGGGCAGACGGGCCCGAAAGGGCCGGCGCCGCGGCGCCAGTTCCTCAGCAGCAGGAGCACGCTGTTATACCCGCATCTACGCCACCATCGCCGCTGTCACAGCCGCAGCGCAGCCCAGTAGCACTACAGAGCTCGCAACCGGCTGCGGATGCGCAGAGTGTGCGCGTCATGCTGCCTGTCGCCGAGTATGACCCAGTAAAGCACGCTTGCTGGTCAAGTGGCCAAGCTGTGCCATACATGCACATAGCCGCCACGTGCGAGTACATTGTCTCTACTCGTAGCCGGTTGAGCATTGCAGCCACGCTGACGAACTGCTTCCGCAGCTTGATGGCGCTGTCACCTGACGATGTGTTGCCTGCGCTGTACCTAATCGTCGGCCGCCTTGCACCCGAGTACGAGAGCGGCGCAGAGTTGAAAGTTGGAGGTAGCTCCGTGAGCTCCGCCCTCATTGAAGCCACTGGCGCATCGCGGGGACGCATTCACGAGCTGTATCGGCAAACTGGAGATCTTGGTGATGCCGCCACTCTGCTGAAGAGTCAGCAGCGACTTCTCACACAACCGCAGCCTCTCACTGTGCCGGGCGTCTTCGCAGCGCTGCGCCGTATCTCCGCTGAGCAAGGCGCCGGCGGTGTTGCTCGCCGCAAAGCGCACTGCTTAGCATTGCTGCGTGCCGCGCGCGGCCCCGAGATCCGATTCCTGGTACGCCTGCTTGTGGGCGCCATGCGCATCGGGGCCAGCCGCGTGAGCGTTCTGTCCGCCCTTGCCGCTGCTGCTGTGCACCACCACTCCAACTCGGCCGCTGTCACCAAAGACGCGCTTGACGCCGCATCAGCTGCCATTGCGCGCGCGTATAGTCTCTGCCCCAGCTTCGATGCGCTGGTGCCGCTGTTGATTGAGCAGGGTCCAGAGCGCTTGGGGGAGGTCGTCCGCCTTGTGCCTGGCACGCCTTGCCCGCCTATGCTGGCTCAGCCCACGACAGGGCCGCACGATGCGTTGACTCGCTTAGGGCCATGCGTGCAGTTTCTCGCGGAATGGAAGTACGATGGGCAGCGCTGTCAGATGCACATCCTTCCTGCGGCTGGTGGCGAGCAGCCCACCGTGCGTCTGTTCACACGCAACTCTGCTGATTGCACAGCAAGCTACCCCGACGTGTGCGCCACGTTGCTTGCCGCTGCTGCCGGTGGACCCGCAATGTCAAGCGGTGGAGTCGTCCTCGATGGCGAGATGGTAGCAGTCACTGCGCAAGGCACCATCCGTCCATTCCAGGAGCTTGCTACTCGCAAGAAGGGCGCCATCACAGTGGACGAGGTGACGGTCAACGTCTGCGTCTTCATGTTCGATTGCATGGTGCTTGATGGGCGCTCACTTGTTGACGAGCCACTGGAAGCGAGACGAGCTGCTATTGCTGCGGCGCTGCCGTCCATGGCGTCTCTACCGCCGCATCGCCTGTGCATGGCTGCGAGCGAGGCATTTGTGGAGCGCGCGGAAGGCGACGAGGAGGCGCTCGCGACTGTGCTAGAGGCCACCCTTTGCAGATCAGTGAGCGAGAGCTGTGAGGGACTTATGGTGAAAGCGCTGTCATCGCCGTACGAAGCAGACAAGCGCTCCACCCAGTGGCTGAAGCTGAAGAAGGACTACATGGAGGGACATGCGGAGCTGGACTTGGTGCCCATTGGCGCATGGTACGGCCAAGGCCGCAAATCCAAGTGGTTCAGCCCCATCCTGATGGCAGTGTATGACCCGGAGACGGAGACGTACGCAAGTGTGTGCCGCGTCCTCAGCGGCTTCTCGGACGCGTTCTACAAGGAGATGTACGCCTTCTACACCGGAGCTGGTTATACTTCTGAATCAGAGAATGGCGGCGACGTCGAGAACCACATCTTGGAAGGGAAACCGCCGTACTACGAGACTGGTGACACTCCTGATGTGTGGTTCGCGCCGTGCCATGTGTGGGAGATCAGGGGCGCCGACTTCTCACTATCCGCCAGGCACGCAGCTGCTCGAGGCAGAGTGCCGCAGGACCGGGGCGTATCGCTGCGATTTCCGCGATTCATGAGAACGCGACCCGACTTGAGGCCGGAGCAAGCGACTGGGCCGGAGCAGCTGGCTGCGCTCTATCACGGGCAGCGCAACAAGACTGAAGGGAATGGGATTGAGGATGACGTGGATGAATAGAGTCACAAGAGCTCCCCGCCGATTCTCTTTAACGACAGCTATGCCTACGTCTTGGAACAGGTGAAGTTCCGCACACTTCTCGCCTCTCTGTGGGCTCGCCAGTGCGTCGCAGTTAACAGCATCGCCAATGGCGACCTCAGCGACTGCCGCTCAGCAGCCACCTGCTTCAAGCCCTGCAACACCACCTGCACTCGCCCGGTTTGCGTCCATTCGCCGGGCTGCGGCGCTAGCAAAGAGTCAAGGTGATGTGTTGCTCGACAAGAGACTCGACACGCGGCTCCAAGGCGCTGTCACTCCGCTTGACGTTGTTTCTACAGCTGCGACACCTACCGTGGGTTGCGAGGAGGTGTCGCTTGAGCCGCCTGTCCGGTCCACTCCTGACACGGACGGCCAGAGAGTCACAACCAACAGTGACGGCACAGCGGACGCGAACCGCGCGCAGGAGCCTCCTTCAGACGTCGAAACCGCGCTGTTGGCACTGAAAACTGCCCTTGAGAGCGACACGGCCGCGGCGAAGGAGTTGCGTGACATGTGCGCAGCGAGTAGCACACAGGAACAACACAGACGCCTGGAGGAGAGCACTCCGACGGAGGCAGCCCCAGCAGGAGTTGACGACGCCGGTGGAGCTGCAGTCGCTTCAGATACTGGCGCTGTATCGGAGGCTATTGCAGACGACGCCGACGAATCACAAGCGGCAGTTGAGCCCGAGGCAGTGTCTGACAGTGTCCAGGCTGTTGGGCAAGCAGAACCCGCGCTGGCTGTGCCGCCACAGTCGGATGCAGTTGATGTTGCCGAGCCGCAGTCGGGTGATTTGTCTGAGCAGCAGCAGGCTTTCATGCGGGAGATCGAGGCACTCAAGGCGGAGCTGGACTTCTCCTTGTCGGCTTCTGAAGAGAACGAGGTGGAGGCGGAGGTGCAGCGCGATGGTGGCGATGACGAGCCTGTGCATGTGACGGCTGAACAGGTGGTGCCGCTGTCACAGACAGATGAGGTGATTGACGAGTCTGTGCCCAGGCCGGAAACTCCAGACACTGAGGAGGAAGAGGTCGTGTTGCGCACATCGCTGCAGCCTGCAAGTGATGTGCTGGATGGGCAGGCACCAGCAGGTGCAGTGGTGATAGAGACCAGCACCGAAAGCACTCCCCCATCATCGAGCGAGGCCAAAAGCGATGATGTTGCACGTGTTGAACCGCAGCTGCCGCCGCCGCTGCCAGCGGCACCTGAGCCCAAGCCGAGCGAGAGTATTCCAAGTCCTGTGGCAGTTGATGCTTCCGCGGACCTGGCGGCTGCTGTGCAAGCCGCGTCTGCCGCGTACATGGATTCCTTGTCAAGAGACGCCCCTGCGCTGGGCGAAGCCACACCGCCGACCCCGCCAGCAGCGCCATCTGCAAAGCCATTGCCGACAGCGTCGCCGAGACACTTGCCAACAGTGCCGAAGCTGAAGGCTACCATCTCACTACCGACTGTGACCCCTCAGCGCTCATCGTTCGGTGCGCAGCTGCTCTGGGGCGAAGGCGATGAGACAGTAACGAGCATTATCCCGCCGTCTGTATTGGAGCGCTCTCTGGAAGACCACACGGTGGCGTCGCAGCTGGTTGCAGCGCTGCGTGAAAGCGCCTCTGATTTGCTGAGCGCTGTGCCCGGTGGCGTGGATGCGGCAGCCGCAGTGTCAGCGCACACAGATGCGCTGACTCTTGTGGCGATGGATACCGCGCAAGCGATGACCGACGCCTTGGATGTGATGGCTCAGACCAGCGCAGAATTGACGGCGGCAACAAGCAGCACGGTGCTCAACTCCATGTCTGGTTTGTCGCAGCCCGCTATCACAGTAATCGCGCACACGCTAGGCGCCTCTAGCGCAGCGGAGCTTGAAAATGCGGTGACAAGCGCGCACGCACTGGCATACAACATCGTCAACTGTGCGCCAGAGAACGCAGACTATTGAATTGCATACAAGCATATCAGCGTCATGGCCTCATTAATCGATGTCGTCCATGGCGGTGCTCTGCCTTGGCGATGCAAGTAGATCTAAGGGTGGGATGCGAGTCATAGTCGTCGCCTGCCCTTCCACTGTTTGCAGCTCCTCGATCAAAACGCGCTTGAGCGGCATGCCCTGCTTCAAGGATGGAGGCATGCGTTCCTCCGCACCAGAATGGCCAGAAACATCGCCATCCTCATCATCGTACGACACATTCAAGTCCCGTGCCCATGCAATGCGCCCGATCTCCTCCAGCTGCGCCATTTCTGCTGCAGCCTGATTGCTATCTGATTGCTCTTGCTGCTGTCCCGGCATGGCCTGCAGTCGGCCAGCTTTGCGCAGCGCTTCACGTGTGTTCGTCAGCTCAATCGGCTCCTCACAGCCCTCCATCGGCGGGTAGGATGCCAGCAATTCGCGCGCCCGCACCAGCTCTGGGGGCTCCTCCTCTTGTGGCTGCTCGCCAGTTGCGCATGGACCATAAGGGCCTCCTTCAGGTACCTCATCTTCTGACATCATGTAGCCCCGCTCAGCCGCAGATGAAACACGCCGCGCCTTGGCTGATTCACGCAGCTGTGTGATGTGCTGGAAGTTGGCGCGTGTAGCAGCTGCCTTCTCCTCCTGATGAAAAATGGAAGTCAGCAATGCCAAACACACACAATGCACGCGTGCATCTTCCTTCATCGGGACCATCCACACACACGCACAATGATCTTATCCCGCTCAGCACGCTCCTCAGTCTCACCACCCCTGGCCCAGGCTTCTGCTGCTCTGCGCTCCGCATCGAACACGGGGCGGTCGTCTAAATACGCAAGTCCCGGGATGCACGCGATAAGACGCTTCCTATGTGGTCGCAGCTTCGCTGCAATGGGGTTACCGGATGATAGGTACAGCGCCCGCAAGGCTGGCATGCGCGCAAAGAGGTCGAGAAGCTCTTCAGGGTCACCGTCCAGGTCGTTGTCCGTCACATCGACGCTGGACAGCAGTGGGCACTGTGCCAGCGCCGCTAAGCTAGCGACGGTGTGCAGCTGGTTGTGCGCTGCCTGCAGGTTGGTCAGGGACTGCAAGTACTGCACCCCGTGGAGGGAGTCCACTCTGTTGCGGCTCACATTCAGCGTGTCCAGCGCCACTAACGTCTCCAAGTGCTCTATCTTCGTCAAGCAGTTCTGCTGCGCGAATATGCAGCGCAGCCCCGGGGCGGACTGATACGCAGCGGCAACGCAGTGGTCCGGTCAACGCAGGAGCCTTGGGGAACGCGACTGCTTGTGCAAGCTGCGCGCGCACCTGCAGGCCGTCCAGGCTTTCCAGACCGTTGCCTTCCAAAAAGACGGACTTCAAGCCGGTGTATTCTTCAAGGTCCTCGATGCGGGCGAAGCCTTGGTAGTGCAGGTGCAGCGTGTCGTTCAGACTTGGCGTCACGTATAGCTTGTGCGCGCGGCAGTGGGCACGCAGCCAGTCACGAGTCATGCGTGGCGCGGGCGTGGGCGACATCGGTGTGGCGAAGAACGTGACGCGCTGCCCCGAGGAGGTGGGTCCTTCGATAAAGTACACAGTTCTCTTCGCGGAGATGAGTGCCCGCGGCCGCGGCGGCGGTGGTGTAGCATCTAGACATGAAACAGCGACGTCTTTAGGTGTTGGCGCAAGCACATATGCGACAAACGACAGAGGGGAAACGGTGAGCGCCCAGTCCGAAGGCGTCTTGGGCACCTGCTGGCTCACTCAGCGACTCTGCTCTTGCGTTATCACAGGTAGTTCCAGCTTCGCGGAGACCGGACGGGTCGTTGCGGAAGGTGTGAGCGCTTTCTCTGACCACAACCTGTGCCGTAAAAGATGTTGACTTGTTGCGCAGGAAATACGCGTCCGTGCGGGCTTCGTGCCGCAGGAGGAAGTAGCACGGTACAAGCCACCCGGAGCGCGCGCAAGAAGCGCGTTCGACTCGCCGGTGCCGCCACCAGCACAGAGAGCACTACCAGTAGCAGAGGCCTGGGACGACGAAGCAGCTGGTGCTGGACCCGCAGCTGGTGAAAGCCGGGCGTGTGATTTCTGTGGCAGCACTGGGCATTCGTACGACACGTGCAAGGCTGTGCAGTTGTTCGGACAGGCTGCGAAGTGGAGGCACAACAGCAGAGGGGAGAGTGCAGAGAACTCAGTTGAGGCGCGCCGCTCGGCAGCCATGGAGCTCATCGCACTGCTCCAGGGCATCGCTGATGGGACTGCACACGACATTGCCAGCGCGATGGCGTCAGTGTCTTTACACGGGGACACAAAGCCAGCGAAAAGGACACAATGATGGCGCACATGCATGGATGTCACTGCTCTAAAGAGTCTCTATGCTCACCACGCGTTCAATGGCCCCGGCGCAGCGTGTGTGGGCACCCACTCAGAGTGGAAGCCGAAGGGAACTCGCACGGGAATGTGCACTGTCGCGACGGCTGGCGCGAGCACATCCTTGGCGTCCAGCACCAGCAGCTCCGCGCGGTCCTCATCTAGGATGTGTGTCAGCAGCAGGATGTACCCATCGTCGTCGTCCACCTCTCCGCTGGGAACGAACATGACATCTCCGCACAATGTGCCGTCGGGCAATGGGCGGCGCACAACATCGCCCGTGTTCAGGTTATGCTTCAGCAGCGCATCGAAGCACGTGATGGGGTCATCCTTGGTACTTCGCTCGCCTGCGGTGAAGGCCACCTTTGTGGGCCGCCCGACGCGGCTTGGATGGACGACTGGGAAGTCGCAGGGCAGTGCACTTAGCGGTGCCGATTCCACCACTGTGCGCGTCCGCGTGCACAGGATGTAGCGATGTAAGAACGCCTCTTCCACAAACGCGGCATGTGGGCCGCTCTCCTCGATGATGCCGTGTGACCCATCACCGCGGCGCTGCACAGGGTCAGCCATGCCGAGGGCACGCGTTTCACGCATGCGGCACAGAACCACCACCACGCGGTCCGCGTCTGTGGGGTCGTCCCAGCAGTTCACCACGTGGTATGCGAAGCACGACTCCGCATCTATCCACACGACGTCATCCGCGCTGCCATGCCTCGGTAAGACGCCGAAGCGCAGAGCTTCGCCTCGCACGAAATCAAATGGCCGCCCGCCAGCTGCGCTCTTTGCGAGATTGAACACCAGCGGGCCGTCGAGGAGAACAGTCCGTGTGGTTGTGATTCCTACATCGTGCTGCATTGAAGGACGCGCGACAGGGATGCGTGCTCGATGCGTCAGGCGGCCATCGGCGGCGACGACGCCCACCGTCACAGTTGGCGGGCCACGGAAGGGGACCAAATTGTAGCCGGTGTATACCAGCTCTCCAGTGACCGGGCAGACTTTGCTGTGCGCCGTGAATGTGTCCAGCCAGTGGTCCACAAACGACCATGCGCCATCAAAGCTGCATACGCCCATCGTTGTGAGCTCCCGGCTGAGTTCCATCTCGTACGCGCTACCAGCCTCGTATGTGGCCAGCAATCTGCCGCCATGCCAACGCACGCCATTGTTCGCGTTGTTGGGCGATTGGATGACCCAGTATGGGCTATCTGGCGCTCTGAATGGCTTCGCCCCCTTGCTCAGCATGCCGCGCAGTATTGGGCCCACCTCTGGAGGCTGCGTCAGCGACTTGTGCACTCGCCGCCCGGCTGCGACTTCCTCCTGGAAGCCGCGCGTCCTCACATACCGGTTGCCATACTCTGCGCTATTCTGCCGCCCCCGGAGACGGACGTAATGGATCATGCCGCTCCCATCAAACCAGTGGTAGCACCCTCGCGGCGGCTCATAGCAAGGATTGGGCCCGTTTCGCAAGAAGACGCCGTCCACGCAGTCAGGCAGCGTGCCCTCCACGCGGAGGTCTCGCAGAGTGACCTCGCGTGCTACTGGTGCGAAGTTGCCAGCAAGCGCCGGGTTGTCCGCGTGGCGCGACACCCAGTCGGGCGTCACCTGCTGCTGCATTGCGTCTCGCGTCGCGACGGGCGCAGAGCCAGGCGCCTGCACTGCTGCGTGTGGTGTGCCACGACGAACTCGTTGTTGACCACGGAACAGCCTCGACCGCGTCTGGGTCGGTGCCTGACCACATGGTGCGGGTGCCCGCATGGCTCGTTTACGCAGACGCTTGCAAGGAAGCTGGGCGCTCTCACAACTAATCTCGCGATGGGTGTGTCCTTGGACACCGACCCACGTGTCACGCCAGCTCAATGCCCCTGTTGCTGAGCCTTGAACTCCTTCCCAAGCGCTTCAAAAGCGCGGCATTGAAGAGCACGGACAGGATGAGAGGAGCTCCCAAGCCAATCGCTAGTCCAGCAGCCAAGCGCTTGTACGGCGCGCCTCCACTTGGCGGCGGCGGCGTGGAGGATTCCGCAGCTACTACTGCGCACGGTGCGGGTGTGCTGATGGCGCACGCTGAGCACCAGGCAGCAGTGGTCCCGGCTGCATTCACAGCAGGGGCAAGGAGCGCAAGGAAATCATCAAGTGTGCATGCATACGCGCCAGCTAGCGACTGGGCTTGAGCTGACGTGCATGGCAGTGGCAACGTGGTGTAATTCTTGGTGGGCCCGTTCTGGTAGACAGCGCGAACAGCATACTGTGATGATGCTGGGCAGTTGGCGCACAAAGATGCCAGCCGCCGCCTTCTTGCGTTGCCCACCGGTGCGTGGTGGAGCTCGAATGCAAGCACTGCAGCTGTGGCTGGCATGGCCGTGAGCCACGGTACAGTGGCAGCAACGCTGGCGCTGAGCAACGTGTCCAGGCACAGTGCTGCCAGGATGCCGAGCTGGACGTTATAGTGCGAAGACACCAGCTTGAAGCGGGTATACTGCGCCCCGGTAGCGACGGCGTCCACGGCGGCGCTCATGGCGGTCTGGATGTCTAGCAGCAGCGGTCCCGCCAGGTAATACTGCGCTAGTGTGCTCGCCATCTTGGCAGTTTCGAGCCAGTTGGCGAGCGCGACAATCTGGCTGTAAATGCTGCTGTTCACCAGCGGCATGGGGTTGCCGTAGCCGGTGGTGTAGGCCACGTTGAACGCGTCATACACGTTGTACCAATTCGTCAATCTAGTGTCGTTATTCAGTCCGTTCGCGTACGGCCACGCCGCCATCAGGCTGGCCACATAGCTGCGAAGCAGTGCCGTAGAGGCGCTCATGTTTAGGAATGCAGGCGAAGTGTACCACGCAGCCAGGGCGTCATCGTAGGCTGGGCATTTGTTGTACGTTCTTATCAGCACATCGTCGCTGTCGCTGCCTGCAACTGTGTAGACAGGCACCACTTGGTCGCCTGTTGGCAAATTTAGGCCGCTGGCCAGCGTGCTCGTACCCGCGGATGTCACCACCGGCGTCTGCAGCGCGTTGCTCACCAGGCTGCCCTGCGGCTGGAATACACCAGCCAGGAAGCTTGTAGCCGACATCACTGTCCTCTGCAGCGCTGACGAAATGAAAAGCGAGTTGTAGTTACTGAACGACACGCCAGGGTCCGTCACGACGCCATACAGTTGCGTGCTGCTGTTTGTTGGACTGAGGCAGGTATTGTCAGGCTCTCCCGCTACGGCTCTGAGTGACACGCAGCCTGCAGGGTCCAGATAGCGTTGCCTGAAGGTACTCCCTGCCTGGTAGCACTGCCTTTGGCCAAGAGGCAAGAGAGTCACGCCGGTAGCCAAGTCTGTGAGGTTCAGGCTGCTTTTCGGCAGCAGGTTCCGTGCGCCATGGCGCGTGATGGTGTACGTCAAAACAAGGCTAGAGCCGGCAGTGGCTTCAACTGTGTGGAGCACGAGGAGGCTGACAAGGTAGGCGTATACGGCAGGCTGTGACCCTTTGGCCATAAGGGGCCACACGGCACCGGAAGGCAGGCTGCGACGTGCACTACTCCCCCGTGAACATCGTTTCGACGCTGCTGGCGAAGGCTCCAGCGCAAGTGAGCTACCCCGAATCCCCAAGCGATAGACACCTACGCTGGCTTCGCACGCCGATGGCCCCCCCACACCGGCGGGGCAGCTTCAGCGCCAAAGCTGAGTCGCAGATGGAGATGCTGTGGAGATATCGCAGCGTCGGCATCGTCCTTGCAGTGCCGGTACGCACTCAGCCTTGCTTTCACTGGCAAGTTCGCCTGACCCCTACACCGGCGACTATAGGTTGTTCTCATCACCCTGGTTGCACTGCTCATGCCACGTGCGAGGCCGCCAATATTCGACAGCTTTGGGGACGCAGGCAGGACGTCACAACGGCGCTACGCTGTGGTCATCGACGCAGGAAGTACTGGCAGCCGGGTGCACGCGTTCGAGTTCGCTGTCGGTGACGGTGCTTCAGGGGGTGAGCTGCAGTTGCTGAACGACCACTTCCAGCAGCTGAAGCCGGGTTTATCGTCCTTTGCTGCCACCCCACAGCAAGGTGCCGCTTCGTTGAAGCCGCTCCTTGAAGCCGCACTCGCAGCTGTGCCTGCGGACCAGGCTTCTACGACGCCGATTGAGGTCCGCGCGACAGCTGGCTTGCGTCTGTTACCTGGCGCGCAGGCAGAGGAGTTGTTACAAGGTGCGTGAGATAGCAAACTTGTGTGCGCTTTGGTTGTTCTCCAGGTTGAGACCCTGCAGGCCTGACACGCGTGGTACACATGTGTGATCAGCTGTGCGGGAGGAGTTGCGTGAATATCCGTTCACGTTCAGCGATGGCAGCGTGAGCATCATGGGAGGAGCTGATGAAGGAGCCTTCCAGTGGCTCACGCTCAATTATTTGCTGGGCAACTTGGGCGGCCGCATCCAGGTGTGGCCCCTGTGCTGCGAGTGTGTGTGCCAGCTGTGTGCGCATCGTGACTCATTTTGGGGGGCAAACTCCAGAAAACGGTTGCGGTGATAGACCTCGGGGGCGGCAGCGTCCAGCTAGCGCATGCGATTGATGACGTCTCGGCAGACACGGCGCCACAGGGGTGCGTCAATCTGTGTGTGCAGCATTTGTAACAGCTTGCGAGAATGAGTTGGTCTCACACATTCATTGCCATCACTGTTTCCCTAGATACGTTCGGGAGCTCAATGGGGGTGGGCGCGCGTACAATGTCTACGTACACAGGTGCGCGCGCGCGAATCGCTCGCAGTATTCCAGTGTCTTCCCCCAAGGACTGACGATTGTTCGCCAGTTATCTCGGCTACGGACTCATGGCTGCTCGCGCTGCTATACTGAAGGAGGCAGGCGGGAATGATCATCCGTGCTTGGCTACGGACGTGTCGTACACGTACGGCGGGGAGGCTTTCAGTGGACATGCGGGAGCCCGTGCAGTTGCATCTGCCGACTCTTGCACCGCGCTTGCAGCCCAGGCGCTGCATGCCAACAAGACGTGCTCACCTGCGCCGGTGAGTCAGTGTGGCTTCGACGGGGCTTGGGGAGGCGGCGGCGGCGACGGGGCATCGAAATTCTATGTATCCAGTTATTTTTGGGACAGAGCTCTCCAGTTCGGCGCCATTCCGAGTGGGGCGATCGATGCGGATATAACGCCCAAAGCGTTCGGGGATGCTGCGAAGGCTGCCTGCGCCTCCGCGCCTGGAGCCCTTGCCAGCCAGTTTGCACATGCACCGCAGGACGGCGTTGACGCGTCCCTCTTCTGCATGGATTTGAGCTACTGCCACGCGCTCCTGACACAAGGCTTCGGGCTGGAGGACGACACCGCGCTGACTCTGGTCAAGCAAGTCCGGTACAGGGGCGAGCCTGTTGAGGCTGCCTGGGCACTGGGTGCAGCCATCAACTCACTGGGTAGTGCGCCAGCAGCGGCGGCGTAATGATGTGTTCACAACACGCGTGTGCATCTATTATCTAATCATGTCAAATCGCGCTCCCTTTGCAGCAGCAAATCTGGATGATCTACCCAGAATTGGTCCGCAATCATGTCGTCATGGAGAGTCACTACACGTGTCCGGAGGCGGAGCACATCACTGCCGTCAGGCAGTTGCTTCACCGCCTCGGGAAGTCGTTGTCGCAACAACAGGCTTCCCCGCCTGTGCATGGCCGGCAGCTGCGCGTAGTTCATGCCGCATTCTGTGAACATGATCTCGTTCTTCTCCTCTGTCTGTGTACCCGTCAGCCGTTTCTGTGCCTGCTCTCGGCTCGCGCCGTTGGCGACAAGTCCCCAGAAGGCACTGTTGTATTGGCAATTGATGTGGCAATCTGCTTGGCGCCATGACAAGTAATCGCGCAGCGTCTCGTCGCTAGGGTAGCACACCTGCGCACACGAATGCGTAAGCAAGATGTGCTGCGACGTTCACAACAACAAGAGGGACGAACCGCTCGGGCATCGAATGCGGGCGCCTTCTGCAACCTTGTGTCTGGGAAATGCTCGCTCCAACCCATCACGTACGTGGCCGCGAACAAGGACACGATGACAGACGTCAACTTGCTGCAGAGCGCCACAACTGAGTCACTGAAGAGCACAACAACGTCGCTGCAACTACTCTGTGTCGCACCTCGCGCGTCTTTCATACAGCTCTGAGTGCTTTTTAAGCACGAAACTGAACTCGTCGCTATGTCCGTAGGCGAGAATAACGTCAGGGAGCTCTTCCAACACAGCCTGCAAAGGTGTACACCTGCCGTGATTTTCCAAGTCAAAAAGCAAACACGTGGACGGGGCCGCGCCTGC
>Ga0164296_1002230_pt1 | contig 19622 bp, 15 predicted proteins | sample GEODES057metaG_FD_113533 | JGI IMG/M metagenome (GOLD analysis project Ga0164296, IMG submission 113533) | Dystrophic lake water microbial communities from Trout Bog Lake, Wisconsin, USA - GEODES057 metaG | ecosystem: Environmental > Aquatic > Freshwater > Lake | place: USA: Trout Bog Lake...
CAGCGGCCTGTGATGTCAGCGGCCTGTGAAGTCAGACTAGGCGCCCGTCCCGCAGCGTGACGATACGATCCATGCGGGCGGCAAGGTCTTGATTATGCGTCGCGATCAATGCTGCAAGGCCCTGGTCGCGCACAATCTCCAGCAATTCGGCAAAGACGCGGTCGGCGGTGGCAACGTCCAGATTGCCGGTCGGCTCGTCTGCCAGCAGCAGTTTCGGCCCGTTCGCCAAGGCGCGAGCGATGGCGACACGCTGCTGCTCCCCGCCCGACAATTTGCCCGGCAAATGCGACAAGCGCGGTGACAGGCCAAAGCGCGTGAGCAATCGGCTCCCCCGCTCCTGCGCGACGCGGCGCGGCGTGCCGGCAATCATCTGCGGCAGAACGACGTTTTCCAGCGCGGTGAACTCACCCAGCAGGTGATGAAACTGGTAGACGAAGCCGATCATATCGCGGCGGATCGCCGTCCGCGCCGGATCACCCAGGCCACCGGCATCGCGCCCGCCGATCAGGACCTTGCCGCCATCGGGGCGGTCCAATAGCCCGGCAGTGTGCAGCAGCGTGCTTTTGCCCGCGCCGGAGGGCGCGACGAGCGCGACGATCTCCCCAGCACGGACGGTCAGATCGACACCGCGCAGCACCGCCAGATCGCCGCCGTCACCTTTATAGGTGCGGCGCACACCGACGAGTTCCAGAGCCGCATCACTCATGGCGCAGCGCCTCCACCGGGTCGGTGCGGGCGGCGCGCCAGCTTGGATACAATGTCGCGAGCAATGACAGCGCCAACGACAACAGCACGACATTGACGACATCCGCCCAGTCGATCGTATCGGGCAGTTCGGACAGCATGAACACCGAGGCATCGAAGACGCGCCCGCCGGTGAGATCCTCCACCGCATGTTGCACGGCGTGGATGTTGCGGCAGAACAGCAGGCCGATGACGGTGCCGATCATGGTGCCAGAGACACCCACGAAGGCGCCGCACATCAGAAAGACGCGCATCACCGCCCCCGAGGAGGCACCGATCGTGCGCAGAATGGCAATGTCGGCGCGCTTGTCCTTGACCAGCATGATCAAGGAGGAAACGACATTGAACGCCGCCACCAGCACGATCATGCCCAACACGATGAACATCGTATCCTTCTGCACCCGCAGCACGCCAACGATCGTGTCATTGGCATGGCGCCAGTCGCGGGCATAGACCGGTTTGCCTTGCAGCAATCCCGCCAGCGGACGGGCAACGGCGCCGATATCGTCCGGATTGGTCAGGCGGATTTCAAGGCCCGTCACGGCATTCGGTTTCTGAAAGAATACCTGCGCCGCGGCCAGCGGCAGAAACACGACGGAACTATTATACTCCTGCAACCCGGCATCGAAGATGGCGACGATCTTGTAGGCGCGCACGCGCGGGATGGTGCCGAAGGCGGTGGCGGCGCCCTCGGGCGAAATCACGGTCAGCGAATCACCGATATGCAGACGGTAGGCATTGGCCAGGCCGACACCGATGGCGATCGCATCGTCTCCTGCAAACGCGTCCAGCGACCCGGCGACGATATTATCGCTGATCGGATGCAACGCGCGCAGGTCCTGTTGCGTGATGCCGCGCACCAAGCCGCCGCGCGCGGCACCGCCGGCGGTGGACAGCAACGCCTGACCGTCCAGCACCGCGGTGACCGAGGCGACATTGGGCAAGCCGGTAATCTGGCGCACCAATGGCGCGTAGCCGTCCAGTTTCTGACCGGCATAGGCTTCGACGGTGATATGCCCGTTCACACCCAGGATGCGGGCAACGAGTTGGACTTGAAACCCGCTCATGACCGAGGTGACGACGATCAGCGTTGCCACGCCCAGGGCGATGCCGATCAGCGAGAAGATGGCGATGATGGAGACGAACCGCTCCCCTTTGCGCGCACGCAGGTAGCGGCCGGCGACCATGCGCTCGAACGGGCCGAACATCAGCGTGGCATGGCGCGGTAGCGAGACGGAAACATCACTCCGGCTATAGGCTGGCGCGCCTTTGGTCGCAAGAATGCAGAAAGCCCGAAGGCAGCAAGCCGGGGTCCAGGAAGGCTGGATGCAGGGAGGCTGGCCGGAGGCAGGCTAGATGAGGCGGGCGATCGAAAACCTTTCGCGGCGCGCTGCCCTGCCACTGTATCGGTCCGCCGCATCGGACCGCGGCATCTGATCGCCGCATCTATTCGCCCCATCTAAACGCCGCGGGGCCGAGCGCTGTTGACCGCCGGGGCGTGTTGGGTTTGGCTGGCGGCACAGGCTGACAAAGGAAGCGCCCATGGCGCGCATCGCGATCATCAATCCGAACTCTTCGGAAGACTGCTCCGCCGGCATGTCTGCCGCGTTGGACCCGCTACGCTTGCCCGGCGCACCCACCATGCAGGTGCTGACGCTGGCCGAAGGCCCGCCCGCCATCGTCACCTGGCGGCACTGGTATTCGGTTGCCGAACCGATGTGCCGCCTGATCGAACGGATGGAGGCAGCGGGCGACGGCGCGGATGCCTACGTGATCGGCTGCGCCTCCGACCCCGGCATCGAAGCGGTGCGCTCGGCAACCAGCAAACCCGTCTTTGGCATTTTCCGCGCCGCGGTCGCTGCTTGCGTCGCGCGGGCAGAGCGCTTCGGGGTCATCGCGATGGCCGATTCCTCGTTGGAACGGCACCAAATGGCACTGCGCGCGATGGGGTTGGAGAACAGGCTGGCGGGCGAAATCCCCCTGAACCTGCCCATGACCACGTTGCTTGATCCGGCGGCGGCGCTGGCGGCGCTGATCACGACGGGGCGGGCGTTGAAGGCGCGCGGGGCGCAAAGCCTTATCCTGGGATGCACGGGTATGGCGCATCACCGGGCCAGGGTGGAGGCCGAGGTCGGCATTGCGGTGATCGAGCCGACTCGGGCCGGCGCGATGGCGGCGCTCGCTGCCTTGGTGGCGGACTAAGTGCCTCAAGAACCGAGATAACTGATACCGGGCAGCGCACGCGAATCTGGCTCTCGCCTTGCGCGCGGAATCGGCCTATCACAGTCCTCTGACATGCCACTTCGCCCCCGGATGTTCCGGCCCATAACCGGCGCCGCGCGGTGCGGACAACAAACAGGTCCGATTTGAGCGATACACAGGACGGACCCGCGGATCCGATAGGCCCGCAGGGCGATATGCAGCCGGTTTCCCTCGAAGAGGAAATGCGCCGCTCATACCTCGATTATGCCATGAGCGTGATCGTGTCGCGCGCGTTGCCCGATGCGCGCGATGGTCTGAAACCGGTGCATCGGCGCATCCTGTACGGGATGCATGAGGCTGGTTACACGCCGGACAAGCCGTATCGTAAATCGGCCCGCGTGGTCGGTGACGTCATGGGTAAATATCACCCGCATGGCGACGCATCGATCTATGACGCCATGGTGCGGATGGCGCAGACGTTCAGCATGCGTCTGCCGTTGATCGACGGTCAGGGCAATTTCGGCAGTGTGGACGGCGATAACCCGGCGGCGATGCGCTATACCGAGGTGCGTCTGGCCAAGGCGTCGGCGCTGCTGCTGGAGGATATCGACAAGGATACCGTCGATTTCCAGCCGAACTACGATGAAAGCGAGCACGAGCCGAAAGTTCTGCCGGCCAAGTTCCCCAACCTGCTGATCAATGGCGGCAACGGCATCGCCGTCGGCATGGCAACGAATATTCCGCCGCATAATCCCGGGGAAATCATCGACGCGACGCTGGCGCTGATCGCCAATCCCGATATCACCTTGGACGAGCTGATGCAGATCGTCCCCGGCCCCGACTTTCCCACCGGCGGTATTATTATAGGCCGAGCGGGGATACGGCAGGCGTTCGAGACGGGGCGAGAGAGTATTATTGTTCGCGCCCGGACGGAATTCGAGGAAATCCGCAAAGATCGTACCGCGATCATCGTCACCGAGATCCCCTATCAGGTGAACAAGAAAACCCTGATCGAAAAGATCGCCGAACTGGTGCGCGGCAAGGTGATCGAAGGCATCGGGGAGATGCGCGACGAATCCGATCGCTCCGGCATGCGCATCGTCATGGAGCTTAAGCGGGAAGCGACGCCCGAGGTGGTGCTGAACCAGTTGTTCCGCTTCACCCAGTTGCAGACCACGTTCGGCGTCAACATGCTGGCGCTGGATGATGGTCAGCCGCGCCAACTGGGGCTGAAGGAAGCGCTGTCGTGCTTCGTGCGCTTCCGTGAAGAAGTGATCCTTCGCCGTTCGCGGTTCGAGTTGGGGAAGGCGCGCGACCGGGCGCACAACCTGGTGGGCTTGGCGATCGCGGTGGCCAATATCGACGAGGTGATTCGCCTGATCCGCGCCAGTGCGGACGCCGCCACGGCGCGCGCGGCGTTGATGGCGCGCGATTGGCCGGCGGGCGACGTCGGCGCCTTACTGGCGCTGGTCGATGAGCCGGGCAATGTGATCGCCGCGGACGGCACGGTGCGGCTGACCGAAGAACAGGCCCGCGGCATCCTGGATCTGCGCCTGCAACGCCTGACCGGGTTGGAGCGCGAGAAAATCCAGGCGGAAATGACCGAGGTGGCGGAGAAAATTCGCGCCCTGCTGGAAATTCTCAGTTCCCGCATCCGCCGCATGGAAGTGATGACCGAGGAATTGACCGAGGCGCGCTTGGCCATCGCCCATCCGCGGATGACCGACATCACCGACGCGCCGGCGGACCAGGACGATGAAAGCCTGATCGAACCCGGACAGATGGTCGTCACCATCACGCGCGACGGGTTTATCAAGCGCACGCCGCTGGAAACATTCCGGGCTCAGAATCGCGGCGGCCGCGGTCGCTCGGGCGCGGGCACGCGCGGCGACGACATCGTGACGCGCAGTTTCAACGCCCATACGCATCAATGGGTGTTGTTTTTCTCCTCGGGTGGCAAGGCGTTCCGGCAGAAAGTCTGGCGCCTGCCGGAAGGTGGCCCGACAGGGAAAGGCCGCGCGCTGGTCAATCTGCTGCCGGAGCTAGGGGCGGATACCATCACCACGGTGCTGCCCTTGCCGCAGGACGAAAGCCTGTGGGAGAGCCTGCATCTGGTCTTCGCCACATCGTCTGGCTATGTGCGCCGCAATCGCCTGTCCGATTTCCGCAATGTGCGCGCCATGGGCCTGATCGCGATGAAGCTGGATGAGGGCGATCGCCTGATCGGCGTCGCCACTTGCCGCGAAGGCGATGATGCGTTGCTGGCAACGCGCCGGGGTCGCTGCATCCGCTTCCAATTGACGGATGACCAAGTCCGCGTCTTTGCCGGGCGTGACAGTTCCGGCGTGCGGGGCATCAAGTTGCAACCCGGCGATGAGGTTATCAGCCTGTCCGTGTTGCGCCATGCCGATGCCTCCCCGGAAGAGCGCGAAGCGTATGTCAAGCAGGCCAACGCCAAGCGCCGCGGCGGCGAGGCCGAGGCTGAAGCGCCGGAAACCGAGTCCGACGAATACGTCGCGGAAGTCACGCTGAGTGCGGAACGGATCGCCGAAATGGAGGCGGCCGAAGAACTTCTGCTGACGGTCACCGACATCGGCTTCGGCAAGCGCACCTCGGCTTATGAATATCGTGTCAGCGGCCGCGCGGGCCAGGGTGTGGGCAATATGACGCTCGGCGCCCGGAATGGGCGGGCGGTTGTGGCGACATTCCCCGTGCGCGCCGGCGACGACATCATGATGGTAACCGACGCCGGCCGCCTGATCCGCGTGCCGGTGGATCAGGTGCGAATCACCGGACGTTCGGCCATGGGTGTGACGCTGTTCCGTGTCGACAAGGGCGAACATGTCACCAGCGTCTTCACGGTGCTGGAAACCGACGCCGACAGTGACACTGAAACCGGCACTGAAGCCGGCACTGAAACCGCCATGGGCCCTGACGGTGCCACCGGCATCGGCGGCGGAACCGAACAACAAGACAGCGGGACCACATTCGAGAATCCCGCAACAGAGGAAGGAAACGATGGCGGACAATAAGCGCCCGCAACGGATCGGACTTTATCCCGGCACGTTCGATCCGGTTACCAACGGACACCTCGACGTCATCGCCCGCGCCGCTCGGCTTGTCGACAAGCTGGTGGTTGGTGTCGCCATCAATACCGGCAAAGGCCCCCTGTTCCCGTTGGAGGAGCGTGTGGCGCTGGTGCAGGCGGAAATCAGCGGCATTGCCGAACGCAATGGCATGGAGATCGAAGTCCGCCCGTTCAACACACTGCTGATCCAGTTCGCGCGTGAGATCGGCGCCGCCATGATCGTGCGCGGGCTGCGCGCGGTTGCCGACTTCGACTATGAATTTCAGATGGCCGGCATGAATTACCGCATGGCACCGGACATCGAGACGGTGTTCTTGATGGCGAGCGAAAAGCATCAATTTATTGCCTCTCGCTTGGTCAAGGAGGTTGCCATGCTGGGCGGCGACATCACCTCTTTCGTGCCGCCGCTGACGCATGAGCGGATCATGCAGCGGCTGCGGAGCTAAGGGCCGGCCCAGGTTTTACTGACAGACGGGAGAGACGGTATGGATCGCCGCATGTTTTTGGCTGCCTCGGGCGTTGCCGCCACGGGGTTGGTGACCGGTGGAGTTGCGCTGGCGCAAGGCGCCGAGGATCCCGAGAATACACTTTACATGGATCTGAAGAATGGCCGCGTCGTCATCAAGTTGCTGCCCGACGTCGCCCCCAAGCATGTCGCGCAGATCAAGAAGCTGACGCGCGCCGGGTTTTATGACGGCACACCGTTCCATCGCGTGATCGATGGCTTCATGGCCCAAGGCGGCGACCCGACCGGCACCGGTACCGGCGGAAGCCAAGAACCGAACCTGCCGCCCGAGTTCAGCAATCTGCATTTCGTTCGCGGCGTCTGTGGCATGGCGCGCGCGCAAGATCCCGGCAGTGCGAACAGCCAGTTCTTCATCATGTTCGCCCCCGCGCCGTCGCTGGATCATAATTATACGATTTGGGGCCGCGTCATTTCGGGCATGGAATTTGTCGACATGATCAAAAAGGGCACGGGGCCGAACGGCCAGGTCGTTGGGACGCCTGACCGCATCGTGCATATGCGCGTCGCCGCCGACGTGAAATCCTGAAGCAAGGAGTTGAGACTATGAGCGAATCGAAGCTGGATCCGGAAAACACCCTGTATCTGGACCTGAAGGATGGCCGGGTGGTCATCGAACTGTTCCCGAAAATTGCCCCGCTGCATGTCGAGCAGATCAAGACCCTGGTCCGTCGCGGCTTTTATGACGGCACCGTGTTTCATCGGGTGATCGAAGGCTTCATGGCCCAAGGTGGCGACCCGACCGGCACCGGCACCGGCGGTAGCGACCTGGAGAATATCCGCGCCGAGTTCAGCAATGATGCCAAATTCAGCCGCGGCACCTGCGGTATGGCCCGCTCGGCCCATCCGAACAGCGCCAACAGCCAGTTCTTCATCATGTTCGAACCGGCGCCGCACCTGAACGGCCAATACACGATCTGGGGCCAGGTGGTGGAAGGCATGGAATTCGTCGACGCCATCAAGCGTGGTGCCGGCGGCAGCGGCACCGTGTCGAACCCCGACAAGATCGTGAAGTTCCAAGTCGCGGCCGACGCCGGCTAAGACTGCGCGTGCAACCCGGTCAGGACATGACCGGGTTGCGCCGTCCTGGGGCAAAGCATCAGCTTCCCCGCTTGACCGGACGGCGCATATGGCGTTGAAAGCGCTCCTTGGTGAGAGCCTGTAGCTCAGTCGGTAGAGCACGAGACTTTTAATCTTGGGGTCGTGGGTTCGATTCCCACCGGGCTCACCAATCCCCCCAATCACACCACAATGCGGAAGCCACCGCTCCATGGCGCAACGACAAACGGACGGCAGCGCGGGTGATGCCAATTACGGGGTCATCGGGCGGACCTACACCGATTACCGCCAACCGGAACCGCGTATCGCGCAGATGATCGAGCGTGCTCTCGGCCCTGCCCGCTCCATTCTGAACGTCGGCGCGGGTGCCGGTTCCTATGAACCGATCGGCCGAGCCGTGACAGCGGTGGAACCCTCTGCCTCGATGCGTGCGCAACGCCCCCGGCATCTGGCCCTGGCGATTGACGCGGTGGCCGAACATCTGCCGTTTGCCGATGGGCAGTTCGACGCCGCGATGGCGACGTTCACCGTCCATCAATGGTCGGACCTGGAACGCGGCCTTGCCGGCATGCGGCGCGTCACGCGTGGCCCGGTGGTCATATTGACCTGCGATCCGGCGTTGGTGCAGGCATTTTGGCTGAACGACTACGCCCCGGACGTGCTGGCAACCGAAGCGCGACGGTATCCCACGCTGGACCGCATCGCCGCGGCGCTGGGCGGCCGACAAGGGGCGCGGGTGGAGGTTCTGCCGGTGCCGATCCCGCTGGATTGCCGCGATGGGTTCAATGAAGCCTATTACGGTCGGCCCGAGACGCTGCTGGACGAAGGTGCCCGCCTCGCCTGTTCGGCGTGGAGTTTCGTCGATGCCGCGACGGCGGCGGGCTATGTCGACCATTTGCGCCAGGATCTGGCGGATGGCGCCTGGGATCGTCGCTTCGGCGCATTGCGCCAGCAGCCCAGCTACGATGGCTCGTTGCGGCTGATCGTGGCATCTCCCTAGATCGTCGATTTCACCGGCAGGATGGCTGATCGATCCATGTCGCTCCAGGCCTGCCTGACGGCGCGCGGGTTCAGGTGGCGCCGATACGGCAAGCAAGCTTCGTAACGGCGAACAAATCGATCCGCATAACGCCGACGATGAAGACCCGCCAGACGAGCATGCGGGTGGGGCGTTTGTTGACGTGCTCAAGCATGCCTCGATCGCCGCACAGACTCCGACGGACACGCTGCCGCTGGGGTTGAGGCGCACAGATCAGGGATGGTTGTCCGCGTTATCAATTGCGGATCGGTGAAACCTTGTGTTTGCTGCGGGCCAAAGCGGTAGAGCGGGCAATCAATACGTTGCTTTGTGCGCCTTTCTCTTTACAACGCACGTGATACACAATCGCGTCATCGATGATGGGGCGCTTGCCCGAGGAGAATGCCCAGTCAATGGACCCCGAGCGGAACACTCTATGGTCTGATCGCGGTGCGATCCGCCCGTGGTCGGCCAGTCCGCCCCGGCGCTCTTCGCGCACGCGTGGCCTGGCTTCTGTAAGCGCGCTGTGTCTGGCGGCGATGTTGCCGTTAGCGGCCTGCAAGGTTGGGCCGGACTTCGCGACGCCGAAGGCGGAGGTCGCACCGCAATGGCTGGAAGCCAGCAACAGTGCGGTTCATACCGACCACAGCCAGGACAAGCCCTGGTGGACTGTCTTCCAGGACAAGACCCTCGATAACCTGGTCGATGTCGCTTACCGGCAGAATCTGTCTCTTCAGGCAGCCGGTGCGCGGGTTCTGCAAGCGCGGGCGGTGCTGGGCGTTGCGGTGGGTGAATTCTATCCGCAGACGCAGCAGATCGGCGCCTCGCCGACCTACAATCAGGCAAGTCAGACCGATCCATCGTCAAACCTGGCCAATGCGCTGGGAAATTACTGGCATGGCTCGCTTAACGCGCGGATCGATTGGGAGATCGATCTTTGGGGCAAGTTACGGCGTGGCGTTGCTTCGGCCGATGCGGCTTATCTATCGACGATCGCCAGCTACGACGATGTTCTGGTGACATTGATCGCCGATGTTGCGGCCGATTATATCGGCATCCGCACGCTGGAGGCACGCCTGGCGATCGCGCAGGAAAACGTCGTCAAGCAGCAGACGGCGTTACGGATCGCGCGCGACCAGTTCCATTTTGGCACCAATACGGCGCTGGACGTCTATCAGGCGGAAAACGTGTTGGCGCAGACGCAGTCGACGATTCCGCAACTGACGGCCGAATTGCAGCAGGGCAAGGACGCGCTGTGTGTCCTGCTGGGCATGACCCCGAACAAGCTGGATACGCTGTTATCGGGTAACAAGGCGATTCCGGTGCCGCCGAAACAGATAGCGGTTGGCATGCCGGCGGATCTGCTGCGGCGGCGTCCGGATATTCGTATCGCCGAACTGAACGCCGCTGCGCAAAGCGAGCAGATCGGCATGGCCAAGGCGGATCTGTTCCCGGCGTTCTATTTATCCGGCTTCTTCGGCACCTCTGCCGCGGACACGGGACGGAACAAGCTTAACGACGTCTTCTCTGCCAATGCGATCCAGTTTGCTTTCGGCCCCAGTTTCACCTGGCCGGTCCTAAACTACGGCCAGATCACCAATAATGTCCGCGTGCAGGATGCGAAATTGCAGAACCTGCTGCTGACGTATCAGAATACGGTGCTGAGCGCGCAGAAGGAAGTTGAGAACGGCATGGCCAGCTATCTGCAGGGCGGCCAGCAAGTCGCGCTTCTGCAAAAGAGCGTGACCGCAGCCGCCGGGGCTTTGCGCATCGGCATGGAGCAATACATCCTTGGCACGCGCGACTTCACGACCGTGCTGACGGCCGAGCAGAACTTGTATCAGGCGCAAACCAATCTTGCACAGGCGCAGGGCAGCTACGCCAACAGCTTGGTTTCGCTCTATCGGGCGCTGGGAGGCGGGTGGGAAATCCGCGAAGGCAACGACGTCGTCAGCGATGCCGTGCGTAATGAGATGCGGGCTCGGACCAACTGGGGCAGCATCCTGCCGGCCGCCGGCAAGGCCGATACCCAAAATCAACTACCTGGCCTACCTGGGCCGGAAAATCGCGGCCCGGATGTCCGGGCGCCAGAGTGGTGAGATCATGACCAACCTCCCCCGTATCGTCACCGTCGTTGCGTGCAGCCTGGGCATCGGTGCCGTTGCGCTGCCACTTGCCATGTTGCCGGCCCAGCAGGTCGTTGCTCAGGCGCCGCAGGTGCCTCAGCCCCCTTCGATCCTGGTGGCTGTGCCAAAAAGCCAGACGGTGAGTGATTCGCTTGTCGTCACCGGCAACGCCGCCGCCGTTTCCCAGGTTGCCTTGGTGGCCCGTGTTCCAGGGTATCTGCAAGGGATCCATTTCCAGGATGGCGCCTTGGTGAAGAAGGGCGATCTGCTGTTCACCGTCCAGCAAGATCAGTACAAGGCCCAATTGCAGCAGGCGCAGGCCAGCCTGCAGTTGCAGCAGGCGACCTTGGCCAACGCCAAGCTGGAACTGACGCGCTACACCGCGCTGCTGAAGCGCGATGCGGCATCGCAGGTCAGCGTCGACAACTGGGTTTACCAAAAAGCGGCGGCTGAGGCGAACATCCTGGGCGCTCAGGCGCAGGTGGATCTCGCGCAACTCAATCTTTCTTATACCGAGGTGCGGGCACCGTTCGACGGTCTGATGGGCCGCCACTTGATCGACGTCGGCAACATGGTGGGGAATGCCGCCAACAACACGACGCTAGCGCAGATCTCTCAGCTTGATCCGATCTATGCTGAAGCGAATGTCAGCGCCGACCAGATCGCTCAGATCCGGCTGAATCTCGCCCAGCGTCACATCACCTATGCTGATCTGCACAAGGTGGAGATCGACGCAGCGCTGACCAATCAGACCGGGTTCCCGCTGCATGGCACGCTGCAATTCGTCTCTCCCCAGGTTGATACCGGCACGGGCACGATGCTGGTGCGCGCGATTATGCGGAACCCGAATGCCCAAGTATTGCCCGGCGTCTTCCTGAAGATGCGTCTGCCGATGGGCAAAGGCATGCAAAGCGCGCTCCTGATCCCTGGTCTGGCGCTGCAGGAAGACCAAGGCGGCCGCTATGTGATGATCGTCGGCTCGGATAACATCGTGAAGCAGCAATATGTGCAGATCGGTGAATCGGTTGGCGCGCTGACCGTGATCAGCAGCGGGTTGCAGCCGACCGACCAGGTGGTTGTCGGCGACCTGTGGCGCGCCTCGGCCGGCACGAAGATCGCCCCGAAGCTGACGACCGTTGATGCGGTGGTGGCAGGATCCAACTGATGTCGAAATTTTTCATCGAGCATCCAGTCCTTGCCAACGTTCTGGCGATCGTTCTGATCCTGATCGGTGCGGTGGCGCTGTTCCGCCTACCGGTATCGGAATACCCGAACGTGGTGCCGCCGACCGTGTCGGTCACGACCAGTTACCCCGGCGCGAGCGCGCAGACGGTGATCGACACCGTCGCCCTGCCGATCGAGCAGCAGGTGAACGGCGTCGACAAGATGCTGTACATGGAATCCACCAGCGCGTCAGACGGCACCTACAGCCTGACCGTGACATTCCAAATCGGCACGGATCCGAATATCGACCAGGTGTTGGTGCAGAACCGCGTCCAGCTCGCCATCGCGCAGTTGCCCGAATCCGTGCAAGCGCAGGGCGTGACGATCCAGAAGAAGAACACGGCGATCCTGCAGATCGTCACGCTCGACTCGCCGACCGACAAATACGACAGCCTCTACATGAGCAACTACGCCACCATTAACCTGGTGAACGTGCTGGAGCGTCTGCCGGGCGTGGGCAGCGTGAAAGTCTTTGGCTCCGGCAACTATTCGATGCGGATTTGGATGGATCCGCAGAAGCTCTATTCCTTCGGGCTGGAGCCGAAAGACGTCGTCAACGCAATCCGCGAACAGAGCACCAACGTCGCCGCGGGTCAGGTCGGCATGCCGCCGGCGCCGAACGATGTCGATTTCCAGTACACGGTCGACATTCAGTCCCGGCTGAACGAACCCGAGCAATTTGCGAACATCATAGTCAAGGACCAGACCTCGCAAGGCGGGCGTCTGGTGTATATTCGCGATATTGGCCGGGTCGAGCTTGGCGCGCAGACCTACGCGCAGCAGTTCTCGCTGAACGGCAAGCAATCCGCGGGCATCGGCATCTACACGACGCCAGACGCCAACGCCTTGCAGGTTGGCCAGGAAATCAGCGACACGATGGCGCAAATGGCCAAGCGCTTCCCGCCCGGGTTGCGCTACTCCATTCCCTATGACACGACCTTGTTCGTGAAAGCCTCGATCAATGAGGTCTACACGACACTGTATCAGGCCGGCATCCTGGTGCTGATCGTGATCCTGGTGTTCTTGCAGAATTTCCGCGCAACCTTGGTGCCCGCAACGACCGTGCCGGTGACGATCATCGGCGCCTTCGCCGGCATGGCGGCGCTTGGCTTCACGGTCAATCTGTCGACCCTGTTCGGTATCGTTCTGGCCATCGGCATCGTTGTCGACGACGCGATCGTCATCGTGGAAGGGGTGACGAAATACATCGAAGAGGGCATGTCCGGCCACGACGCCGCGATCAAGGCGATGGGCGAGTTGATGGGGCCCGTCATCGGTATCACGCTGGTGCTGATGGCCGTGTTCATCCCGGCCTCTTTCGTGCCGGGGCTGACAGGCAATATGTTCGCCCAGTTCGCCCTTGTGATTGCCGTGACGGCACTGATCAGCGCGATCAACGCTGCAACGCTGAAGCCGACGCAGTGCGCGCAATGGCTGCGCACCCCCGTGCCGCCGGCGCAACGCAATTTCTTCTACCGCGGCTTCAACGCCATCTACGACCCGATCGAGGTCGCCTATACCAACCTGATCCGGCGCATGGTGAAGGTCAGCCCGATCATCGTGCCGATCGCGCTGATTGTTTCCGGCGTCGGCTTCTATGGGTTGGCGAAAATCCCGACCGCGTTCATTCCGATCGACGACCAAGGCTATCTGATGGCAGCAGTCCAACTGCCTCAAGGCGCGTCCCAGCATCGCACATCCGACTCCCTGATGAAGCTGCAGGACGCGGTGCGGAAAATACCCGGCGTTCAGGAAGTGATCACGCTGTCCGGCATGTCCGTGCTGGATAATAGCGCCGATTTGGCCAATGCAGGGACGGCATGGATCATCCTGGATCCTTTCGATAAGCGCTTGAAGGCCAAGAACGAGGATCTGCTGTCGATTTTCAAAGCCGCGAGCGCGGCGGCAGCAGTGGTGACCGACGGGCAGGTCAACATCCTGCCGCCGCCGGCAATTCAAGGTATCGGCAATGCCGGCGGCTTCCAGATGCAGTTGGAAATGCTCGGCGGTAGTTTCGATTACCAGAAGCTGAACAACCTGACACAGGCCATCGTCAAGGAAGCAGAGAAGGACCCGCGCTTGGGTCATGTCCTGACGACGTTCAGCCCCGATGCACCGCATATCGCGATGACGGTCGACCGCGAGCGGGCCCAGGCGCTGCGCGTCTCGGTGGGCGACATTTTCGGCGTGCTGACGAACTATGTCGGCTCCAGCTACGTGAACCTATTCAACAAATTCGGCCAGTCGTTGCAGGTCTATGTCCAGGCAGATTCGAAATTCCGTCTCAGACCAGACGATCTTCTGCAACTGACCGTGCGCAGTGCGGACAACCAGATGGTGCCGCTCAGCGCCATGGTGCATATCGGGCCGACCGTGGCACCGCCGCTGATTACGCTATACAACCTCTATGCATCCTCGACGATCATCGGCGCACCCGGCGCGGGCTACAGCTCAGGAGAAGCGATGCAGGCGATGGAAGAAATCGCCACCAAGATTTTGCCGAACGACGTGTCGTATGAATGGACGGCAATGTCGTACCAGGAAAAAATCACCGGCAATCAGCTCTATTACGTGTTCGGCCTGTCGGTGCTGCTGGTCTACCTGTGCTTGGCCGGCCAGTATGAAAGCTGGATCCTGCCGCTGGCGGTGATCGGTGCCGTGCCGCTGGCGCTGCTGGGTCCTGTCGGGGCGCTGTCGGCGCTAGGCGCGGCGAACAACCTCTACACCCAGATCGGCTTGATGCTGCTGATCGCGCTATCGGCCAAGAACGGCATTCTGATCGTGGAAGTGGCGCGAGAAAAACGCATCTTCCACGGCATGGATCTGATCGAGTCTGCCGTCGAAGCCTCGAAGGTGCGGTTCCGGCCGATCCTGATGACGTCGTTTGCCTTCATCCTGGGCGTGTTGCCGCTGGCGATGGCCACGGGTGCTGGGGCGAATGCCCGTCGCTCCTTGGGTATTACGGTGCTGTCGGGAATGTTGGCTTCGACCTGTCTCGCCGTGCTTTTCGTGCCGTCCTATTTCGTGCTGCTCCAGCGCTTCGAGGAATGGCGCAAAAAGGGCAAGGGGTCGGCTCCTCCGGCGCCTGCGCATCCGACCGGGCCACATGGCGAACCCGATCTTGCGCATGCACCATCCGCTATGACCGCGCATGGGAACGGCTAAGCACGCCCAAGCATGAACGAGGTGCACATCCATCCTCTGGAAGCTTGGGGACCGGATTGGCGCTGGGGCATTCCGCTGATCGTGATGTGCATCTCGATGCACATCTACGGTCTGGCGGTCATCCGTCACTACATCGCTCGGCGGGAGCCGCGCCACGCGGGGTCGGGCGGGCACTTCGAACTGCATAATGTGGTCAAGCTGCACGTCGTCTTGCTGAGCGTCACCATCCTGCACACGCTAGAAGCGCTGGTCTGGTCGATGGCGTATCTGTTGCTGGGAGCCGTCACGAACTATCCCGATGCGGTGCTTTTCTCCATGGAGGCGATCACCTCCTATGGCCACACCGCGATCAACCTTCCGCCACATTGGCGCATGATGGGCTCGCTAGAGGCACTGAACGGCGTTATCCTTTTCGGTCTGACCACCGGTTTCCTATTCGCCGAACTCCAGGCCAGCGCCGTGTTCCACCGCGATGCCAAAGTCGACAAGCGGAACCCGCAGCACGGGCACGATACACCGCACGACAACCATAATCCGCCGAAGCACGGCTAGGGGCAGCTTCCAGGCGCTAGTTCGAACGGATCTTCGGCCTAGCCCAGCACCCCGTTGGAACGCAGTGCTGCCACCTCGGCCGTCGGCATGCCCAGTATCTCGGCCAATACGTCCGCGGCGTCCTGCCCGAGTTTGGGGGCTGGGGCTGGTGGACGGGCGGGCGTGCCCGACAATGTCAGAGGCACGCGGGGGGCCAGAACCGTGCCGACGCCCGGCTGTTGCACCTCGGCAAACACGGGATTGGCCGGCGAACAGCGCGGATCTTCCCGCACCAATTGGCCGAAATCCTGATATGGCCCCCACAACACGCCCGAACCCGCCATCTTGGCGGTGATCTCGGCCAAGGTGTGGGCGGCGAACCATGGTTCCAGCACGGCACAGATGGCACCGCGGGCGGTGAAGCGCCCGCCTTCGGTGTTCATGTCCACATCCATCAACGGGCCGATCATCTCCAGCTTGGCGGTCAGGCCGGTTACCTTGCCGATCGCCCGCCATTGGCGGTTGGAGATCGCCACCAGCATGATCCGGCGACCATCCTTGGTGGCGAAGTCGCGGCCGAAGGCGCCGTAAAGATCGTTGCCCATCGGCGCCCGCACCGCGCCGTTGATCTGGACATCGGCGATGTAGCCAAGGTTGCCGACCGTCGCCAACGCCACGTCCGACAATGCCAGCGAAATATCCTGCCCCTGCCCCGTGATGTCGCGCGCCCGCACGGCGGAGACGAGGCCGAGCGCGAGATAGAGACCGGCGGAGACGTCCCAGGCGGGGAGTACGTGGTTGATGGGCGTGTGATCGGGGCCGGTGGCGATCGGAAAGCCGGCCGCGCAGTTCACCGTATAATCCACCGCGCCGCTGCCATCGGAATTGCCCAGCAAGCGCAGCATGATCAGATCCTGACGCTGCTGACGGAGCGTGTCGTAGGCCATCCAGCCACGCGCTGGCAGGTTTGTCAGCACGATACCGGCCTGCGCGATCAGCTTACTGGCGATCGCTTGGCCTTCCGGCTTGTCCACCGCCAGGGCGATAGATTTCTTCGCCTTGTTCAGGCTGGTCCAATACAGACTGTCGCCCGACGGCGCCAACGGCCAGCGGGCGATATCGATATTGCCGCCAATCGGGTCGATGCGGATAACCTCGGCGCCAAGCTGCGCCAGCGTCATGCCGGCCAGCGGCGCAGCGACGAAGGCCGATACCTCGATCACGCGCAGCCCGGTCAAGGGGCCATTCGTCAGTGCCATCATGGGATCAGCCTTTCTTGCGGCCAAGCAGACCGCGGGCGATCACCTGCGCCTGGATCTCGGCCGCGCCTTCGAAAATGTTCAGAATGCGCGCATCGCACAGCACGCGGGAGATCGGGTATTCCAACGCGTAGCCATTGCCGCCGTGCACCTGCAGGGCATTATCGGCCGAAGACCAGGCCAAGCGGGCGGCAATCAGCTTCGCCATACCGGCTTCAACATCGCAACGCACGCCCGTTTCCTTCAGACGCGCAACCGAGCGGACCAGTTGGCGCACCATGTTCTGCTCGACCGCCATCCAGGCGAGTTTGCCGAAGACGCGTGGGAATTCGATCAGCGGCCGGCCGAACTGGATGCGCTCCGCGGCGTAGGAAAAGCCCAGATCGAGCGCATTCTGTGCAACGCCCAAGGCGCGTGCGGCGGTTTGGATACGGGCCAGTTCAAAGGTCGTCATCAACTGGCGGAACCCCTGCCCTTCGACCTCGCCCAGCAGGTTGGCTGCCGGCACCTCGAACCCGTCGAAGGCCAGTTCGTATTCACGCATGCCGCGATAGCCCAGCACATGGATCTCGCTGCCGGTCATGCCCGCGGCGGGGAACGGGTTGTCTTCGGTGCCGCGGGGCTTCGGTGCAATGAACATCGACAGGCCGCGATGCCCGCTACCCGGCGCCCCGGTGCGCGCCAACAGCACCATCAGATCGGTGCGCGCGGCATGGGTGATCCACGTCTTGTTGCCATAAATGCGATAGACGTCGCCATGACGCTCTGCCCGCGTCGTCAAGTTGGCGAGATCCGATCCGGTATTGGGTTCCGTGAACACGGCGGTGGGCAGAAGCTGGCCGGTGGCCAGGGGTTCCAGCCAGCGTGCCTTCTGCGCCTCGGTGCCACCCAGGCGGATCAGTTCGCACGCGATCTCGGACCGCGTGCCGAGTGAGCCGACGCCGATATAGCCGCGGGACAATTCCTCGGTCACCACGCACATCGGTTCCGCCCCCATGCCGGAGCCGCCGAACTCGGCCGGGGTGGTCATGCCGAAAACGCCGAGTTCGGCCAGTTCGGCGATAAGATCCTCCGGGATCAGCGCATTGGCCAAATGCCACGACTTGGCATGGGGCTGCACCCGTTCATCAGCGAAAGCCCGGAACTGGCCGCGCACGAGTTGGGAGGTTTCATCGTCCGCGTCCCCCGCGTCGACGACGGCCGAGGTCCCGGCTTGGCGCAGCAGCGCGATCAGTTCCTGACGCGAGTCCATGCCATGAGCACAGAGGCGACGGACATCGGGCTGGGCAAGGAGCATTGCCGCATCCGCCTCCAGCCCATAGAGCGCCGGGCGGATGATTTCATCCTGAGACATCGCAATGCCGCCGGCGATCTGCGCCAGATATTCGCCGAAGCCGATTTCCAGCAGCAACGCCGGCAAGCGGTGTAGCGCCCCGGCGGCATCCAGATTGCTGGCCCAGTCGCGGGTGGCGCGCAACATGTGCACATAAGACGTCATCCAGGCGAAGCCATGCGTCTCCATCTGATGGCGATCGAGCAGTCCGGCATCGATCGTATCACCGCCGACGCACGCGCGTGTCCGCGCCTCTACCTTGGCCAGGAAAGCCTCGGCGGCCTCCAGCGCGCGACTGGCCGAGGCGATGACATCATCAGCTCTCGGAACCGGTGTGGTGGCAACCGACATAAAACCCCCTTGCAACGCGGGACGGAAAGAATGCGGCTGATGTTCTGCCGCGCACGAATGGCGAAGCCTTTATTGTAGTGCCGCTTGGCCGACCATCAAGAACGAAGCAGCGGCTGCGATGCAGCGCACGCGGGTCATGGTCCGTTTCCGGCAGCGAAAAGCCATCGAGCGAAGCCCGTATCGGTTTTGTGGACGCGGGCGCGCCACCGCCCTAGGCTGCCGGAAAATAAGAAAAGAGCCATAAAAATGCCACTGGCCACTGGCATAGTCCGATCGCGGACGGCGGGGGATCGTGATGAACAGCGCGTTGACTGACCAGCCGGCATTGTCCCGGCGCTTGAAGATCATCAACATTCGTGGCCTGCACGCGCGCGCCTCGGCGCGTTTTGTCGCCGTGGCGGAACAGTTCGCCGCCGCGATCGATGTCATCAAGGATGGTCAGTCCGTGCCAGCACGCTCTATCCTTGGCTTGATGATGCTCGGCGCCGGCATCGGCTCGGAGATCGAAATCCGCGCCGCGGGCCCGGATGCGTCACAGGCGTTGGACGCACTGGCCGCCTTGGTCGAAGCACGCTTCAACGAAGGCGAATGACACACGCCGACGGTGGAATTGCGACCTTGGGATGCCGATAGCGGCTTGACCTAGAAGCGATCCTGGCCACGAAATCCTTTCTTCTTGGTATGAGCAAGGGATAGGCATGTCGAACCCCCGCATTCCGTATCAAATGGCCTCTGACCGGCCGCGCCTGGCGCCGCCACAACCGGGCAAGCCGTTGATTGTTCATATCGTGGTGAATGTCGAATACTGGCCGTTCGAACAACCCATGCCACGGAAGCTGCTGCCCGGACCGCACGGCAACGATAAAATTCCCGACGTGCCGAATTTCTCCTGGGTCGAATACGGCATGCGGACCGGTTTTCCGCGCATCGTGCAGGCACTGAAATCGCGCGGCCTACCTGCCTCTACAACCATCAATGCCTCCGTCATCGATGTGTATC
>Ga0164296_1002231_pt1 | contig 19614 bp, 15 predicted proteins | sample GEODES057metaG_FD_113533 | JGI IMG/M metagenome (GOLD analysis project Ga0164296, IMG submission 113533) | Dystrophic lake water microbial communities from Trout Bog Lake, Wisconsin, USA - GEODES057 metaG | ecosystem: Environmental > Aquatic > Freshwater > Lake | place: USA: Trout Bog Lake...
GCACGATCTCTGAGGGCGAAGTGATGCTTTTTAGCTCACTTTTAGTGGATTTACACCCTTATGTTGCCGACGATAAGTGGGCACGTGAAGAAGGGCTATTTGGAAAGCGAATTGTTCCAGGTGCTTTGGTCTTTAGTTATGGCATGGGTTTATTCGCTCATAACAACGTCAACACCTTTTCATACGGGTATGATCGGCTGCGTTTCATCAAGCCTGTCTTTATCGGCGACACCATTTATGCGATGCGCACTCTTCTGGAGAAGACACCTAAATACGAGAACATGGGTCTCTTTCGCGTGAGCTATGAGGTATTTAGAGCCGATAACGAAGAGTTAGTGCTTTACACCGAACATCTGCAAACTGTTCTGTATCGCACATCCCAGAAAGAGAATCAGGTCGAAAAATGATAGAGATCTTTAAAGAGGTTTCAGATTTCTGTAGTTTCGATATTCCTGATGCCATCAAAGTCCCCATTGCAATTGTGGGAGCCGGTGGCATCGTCGATGGCGCACACCTACCTGCCTACAAGATCGCTGGACTAGAAGTCATCGGCATTTTCGATGTTGATCAAACAAAAGCCAAAGATGTTGCATCGCGCCATGGCATTCCACGTGCCTACGCGACCCTTGAAGAACTTCTTGCGGATCCCAAATCTGTGATTGTAGATATTGCTGTTCCCGCAGCCCTACAACCAGATATCTTCTTTAAAGTCGCTGCCGCAAAGAAACATATCCTTGCTCAAAAGCCGATGGCCACGACTGTTGCCGACGGCGTAAAGATGGCGGAATCCGTGAGTGCAAACGGAATTGTTGCGGCCGTGAATCATCAGCTTCGTTTTGAAGAGGGAATGGCCGCTGCCCACAAGATGGTTGAGTTAGGTTGGGTGGGTAAAGTTACCAACGTAACAATCGAAGTGAACCTGGTGACCCCATGGGAGATGTGGCCGTGGGTCAAAGATTTGGATCGCCTTGAAATCATGCTGCACTCCATTCACTATCACGATGTGATTCGCTGGTTCCTCGGCGAACCGAATACCGTATTTTGTGTAGCCGGCAGAACACATGGGCAATACCCCAAAGGCGAGACTCGGACTATAAGCACTTATTCCTATGATGAGGGTGTAACGGCACTAGTACATGCAAACCACATCAACCGTGGCGGAGACAACAAAGCGGAGTTCCGAATAGATGGCGATAAAGGCTCTATAAGGGGTACTTTAGGCTTACTTTATGACTACCCGGTTGGTCTGGTAGATACCCTGGAAGTGAACTCCCAGGTTGTTCCCACAGACGGATGGACACCTTATCCCGTTACAACCCGGTGGTTCCCAGATGCATTCCGCGGAACTATGGGTTCGGTGATGCGTGCAATTGAAGATGGTTCACCGCTTCGCACAAGCGTTGCAGATACAGTCGGAACTTTGCGGCTCGTTGAAGCCCTGTATCAATCAATGGACTCTGGAGTAAGCGTTAACCTTCGTAAGCAATAACCTTCGAAGTAATTTCGCCAATACCTGCAATACCTGTACGGATTACTTGACCTGCTTTAAGGTACTTCGTTGGGTTGAATCCCATACCAACTCCACCAGGTGTTCCAGTATTGATCACATCTCCTGGAAATAGTTCCATGAATTGAGAGATATACCAGACCAGATGATCGATGCCAAAGAGCAGGTCTGAAGTATGTGAATCTTGTCGCATCTCTCCATCTACGGAACACCAAATATGTAAATTTGATGCGTTGATGGCATCTGCCGTGACGATGCATGGTCCCATCGGATTGAAGTTAGGGAAAGACTTTCCTTTGACCCACTGACCTGAACGTTCTAATTGCCAATGGCGTTCACTAATGTCCTGGGAGATGCTGTAACCGAGAATATGTTTTTTGGATTCCTCTGGGCTCTTCAAATACAAGGCGCGCTTTCCTATTACAACAGCGAGTTCTACTTCATAATCTGTTGCGGTACTTCCTGGAGGAATTACAACGTCGTCGTTTGGCCCAATAAATGAGTCAGGCGCCTTCATAAAAATTATTGGCTCAGCAGGTGTCTGGGCATTTGTCTCTGCAATATGTTTAACATAGTTAAGCCCAACGCAGATTAATTTTGTCGGACGGGTGAGTGGTGCACCGATTCGATGTCCACCGATTTCCGTACTTTCGAGTTTAGAGAGATCGGCGAGCGCTACCTTTGCAACCGCGCCATTCTCTAGAGATTCCCGGCTCCAGTCCCCAATAATGGAATCCACGAAATATGCACGGTCATGTTCGAGTACGACAGGACGCTCGCTACCTACTGCACCTAATCGAGCTATTTTCATTTTTTCCTCATCTCGAGATGGATTTAACGAGCTAATCCCGGTTTTATTTGGGGAGTTTTCCCAATCCCTGGTGGGTTTGGAGAATTCGTATATGCTTAGGCTCAAGCTCTTCAATGGAACTGACACCGAGCAATTTCATATTACGAGCCATCTGAACTTTGAGGATTTCTAGCGCGCGTTCAACGCCCATTTGTCCGCCAGCCATCAAGCCATAAAGGTAAGCGCGACCAATGTATGTGAAATCCGCACCGAGCGCGATCGCTGCCAAAATATCTGCGCCATGCATGATTCCAGTATCTAGATGAATCTCTGCGCTGGACTTAATTTCCTTCTTTACTTCCGAGATTAAGTGCAATGGAACGGGTGCGCGATCAAGCTGGCGACCACCGTGGTTTGAAAGCAAGATTGCATCCGCTCCCGCTTTAACGGCGCGTTTTGCGTCTTCAACGGTCTGGATTCCCTTGACCGTAAGTTTGCCCTTCCATTGACTTCGAATCCACTTCAGGTCATCAAAGGTCATCGTTGGGTCAAACATGAAATCCAAGAGTTCTGCAACAGTGCCATTCCAGTTCGACATTGACGCAAAAGAAATTCCAGGAGTTGTAAGAAAGTTAATCCACCACTCTGGCTTCGGAATTGCATCAGCTAAGGTTTTTGCAGTAAGGCGCGGTGGAACAGTAAGTCCGTTGCGTACATCTCGCAGGCGTGCACCGGCAACCGGTACATCCACGGTGAGCAAGAGATGATCGACGCCAACTGCTTCGGCGCGACGCACTAGGTCCATACTGCGATCGCGATCTTTCCACATATACAGCTGGAACCAATTTGTCCCTTGCGGAGCTGCAGCAACGACATTTTCTATTGAGGTCGTGCCGAGCGTTGAAAGAGTAAAGGGAATTCCATACTTTGCTGCCGCACGGGCTCCAGCGATTTCACCTTCGGTATGCATCATCCGTGTGAAACCCGTCGGTGCGATTCCTACCGGCATTTGGAAAGTGTGGCCGAGGACCTCACACTCCATTGAAAGCTTCGAAACGTCGCGCAGAATATTTGGGCGAAACTCCAGATCAAGAAATGCCTGGCGTGCGCGCTCTAAAGTGACTTCTGATTCTGCAGATCCATCGGTGTAATCAAATGGCCCCTGGGGTGTCCGCTTCTTTGCGATCTCTCGAAGGTCCCAAATCGTGATTGCGCTTTTTAAGCGCTTCTCTTTGCGGTGAAGGGATGGCCCAGTGAATCGAAGGAGGGGAGCGAGTTCAGAGACCTTCGGAAATTGCCGTTTTACGTTCTGATTACCCACCAAAATCCCTTCCCCAGCTAATCCCGAAATCATATAGGATTTTTACATATTAGTAAACAGGACCACGGCCGGTAATCGAGGCAGGAATCGCGACATTCTCCCGCTTCTGAGTAAATGGAAAGTCGTAGGTAGGTTCGTTTGCGAATCGCTTCACCTTCAAAATCACCGTTGCGCTCGCCTTTGCTGCCAAGTCGACCTGAAGGTGTGCACCATTCACTTGAACTTCCTCGCCGCCACTAATCGAAGCGCTCAATATCTGATGTTCAGCGAAAGCTCCCGCCTGAATAATGGTGCTGTGCTCGTTGAAGTGCGAAGTATTTACTAGCGTCAGCTTCACGTGGGTGGCTGATATCTCCTCAACCAATGCCGCAACGTCTTGAGGTAGCCCTGGGCGTAGATGTTCCGGATCGAAATATCGAACTGCGACGTGAAGGTGTCCACCATGATAGGCAGGCATCGGTCCGCCTAGAGTGAGATGAACGAGTGCCTCTTCAATCGCAGGCTGAAGAATTTGCCAGTCGTGAATCGACATCGATTCACGATAATGGTCCATCGTGTACGGATTCCACTCTTCACTTCTAAACCGCTTCACTTGAAATTCAACTGCCTCAATGTTGTTGCGCAAGATCCGCTCCGGATAATCATGCATCCTTCCGCGAATGTATGAGTACCACGCGGCAGTGTGCTGTGGACGTGCACTACCTAAAACGTAACCTTCTGTTGAAAGATGATCGTTGCTCACGTGCCAGCCGCGATCTACCCGCTCAGCATCAGCTTCGTCCATTGAGATATTCCAAACGATAATTGGATCGATCGCCCTTTGAATCCTAAAGTCCCGCCATCCGGCATCGAAGTGGCGATTTGGAACTTTGATAACGCCATTTTCTTCAATGCGCATCTCCCACAACATATCGATCTGAGAACGGCAGAGATCCAAATAAGACATATCGCCCTTGGTCAGCAACACGGCATTCGCACCAGCAATCGAGAGCGGTTCTAAAATGGTGAATGAACCATGTGGCCATCGCCAGCCGTAATAACCGCCCCACCATTTTCCATCGTTATAAGTTCCAATTTCGCCATCAAGTCCGATGTTGTCAGGAATGATTCCGCCATTCTTTATTGTGCGCTCCTGCCATGCTTTGAAATAATCCAGGACCCACTCTTTATATTTTGGATCATGATCATATAAATATGCATGGGTCACTAACCCGGTCGCGGTCAGATTCAATGGCGCATCCCCGCGACCCATTCGCTCATTGATCTTTTCTAGAATTTCTTTGTACATCGCATCGTCATGCCACGGAGTACGTTTCTGATATGGGTCTTGGTCTGTCAGGTCTTCGAAAGGTGGTAAATATTCTTCAAGGATTTGACGATTGGGACCCCAGTCCTCCCACGTATGAATGAAATGCGCACCGCCACTTCCATTGATGGGCGCTTTGATCATTTTGTGGGTGGCATCCCAGTTATCAACTTTGGAATTTTCACCCGTATAGAGCGCTGTGAAATTCTTTGTGCGTTGGCGATCTTTCAATACATCTGGATTGGCTAATCCAAACCAATAAAACCCAAGCAGCGCTTCCCCGTGGTGCATCCAGTCATAAGCGTTATCGAACTCATCGACAATCTGTCCGTATTGGGTCCACTGCCACGTGATCGCATCCCATATTTCACGGTGACGCTTATCGAGCTTTGGATCTCCACCAATAATGTAATGAAGCGTGAAATTCATAAATCCCTCATAGGGATCATCCGAGCCATCAAAGCCGGGCCATTCGCTGCGCCAGATCAGCGTGTTGTCAGAATTTGTATACCGATCGGCGAATTCGAGTGAAGTTTCGTTGATAAGCGCGATGAGTTTGCGCTCCAGTAGCGCCCACTCCGGAATCTTTCGAGCTGTATCGACATGGATTTTAGGGATTGAATTCGTCACGGCGGAGCCCTTCATCAGATTGCTAAAATCCTATATGATTTAATGATGCCTAACAAGGATTTTGATACGGAATCTCCGGTAGCGATTATTACTGGCGGTACGACAGGCATTGGCGCTGCATGTGCCAAAGAGTTGGCGACGCTCGGATATAACTTGGCTCTTATTGCACTGGCGGATCCAGACAACCTCACGGCGCAATTGAAAGAAAGCGGAAATCGCGCAGAATTCCTTCCTATTGATATCGGCAAAGGTCAGGAATCTGCACACGAGATCATTTTTCGAACCGCCTCTATTTTCGGTCGTATCGACTTACTCATTAATAGTGCTGGAGTAGCGCTCCACAAAGATTTTAAGGATGTCGATGATGCCGATTGGCAACGCATATTCGCGGTAAACCTCAAAGCGCCATATTTCCTGATTCAACAAGCTTATGAGCATCTAAAAGCTACAGGTGGAAGCGTCATCAACATTTCCTCAACCAATTCATTGAGGCCACAACGAAAGAATATGTTGTACGACTCTCTTAAAGCGGCCTTAAATAATATGACTGCCGGTTTTGCTCTTGAGTTCCGTGACTCCGGAGTTAGGGTGAACGCTGTGGCACCGGGCGGTGTAAGAACGCCGCTAGTCGAACAGTGGCTCCGCGACTATTTGGGCCGCGAACCCGTCGAAGCTGATTACGACAACCCATCGATTGCCTCACCTATTCAAATCGCAAAGGTCGTTGTTGCGCTCGCGAACAAGGAGCTCGGATGGGTTAACGGAGTGACTATTCCGGTTGACGGAGGGTTTGGTCTGTAAATAGTTGTCCAATGCCGTTTATTGAATAATGTCGAATCGCATGAACTTTAAAAGTGCACTCATCAAAACCTTTGACAATATCTCCTGCAAACCAACCACCCATCGCTAGGTTGATAACCAAATAGAAGGGTGAATTAAACGGCCACTCTTTTCCAACTAACCTGTGATCAGTTTTCGAAATTGTTAAGTACCGTTCGGAATTTGCGTACCACGAAATTTCATCAGGCAGCCAATCAATAGCAAACGTATGTCGCTCAGAAGCCAAATCCTTAGGGCTTTGTAGGTCTCCTGTTAAACCTTCATTTGCGCTATATCCGGGTCCGTGCAATGTACCTCGTACTTCTCGAGGACGGTTGCCTGCTCCCTCAAAGATATCTATTTCACCGCATGATGGCCAGGTGACACTTTCGATATTAGCGCCGAGCATCCAGAGTGCGGGCCAACTTCCACCACCGATAGGGAGATCAACATCAAATTCCAAACGACCATACTGAAAGTTAACCTTTCCCGCCGTATGAATTTTGCTACTTACCCACTCCGCTCTTCCGTAGTACGCCTCAATATTTTGTTCAGGGGTAGTGCGTTTTGCCGTAATCGTCAATCCAAAATCAACTGCTACGCAATCGCGAATGTAGTACTCGCGTTCTTGATTTCCCCAGCCAGGATTACCCTGCTCCGTGCCATCTCCTAAATCGAAATTCCAGATTTCTGAATTGGGTAAATGGTCGGCAGTTGGAAGAAATTCTTCCTGCCACAGAAGCTTATAATTCACACTGATGTAGAATCTCGTGCAATGAGTTGTAGATCGAGATTTACATTGACCAAAATCTCACTCGTAGGCAAAAGTAACTGATGGGCAACTTCGCTACCGAGCTTATGAGAGGGCTGCGCTACGGTAGATAGCGACGGGACTAGATTCTTGGCCAAATCAGTTCCATCGAACCCGATAACCTTTACTTGATCAGGAACTTTAATTCCGTGGATGCGCAACACTTCCAACGCACCCATTGCAGATAAATCGTTTGCAGCGAATATCCCATCAAAGTCCACACTCTTCTTGAGAAGTTTTGTTAATGACTTTTGAGCGGTTGTTTCAGAGTAGTCACCTTGGATGATGTTGCTCTCTTTGACCTTAAGCCCTGCTCGCTTATGTGCATTTCTGTATCCCTGAAGGCGTTCACGACCGGATTCCACGCTTAAATCACCCGTTAAATGCAAGATATTTCTGCAACCTCTTTCAATGAGATGCTTCGTGGCCATCTCACCTCCAACGGTGTTGTCGACACCAACATATGTAAATCTTGAAGATTCACCTTGGCGTCCACCAAATACGACTCGGATTGACTTTGGAATTTTACGTTCAAAGATAGCGATGTCATGATGCCAGCCAAAGATAGCGATTGCATCATAATTGCCTCGTACCAGTGCGTTGATGAGGTCTTGATCTCCCTCAAGTTTTGAATGAAAGAAAAGCACAGGGTGCATGTGATGCTCGGCAACATGGGAAATAAAGCCATCGACCACTAGTCGCCAGAATGGGTTTGAGAAAAATTGATCGATTGACTCGTCAAGTACAAGAGCGATGGAGCCGCCGTTTCCTCCTGCCAATTTCCTCGCATTTAGATTCGGCTCATAATTGAATTTTTTGATTGTCGCTTCGACTTTAGCCTTTGTATCGTCAGATACCTTTGCGGTTCCATTCATCACGCGAGAAACGGTCGCTTTGCTCACACCTGCCTTGTGAGCAATCTCCTCTATGGTGTATTTCAACGAATTCACCTTTTCTCGGTTATTGAGTAAGTACAGGGACTCCCGAGGCAATGATCTCCTGATACTTATGGAAACTTAGCTTCGGTGTCCGCTCTTGAGATTCGAAGTCTACATATACCAAGCCAAATCTTTTAGAGTAACCCTCGGCCCACTCGAAATTATCAAATAATGACCATGCGAAGTAGCCTCGAACAGGTACTCCATCTGCAATTGCTTGGTTCATGCTATCGATGTGCTGCGTGAGGTAATCGATACGCCGATGATCGTTAATTTTGCCACTCTCATCGGGTCCATCATTAAATGCCGCTCCATTTTCAGTGATGTAAAGCTCTGGAATCTCGGGCCAGTCAGAATGAACCCTCATTAGCAAGGCGCTAAGGCCATCTGGAGTAACCGGCCAATCAAAATCTGTACGAGAGGAAAACTTCGATTGCGGCAATTCCATATTTGCAACACGGTGAATTGGGTAAGGACTATGTGAGTCCATAGGTTGGTCTTCAGGGCGAGCTTTTCCGACAAAACCATCACAGTAATAGTTGATACCTAAGAAATCCGGTTCCGTTTTAAGAATATATTCATCATCGGGCAGCATGTATTGAGAGAGAATACTTCCGTATTCCTTTACCAAGTTTTCGGGGTATTTCCCGTGTACTAGGGCATCAATCCACCATCGGTTTTGATTCGCATCAACGAGATCAAAAATCTCCTTCGTTTCCGTGTCGTGAGAGTCCGTGTGAAGGGTTGTCATGTTGACCGTTAAACCCACTTTTGCATTCGGCAGTACTTTCTTAATTGCACGGGTTCCATAACCGTGAGCCAGCGCAGTGTGATGAGCAGCTGCAATCGCGAGCTCGGCATTCTTCTTTCCGGGAGCATGGACACCTAAGTAATAACCGAGAAAAGCAGTGCACCACGGCTCATTGAGGGTAATCCAGGTTGAGACTCTATCCCCAAAATTTTCTGCGCATGCCGTCGCGTACGTCTCAAAGGCAAGAGCAGTGTCTCGATTTGCCCAACCTCCAGCATCCTCCAAATATTGGGGCAAATCCCAGTGATAGAGGGTGGCAATTGGTTCAATGTTGTGTGCAATAAGTAGGTCGATCAATTTATTGTAAAAATCCACTCCATTTTGCTCAAGAGAGTTTGCACTATTGGGAAAAAGTCGCGGCCAGGCAATTGAAAAACGATAACCATTAATACCCAAATCGCTCATCATTTTTACATCTTCCTCAAGACGATTGAAATGATCAATAGCGATTGCTCCTGTGTCTCCGTTTTTTACCTTTCCCGGTGTATTGGCAAAGGTGTCCCAAATACTATGACCACGATTTCCTTCGTGAATGGCACCTTCGATTTGATAGCTCGAAGTAGCCGCACCCCAAATGAATTTATTTTTCATCCCTTTACCGCTCCATCCATAATTCCTGATACCAGGCGTCGACCTACAAAGACAAAGAGAATGAGTAATGGCAAAGTCGCCATAAATGCACCGCACATTTTGAGGGCATAATCAACGGTGTAAGTACCGTTCAACTGATTGACTGCAACTTGAATTGTGAATCGTTTTGGAGAGTTTAGAACAAGACTTGGCCACAGGAAGTCGTTCCAAGTTCCAAGAAAAGAAAATAACCCGAGAACAAGTGCGCTGGGAAGGATTATCGGCACTACGACGCTTCTATAGATTCGGAAATTCTTGCCACCATCAATTTTTGCAGCTTCAAGTAATTCATTGGGAACCTGCGCATCAATAATTTGGCGCATCCAAAACACACCAAAGGCACCGATCATTGAAGGTATCACAATGGCCTTGAAATCGTTAATCCAATGGAAGAAATCAGCCATCATGATGTAGAGAACAACTATTCCAAGTTGCGCAGGAAGCATCATCGTTCCGATGATGACAACAAGCGATGCACGTTTTCCCGGAAAAGCAAGCTTGGCGTATGCATAGCCAGCCATAGTGCAGAAAAAGACTTGGCAGAGCGCAACCGTGAGTGCAATGAGAGCGGTATTAACGAGGGCGTTCGTTAGCGGAACTGCTGCATAAACAGCCTTAAGTTCCTTAAAGAAATTCGGGCCCGGTATCAATGATGGGGGAATTTTCGATATCTCGGTATTGTCGTTCGAGGCGACAACAAAAAGCCAATACAGGGGAAAAATCGATAGGAAGGCAAAGATCACAAGTGCGATGTAGGAGATACGTGAGACTTTACGGCGCTTCTTTGGAGTTCGAGGCCCTGTAAACCATTCGAGAAGTTGGCTCATCCTATGAATCACTTCCTGATATCCGACGAGTAACGAAGAAATTCACTCCAGAAATAATGACGGTGAGAATTGTGATTGCGACACCAATGGCTGCTGCATATCCCAGTTTGTTATTGATAATAATTTGTTCGTACAAGTAGAGAGCAAGAGTTGAGAACTGACGACTATCTCCACCTTGAACTCCACCATACGTGAGGGGCTCAAGGAAAGTTTGCAGACCGCCGATAGTTCCCACAATAAGCATGAATGTCAAAGTATTCTTCAATTGCGGAATGGTGACATACCTAAATTGTTGTAGCTTGCTGGCACCATCCAGCGACGCAGATTCGTATAAATCTCTTGGAATAGCGAGCATTGATGCAAGGTAAATGAGGCTTGCATATCCTAGATTCCGATAGATAATCATGGATGCAATCGCTATGTGGCTCGGAATAGTTTGGCCGACCCAGTTAATGTTGTGAATTCCAAGGTGCGAAAGACCAAGATAGCGCATCGCCACATTGACCATTCCGTAATTTTGACCAAAGAGTTCAGAGAAAATAATTGCCACGGAAAGAATTGAAGTAACCCATGGAACGAGCAGGACGGTGCGCCAAAAAACTTTTCCTTTTAAGTGAGGGTTTGCCAAGAAGTTGGCGAGCAGCAACGCCAAAACTGTTTGAGGAAGAAAGGAGATAAGAAATATTGAGAAGGTATTTCTCACCGCACGGTAGAAATATGGATCAGTGAATAGATTCCTAAAGTTTTCTAAACCAATAAAGTTATGCCCTGCTAGTGGATCCCAGTGGAAGAATGAGACATATACGGTAAAGAGAATTGGGAGCAGTCCAAAGATCCCGAAAATCACAAAGAATGGGGATACGTAAAGTAATCCCCATTTATCACCTTTGTGCTTCGGAGCTATTGTGGACCTTTTGCTAGCCATTTTTATTAAATCGCGACTCTTTAATTAATCGCGCGATTGATGTCGCTCATTGCTTGTGTCCAAGCGGCTTGCGGCAATTGCTTACCAAGTTGAACCCGAGACAGAGCTTGTCCGATGGTGCTGTCAATAAGACGATCTTTCTTTCCAAGTTCAAATGGTTGAACAGCGTTGACGCTATCCGAGTAGATCTTTCCTACCGGCGCATTATTGAAGAATGAATCCTTTAGGCCACCGACCGCTGGATCTGAATAGAGAGCAGTGACCGTTGGGAAGGTTAGGTTATGAATAAATTCAAATTTCTGCTGCGCAGCGCTGGTGTACCAGCGGATGAAGTCCCATGCCTCTTGTGGATGTGCGGCATGTGTAGGAATAGTGAGAGCACTTCCGCCCTGGTTACCTGCACTTCCTGGCAACGTGGCGATATTCCAAAGCCCAGCAGTCTTTGGCGCGTATTGTTTGATGTATTCGAGCATCCATGCTGGTGCCAAAACTGTTGCGTAGAGACCTTTGTTCAGACCAACATTCCAGTCGGGCGAGTACTGGGCAACGTTGGTCCCCAACCCAGCTTGACTCGCAGCAGCTGTGTAATTGAATGCCGCTTGAATGTTTGGGTTTGATGAGTAAACCAAGTTTCCAGAGTTGTCGTAATATTTTTGGCTTCCTTGGTTCACTACAGCTGTGTAAATCGTTTGTGCAATATCAATAAAGGCCTTGCCCTTTTCTTTTGCCACATATTTCTTGCCAGTAGCGATGTATTGGTCCCAAGTTGGCCAAAGTGCTGAAACGGCTGCTGGAGCAGTAGGAAGACCGGCTTTCTTGAAGAGATCAACACGATAGGCGACGGCTAATCCACCTACATCGGTAGGGATGCCTAGTACTTGCCCGCTGTCCGCCACCATATCGTTCCAGCGCCAACTCAAATAATTAGCCTTGAGCGTTGATGCGCTGGGCGTCAGCGTAGCAAGGTCAGTGAGATATTGAGTGTAGTTTCGGAACTCGCCCATATAAGAAATTTCAATCGCCGCAATGTCAGGAACTGCAGAGGATGGGAGCGCGTACCGAAGAGCTTGAGCATTTCCATCTAAGTCGCTCTTTTTAGCAACGATAGTGATCCCCGGATGTAATTTTTCGTATTGGGCAACCAAAACTGGGTCTATGACATTTCCATAAGTCCAAATGGAGAGAGTGATAGGAGCGGCAGCTTGACTGTTTGGCGCAATGACTCCACCAAGAAGAGATAGAACTGCAACTCCTGCTACCCAATACTTAGCCAATTTTGCTCTGACCATTGGACTTGCCCCCTGATAAATAGTCGTTGACGCGCTCGCCTGCCCCGAGTAGGGTTATTTATGAAAGCGGTTTCATGTCCTATTAAAACTGGACAGCCGTCAAATAGCAATAGGAGTTCACATGAAACATCGCAGTATTTTGGCAGTGGCGATAGTTGGAATTGCCGGCGTCATCATCTCTGCGCAATCCTCCATTGCAGCAACTCCTGCGAAGACGAAACTCCTGTGGTCTGATAACTTCAAAGGCACAGCAGGTTCACCTCCAAATTCCAAATATTGGAACATTGAACTTGGAGATGGTTCAGCACAAAACATCCCTGGGTGGGGTAATGGTGAACGCGAGTTGTACACAAAATCGGCCCCCGCATTGACTGGAGACCCAACAACAGGTCTAGCAATAACGGCTAGCCGACCTCCGTCAACCGATCAGCCCCTTTGTTATTACGGCCCGTGCGATTGGTATAGCGGAAAGATAGATACCGCTAAGAAAGTATCGTTCCAATACGGTTTGATCGAAGCTCGAATAAAGATGGCTCCCGGTGGTGGCACGTGGCCAGCATTTTGGTTGTTAGGAGACAGTATCCTCAACAAGACCGCATGGCCTAATTGCGGTGAAATCGATATCGTCGAAACCGAAGGAAACAACCCGCTGGATGTACTTGGCACAATTCACGGTCCAGGTTATTCGGGGGGATCTGCAAAGACTGATACCACCTATGCAACTACTGACCTTTCTACCGGCTACCACACATACGGTGTTCTTTGGCTACCCAACAAAATTTCTTGGCTTTTCGACGGCAAAGTTTACTTTTCGCAGTCGAAGAGCGATGTAACGCCAAATGCCTGGCCATTCAACAATAAGTTTTACATGATTTTGGATTTAGCGATGGGGGGAAATTTGGGTGGCGATATTGACCCATCCATTAATTCTTCAACGATGGATGTCCAATGGATTCACTATTCATCGGTAAATGGCCAAGGAAAAGTCAGCTTTAACTAACAGCTTGAAAACTAGGGAGATATCCATGAAATCGCTGTCAAAAATTGCTTATGGAGCAATGAGCCTGATGCTTATCGCGGTCGGGCTTACTGGCACACCTGCTTCGGCAGACACTCCGTTCGTTTCCAACATTAGTTGGAGCGCTTTATATGCAAAAACTGGCGATGGAATTGTTGAACAAAACCGCAATATTTTTGACTCTAAAGGAGTACTCCAAACGAATGACTCGACACAACACCCCTTGGTGTGGGTACGTCTTGATGTAACTCAAGTTACCGTTGAATATAACGGGGGAGCTCCGGAAGCTAACAAGCAAATTCAATTCGTGGCAGATAACGCCGGGCAAAAATTCACATTTAGTGATGATATTCCAGCATCAAACAAGATTGTGACGACGGATTCTTCTGGCGCGGCGAATGTCACTTATACGGTTTCTGGCGTCACGCCGGATAGTTACTTACGAGTGGGAATAGCTGATTGCGATTACATCAATAACAAGTCGACATGTCCTAATTATGCGAAGAACAAGAACGCTGATTTAGGTGGTCCACTTATTATTCAATGGGAGAAGCCGGGATACTATCCAATTATTAAGTTGGACTTGACGGACTCGGCGAGAGACGTTTATTGGGACTGGTCTGAATTTAAGAATAGTTGGGTTGGCGAACGTTCGCACGTCTATATCAAGACTTATCCAGTGGGATCAACGATCAAATTGCCTTATACTGTAACAGATATTTGGGGTGCGCCAATTGCCGACTATCCGATCAGTATGGTGGCTCAAGGTGCTTACTGTGGAGGAACTGTTAAATGTAAGTGGGGAAATACTCCGAGTGAAATAAACACTGATGCAAACGGCAATGTAACTTTTACCGAAGTCAATAAAAACACTGCTGCAGATGCCTGTAAAAATATTGATCCAACTACCAAAAAGCGTTGTGTTATTGGTGCAAATTTCCAACCAACGACTAACCAAATCCCTGAATCATCAGATATTTTCTGGCCGCAGTTCGTTAACGATATGACCATGAATCCAGCTGCAATAAGTTATCGAGTCGTGAATAGAGGTGGAGTCGTCTCGCCTTCAGGTAACGATGTAACTGTTGGGGGAGTCGTAAATCCGCCGTTACCCCTATCGACATCAACTTCTACCTCCGATGCTGCGGCAGTTAAAACAGTTCTAAGCGTTAGTTACCTCTACAACAATGCCAAAAGTACCTTGCAACGTGTGCCACTGTACGCGCCGGATGTGACCGTAACTGCATCTCCAGGTGCATATGTGCTGAGAGTCTGCCCGGACACTGTTAACCAGACCGACTGTCACAATTCGGGTATGGTTTTCTCGCATGAGGTGACCGGAACATCTCAAATGGCTACCTCCCAGACATTCGGCTATACATACCCCGCGACTCTTATGTTCGCCTCAACCGTTGCAGGAGAAGCGACTTTCACGGTCAAAGTTGGTAACCAAAGTTACGTTGTTAAGCAAAATTTCGGTTCGAACTAGGGGAGAGCAAAAGTGAAGACCTCTTATCTATCAAATTACTTAGCAAAGCGTATTAACAAGAAGGTTGCATTGTTTTCGGCGGCCACAGTAATGATGGTGCTGGCCGCCCCATTCGCAATTAATCCGGCGCAGGCCGCGTCAACATCGGTTATTCGTTGGGATCAGGCGGATTCTTCAGGATTTGCCTGGGCATTAGAGAATTTGGCAGCTGATAATCCCAATAATGCTGCTAACTTTCAGGTTTACTACACTCCAGCTGTAAAGTTATATGACGTTATCGCCGCAAATGGCGCCACCGTTAAATTGCGTTGGTTGGTAACGGATGCTAATGGCAAGGCATTGGCAAATACGCCAGTCACTTTGGCAATAAACCCCGCTTACACTTATCCCACGGCAACTCTTTCAACACCCGCCTTGAATCCAACTAAGAATATGGATGGTACGGGTCGGGATCCTGTTAAAACAGACAATGCGGATATTCCACTGACTACGGATGCAAATGGATACGTAAACTATTCAATAACAAACAACACAGCGGATTCCGACGCTGAGAGCCTTATCCCACACGATGGAGTGAGCGTTCCTCCAACAAGTTCAAGCGTTTTTACACAGTTGCAATTATATGTAGGTACTTTCCCAAACTCGGTTGATGGGTTAAAGAGCAGAAGTGCCATTCAGACTTCCCAAGACATTGATATTTTAGAAATTCACTGGGAACACGGAGCCGTGAGCGGCCCACTTGTCTCCCCAGCGACATCGTCCTCAGCTGGTGCACCACCCGCTAACGTAATCCACTGGGATGTGAAGAACACGACTGGCGTGAGCTGGAATATAGTGAATAAAGCCGCTTTGGCGAGTATTTTGCAAGGAGCCTATTTCACACCGAATGTGAACTTTTTCGATCTCTTTGATCTGTATGGGACCAAAACAACGATCGCCTGGCATGTCACTGATCCAAGCGGCAAACCTTTGGCTAACGCACCTGTTACATTAATTCTTAATCCGGCTTATTCAAATGGAACTGGAAACGTAACCGATCAATCTGGAAAAACTGTTCCACTGGCTTACAACGGCAATCAAGACGGCGAAGATATTCCATTAGTGACAGATGGAAATGGAAACGTTACCTATGCTCTCCAAGATAATGACACAGTCTCAACGGCAGAGGCCGCACCTTTTGATAAGCAGACTCCTCCAGTTTCAACTTCAAATGTATCCACACAATTACTCCTCTATACAGGTACATATGCCAACTATGCTGCGCGCAGTCCGTCCTGGTCTGTCCAGAAGATTCAGGATGAAGATATTTTGGAGATTCACTGGGTGAGCGGATTGCCAGTTGCAACAACGGGAACACCTTCAACAAACGCTGGAGGAATCGCACCTGTTGGCGGGATTCAACCTACCGGACCTATCGACACAAGTAATTCTTCGGATGCTCCGATAAATCAAGGAAGCGGAAAGGCTCCAAAGAGTTTGGTAGCACCATCACTTCCAAAGTCAGCAAAAGTCGGGGATCAACTTACTGCTTCATTGGGTAAGTGGGATTTAGGTGGAAATGCAAGTGCATCCATATCATGGTTTATTTGTAAGTCCGTTGGAGCATCTGCAGACAAATTACCAACTAAATGCAGTCTTATATCTGGTCTGTCAGGAACGCATCTTGCAGTTACCTCCAAGTTCAGAGGATCTGCAATACGAGTAGCGGTGAAAGAGACGAATCAGAGTGGTTCAACCACTAAGTTCTCCGCCCCGACAGGAATTGTTAAATAGAAAATAAGTGAGGTTTATGAAGTTCATGGGGTTCACGGCAAAGATGCGGGGACCCCATAACTTTTTCCTAGCCTTCATATTGGCCCTTTCCCTCAGCTTTGCTTTTCCTATCTTTTCAAGCGCAGCGACGGTGACTTCCAAGGGTCAGGTTTGCAAAATTAAAGGCCAAATAGTGGTTTCAAAAAAGGTTTCATATGAATGTCAGAAGGTTGGTAAGAAGCTGCTTTGGGAAATATACGTAAAACCTCACAGTACTCCCGCACCTAAACCAACTCAGTCGACTAAACCTTCGCCAACACCCACACCGACTCCAACACCCACACCGACTCCAACACCCACACCCACACCGACTCCAACACCCACACCCACACGGACTCCAACACCCACTCCAGCGCCTGCGCCAGTACGCTCTCCAATAATTGTTGTTGTGACACCAACACCAACACCAACACCAACACCAACACCAACACCAACACCAACACCAACACCAACACCAACACCAACACCAACACCAACACCAACTCCATCAGGTACTGGACTAGTTGCCTCGCGATTGTTATATCCATCGAATGGGTTGCTTGGGCTTGTTGATAAATCAAGTTACGACGCCAATTGGGCCCAGTATTATGGGACGGGATTGGCGTATAAGGATGCATATGCAAGGCAGGGATCTACTTTTACGTTGACTTGGCAAGTAACGGATGCATCTGGATATCCTTTAGCGAATACTCAAGTACTCCTTCAAGCTAACAAGGGATACGGTGCCTCAAATGCCACATTTACCATCGGGGGATTATCGGTTGTTAATACCTCCGGTGCTAATGACGGACTAGATGTTTCGGGATCTACCGATTCACGGGGGCTCGTGTCATTTGTCGTCACGGACACTACTCAAGGTTCCGGTGAACCAGCCAACACCCCGACATCTGCCATTGACCCTCTAAGCGCACCTGGATATACCGGTGGTTTTTATGGTCAGTTTGGACTTCAAGTTGGCACAACCCCAGAACTTCATCAAACCATGGATATTGTCGAAGTACATATCTTGGGTTCAAATAAACTCACCCAAACTATTTCTTTTCAGCCCCCAAGTTCTATGACCGTAGGAGATAGTGATCAACAATTAGTTGCTACGAGTTCTGCCGGAAATGCGTACCCAATAACATTCGCAGCGACACCTAGCGCTGCCTGCACAGTTATCAATGGAGCTTTACATGCGATGGCACAAGGAACGTGTACCGTTACTGCCACACAAAACGGAGATTCCGCGTACAACTCTGCAGCTCCAATTTCATATTCGGTGTCAATTGCTGCGCCACCTCCAACAAACTATGATTTAAATCCGGGGACGCTCCTATGGTCAGAAGATTTCAATGATGCTGCAGGAACTGCACCGGATAGTTCTGTGTGGACTGCATTGTTGGGTGATGGGTATAACCAGTTAGGTTTCCATCAATACGGCACTGGCGAGATTGAACAAAATTCGGCTTCTGCTTCCCAAGAAGATGGAACCGGAAATTTGCTTTTAACTGCAACTAAGACTGGCGGAGTATGGACAAGTTCTCGAATATGGACACAAGGGAAAGTTAATTTCCAATACGGACAGCTTGAAGCACGCATTTGGTTGCCAACAGGGAATTTTAATTGGCCGGCATTTTGGATGTTGGGTTCTGATTACGCTTTTCCAAATGGGTTAGGTGGCGGAACGGTTCCATGGCCTAACTCTGGTGAAATAGATATTGCTGAGGGGCTCGGGCATAACTCGGTAGACCAGTCGACCCTTCACGGAAACAACCCTGGTGGGGGAGATTGGAATGGTGGAGCAGGAGTAACCGCTGTAGCCCCACTGAGTAATATAACTAGCGGCTATCACACCTTCGGAATGCTATGGACGCCGAATTCGATTTCCTTCACCTTGGACGGTTATATATATGTGACCAACTCTTTCTCCGGTGGCAAAATCGTCCAAACAACCCCAAATGGGAGTTCTATTACGTTTGACAGTCAGGGAGTATGGCCGTTCAACAACCCGTTCTTCCTCATTCTTGATGATGCGATACCGAGCGATATGGGGTCACTCCCCGATGGTACGACCGCTTCAATGAAGGTGGATTGGATCAAGTACTACACCTACCAGGGGTATGGAACCCTTACACACTAGGCAAAAAAGGAGCCTTCAGACCGTAGTTGTGCGACTACGCCCCTAAAGGCTCCGTTTGTCCTATGGGGACTTGAGATCCCCATGCATTATGAAACCGCTTTCATGATTCTAAGTCAATAACTCTAGAAAACGACCTTTATAACATTATGGTAACAACAACAATCTATACAAAAAAACCATTGTTCTATTCTATGAAACCGCTTACATTTCTCACATCGCGTATGTGCGTGCGTGATAAGTCTTGGCGTTCCTCGAGCTCCCCATGCGCTCTCTAATGTCTACGACTGTTCTCTTCACCCACTGCGAAAGGTTCGTTCATGCGAGTTTTCTCAACACCCCTCAAGGCCATTACATCAACACTTGGTTCCTTAATTTTAGGTACCACTATGTTGCTAGCCCCGGGTGTGATGTCAACAGCCCATGCAACTTCACCTTCAGTTTCGGTGCCCGCCACTGTCTGCGCACGTCTCTCATCTGCTGATACCCAGACGATGACTAACAAGGATGCCTGGTACCAACCAGGTCCACAAGATCATTCCTTTGTGAAGTTTGTGGTTGCAGGTTCCGCC
>Ga0164296_1002232_pt1 | contig 19606 bp, 15 predicted proteins | sample GEODES057metaG_FD_113533 | JGI IMG/M metagenome (GOLD analysis project Ga0164296, IMG submission 113533) | Dystrophic lake water microbial communities from Trout Bog Lake, Wisconsin, USA - GEODES057 metaG | ecosystem: Environmental > Aquatic > Freshwater > Lake | place: USA: Trout Bog Lake...
CGGGGTTGAACTTGATCGGGTCGCGGATGGCGGCGTACCAGGTGTCTGTCCTCGCCGCTTCGTTCAGGGTTTTGGTGTGGGCGTTGAGGGCCTGGATGAGGTGATAGGCGGACATGATGGCGTTGCTGCCATCTTGCGCGACCGCAACATGCACCGGGACACCCTGGACGCGCAGGCGGAACCAGAGGGTGCCAGTATGGGTGCGGGTGATGGTGTGGTGGGTGGGTTCCGGGATGAGCACCGCATCGGCGCGGTAGCCGCGCAGCAGGGTGGAGAGGGCGCCGTTGCCGGTGCTCTCCTCCTCAGTGACGGTTTGCAGATAGACATCGGCGGCCGGGGCCAGACCGGCGCGGCGCAGGGCTTCGAGGGCGAAGACCATGCAGGAGACGCCGGCTTTCATATCGTTGGCGCCACGACCGTAGAGCCAGCCATCGCGGATGGTGGCGGCGTAAGGCGGATGGGTCCACATCGTTTCCGGCCCTTCGGGAACGACGTCGATATGGCCTTGCAGGATCAGGCTGCGACCGGTGGGGGCTTTGGCGCGATGGGCGGCGACGACCTGGATGGAGCCGGCCGGGTCTACCCCGAGCATGGGGGCGGATTTTTCGTGCCCGGCCAGGCCGACATCGGCGAGCGTGTAGCGATCAACCGCGTAGCCACGACGGGCGAAGTCTCGGGCGAGCCAGTCTTGCAGGGGGGCTTCTTCCCCCCGGCGGGAGGGGAAGCGGACGATATCTTGCAGGAAGGCGACCTGTTGATCGAACACGGCATCGACGGCGGCGCGCAGAGTGTCAGACATCAGGGGACCTTCGGGATGTGGTTAGGTGCGACCAAGTTCGGCCAGCTTGATCTGCATGGCAAGGTGGCGCGAATACATGCGGCATTGCGAGAACGATCCGCCGGTGAACCAAAGGCCCGGCTGGGCGGTGGGCATCCACATATTGGCGAGTTCCTGATTGGCGTCGAAGCCCCAGACCTGGCCGACGCGGGCGGCGATTTCGGGGCCGAACAGGGTGCCGACGAGGTGGTCTGGCCCTTTGTAGCCGGTGGCGAGGACGGCGAGGTCGGCGGGGAGGGTTCGGCCGTCGTTCAGGGTAACGCCGGTGGGGGTGAAGTGGGCGATGTCGGCATACTGGATCAGGCCGATTTTGCCTTGGACGAGGAGATCGGAGCAGCCGACGTTGAAGTAATAGCCGCCGCCACGGGTGCGGTATTTCAGTGGCCAGCCGGTGCCGTCCTCGCCGAATTCCAGCCGGAAGCCGATGCGTTCCAGGCCGGCGAGCAGCGGGGCATCGAGGGCACGGGTCTGGGCGGTGAGCAGCTTGTGTGCCTGTTTCATGACCGGCAGCGGGAAGGAGGTGTTGATGAGATCGCGATCGGCCAGGGTGGGGCCGTCCCCGTAATAAATGCCATCGTACAATTGGGCGCTGGGCTCGACATTGACCACCAGGGTTGGGCTGCGCTGCACCATGGTGACATGGGCACCGTTGCCGTGCAGCTCCTGAGCGATGTCGTGCGCGCTGGTGCCGGTGCCGAAGACGAGGACCGGGCGGTCGCGCCATTGGGCGGGTTCGGCGAAGCGGCTGGAGTGGAGCGTGGTGCCGGCGAAACGATCCAGGGTGGGAATGGTGGGCAGGTTGGGGGTGCCGCTGACGGAGGTGGCCATGATGATGTGGCGCGGATGCAATTCGCGCAGGCTGCCATCGGCGCAGGTGAGGCGAGCGGTCCAGCGTTGGGTGGTGGGGTCGTAGCGGGCGCCATCAAAGGTGGTGGAGGTCCAGAAGTTGATCTCCAGCGCCTCGACATAGAGTTCCAGCCAGTTGGCGATTTTGTCTTTCGGGATGTAGTTCGGCCAGGTTTTGGGGAAGGGCAGGTAGGGGAGGTGGTTGCTGTAGACCTGGTTGTGCAGTTTCAGGCCGTGATAACGACGGCGCCAGTTGTCGCCAATGCGGGCCATGCGATCGACGACCAGGGTATCGACCCCGAGGGCGCCGAGGGAGGCGGCGGCGGTGAGGCCGGCATGGCCACCGCCGACGATGAGCACCGCTGGGTCGCGGTCCGCATAGCGCAGGCTGGCTTCGCGCTTGTCACGCCAGTTCGGGCCGCCGAAATCGCGTTCGAAGGCGGGTTCCTCGCGGGCGAGGCGGATGGTTTCCTCATCATGGCCGGCGATGCTGTCGCGGGCGGTCATCAGGGTCCATGCCGCGGGGGACGGGCCGGGTTTTAGGCGAAGTACGCCGGCGCCGGGGCCATGCTGGGTTTGGAAGCTGAGAATGGCTTCGATGGTTTCCTCGCCGGCGCGTTCGACGAAGCGGGGCGGGAAGCGGTCCGGCGCGATGGCGAAGCTGTGGGCGTGGCTGTGCTGCAATGCAGGCCGTAGGGTGGAGGTGATGCTGGCTGGGCCGCTATGGGTGGCGATGCGTTGGGTGAGGCCGGCGATGTCGCGCCAATGACCATCGGCGAGGAAAAGGGCGGCGAGGGCGGTTGGGTTCGCGCTTATGCAGGCGTCATTAAAACGGTCCAGCCAGGTTTGGACGAGTTGGCACGCCGTTGGCTCCGTGGTTTGCAGCATGGTGGACGCGATTCCCTGTTGGTTTTTCGGTGTTGGTTTTTTCTGGTGAGAAGCGTAGGCGGATCGAAGGCTGCACTGCAAATCCGCCTGAACGGGAGATGCGATGACGAGGATTTCCGCCGAACAGGCGAAGGCGCGTTCGCTGCGCCGATATGAAGCGTCCGCTGTGCCGTGGGCGAGTGATCGGGCGGAGCCAAGGCTCGATTTTTACTCCCCCTTTGGGCCGATGATCGCCAAGACGACGATGGCGCCGACGTTGATCGCGCGGTTGAACCGGTATGCGGACCGGATGGTGACGCCGAGCGCGGCGTGCGAGTTTACTGTCCCGCAGGAGGTGGTGGAGGACGGGGGTGCGCAGTCGCTGCTGCAGGTCACGGAGGCGGCGATTACCCGGTATGTGACTGGGGTGCATGGGGTGCCGCCGGAGAACGTGCGGGTGGAGACGTTTTGGATTGTGAGCCAGGTCGCGGGCACGGCCAGCCCTATGCACCATCACTCCAGCGATATCTCCGGCGTGCTGTACCTGAAAGTGCCGGAGATTGCCGATCCGGCGGAGGAGGAGAAGACGTATATCTCCAACCGGCGCGCCGGCTACATCAACTTCATGATCGGAGGGCGGCAGGATTTTTCCCGCTCGCTGATCAGTTTCAAGCCAGAGGTGGGGGCGTTCTACGTTTTTCCTGGCTGGTTGCTGCATGGGGTGGAGCCGTTTGATGGCAGCGGGGAACGGCGATCGCTAGCCTTTAACGCCTATGTTCAGACGCAGTGAGAGGGCGAGGTAGCGCAAGCGGCCGGAGCCGTGCAGCCAGCGCAGCACCTCACCGGCGTGCGGGCGCACGGAGGGTGGCCTGCCGGTATGGGGGGCGGTGAAGCGGTAACTGGGGATGGTGGCGGCGGTCCAATCCTGCCCGGCATCGAGATTGAAGCCGGCGCGTTGAGTGTGACGGATAAGGGTTTCCGGCGGCATCCAGATTTCGGGCCAGGGGCCGTATTCACCTTGCAGGGCGGCGGCCATGGTGGCGTCCGGCCAGGGGGCTGCGCCGGTTTGGGGGGCGATGGCGAAATCGGTGAGCACCAGGCGGCCATGCGGGCGCAGAACGCGGGCGGCTTCGTCGAGGAAGCTCGCGCGGGAGGGGAAGTGGAACATCGCCTCGACACAATAGACCTGGTCGAAACTGGCATCGGCGAAGGGGAGGGCGCAGGCATCGGCGGCGATGAGGGTGATGTCGTTGCCGTTACGGGGGGCGATCTCCTGGCAGACGTTGAGTTGGCGGGGATCGATGTTCACCCCGGTGAGCAGGCAGGTCTGGAGGGTTTGATTCAATAGGCCGAGCAGACCGCCGAAGCCGCAGCCGATATCGAGGATGGCGCTGGAGGAGGCGGGGATGGCGAGGGTGACGATCCGGCGGGTGAGGGCGAATTGCGCGGCGGCGAAGTCGTTGCCGTGGGGGGCGGCGTCCCAAAAGCCGAGATGCACGTCGCGGGCCGGATCATGCGGTTGGCGGGCGGCGAGCATGTCGTCGAAATACGGGGGCACGCTGCGCATCGGTCAGCCCCAGCAATGCACGGACTGGCCATCTCGGGCTTCGGCCATGAAGCTGCAAACGGTCCAGCGGGTGCGAGCGCCGCCGACCGGCACGACACGGTGCAGGTAGCGGCCAGAATTGAACAGCACGAGGTCCCCGGGGGCGAGGCGTAGGCTGACGCGTTCCACCCCGTCGAGCGGGATATCGGCGGCGTTGCGGCCTTGGTCCGACATCCGCCAGGCCTGTCCGTCATGCGTGAGGTTGAAGATTTCCAGCGCCCCGCCGGTTTCGGCGATCGACAGGCCGAGCACGAAGGAGAAGATGTCGCCGCTGACGCTTTGATTGATGAGGCGGTAGCTGGCGCGAAACGCTTGCTCGTTATCGAAATGCGGCGGGATGAAGCCGCCGGGCCGATGCGCGCGGAGGGTGGTGAACATGTGGTTCAGCCCAGGCTGCGGGCCGGGGGCGGGGCGATATATCCGTCCACCGTCGAGAGCGGAGAACAAACTGGTGAGGCGGGGTTGCAGATCGTCCATCCCCGCAAACAGCCGGGTGAGCCCTTGGGCAAAGCCGGGTGCGGCGGCGAAATAGGCGCGGAGGTCGGGATGGGTGAGGTTGAGGTTCATGCCCAGGAAGAACGCTCGCATCACAGGTGGGAAATCGGTGCGGGGCAGCCCATGTTGATCGGCTTCCAGGCGTTCGCAAAGTGTGGCGCAGTCCTGCGGGAGGTAGACGCCCCGGATCAGCAGGCCGTCAAACACACCGGCGCGCATTTGCCGGATGGCAGTCGCATGGTGCGCGCACGCGTCGGCAGAGATTTCCGCCAGTTTGAAGAAGGTCGCCATGCGATTGGGGTTGGTATTTCGGGTGATTGGCGCGTGGGTCAGGTTTGATCCAGGCTGACCGGCGGGGCTGACGGGGCGGGTGTGATGACGGTTGCCGGGGTGGTGGCGGGGGGCGCTTCGGCGGGTGGGGATGCGGGCGCGGCTGTTGGCGCGACTGTCGGCGGTGTTGGCGGTGCGACCGGCACGACTTTATCGCCCTTGTTCGGCGGCGTGACCTTTACGGTGTAGTCGGGCACGATCCGGGCCTGGGCGCCGGCGATCACCAGCACATGCATGCCTACCACGAGTGGCAACTCATCCTGCTGGGTGACACTGATGAGCTTATCGTCTGATTTACGGACAATGTACTCGAAGGCGGTGGTTGCCCCGGCGACCTTTTCCGTGGACCGGCCGACCAGAGAGCCGATCAGGCTGCCGCCCAAGGCACCTAGTGCGGCGGTGGCGCCGCTGCCAGGCAGTTGCGAGCCGGCGATGCCGCCGGCGGCGGCCCCGGTAACAGCACCCGTGCTGCCATCATTGGTCACACCAACCGGGCGGGCGCCAATGATGACGCCTTGATCGACCGGGTTGGCCTTTTGCACCGCGCCACTATCGTAACTGTCGGGCGAATAGCTGGGTCCGCATCCGGCCAAAGCGAGCCCGCCGGCCATGAGTATCGCCAGGCCCGGGGCAGGTTTGAACGCCATCTCATCACTCTCCGTTGCTGCCGGCTGACGCATACTGTGTCGTACGCATGCTGTGTCGTAGTGGCCGGTTGTAAGGCGATCGGGCTGGCAAGCGCAAACCGCTTTCAGGCCGAAACCCTACCGCCAGGCGTCAACCAATAAGGTTTACCGCGCAAGGTGACGTGCATCGCCGCGCCGCGTAGCAGGATCACCTCCGAAGTGTCGCCCGTGATGCGCACTTTCAAGTGCCGACCTTGCCATTGGGTTGAAAAACGCATGCCTGACCAGTCCGCTGGCAGGTTGGGCGTGAGGGCGATGCCGTCCGGGGTAGGCTGCAGGCCGGCTAAGCCGAGCACGGCGACCTGCCACAATCCACCCAACGTTGCGATATGTACCCCGCCAGCGCTGCCGCCGGCGCTGTCGGTGAGGTCGATCGCGGCGCTGTCGCGGAAGTAGCGCAGCGCGAGCGCCGTATCGCCCAGCCGGGCGGCGACCAAGGCGTGCATGACCCGGCTGAGAGAACTGTCATGCGCGCATTTCGGCGCGTAGTAGTCGAAATTGGCACGCTGTTCGGCGGCGCTGAACGCATCGGGGAGCAGCCCGATCAGGGCAACCACATCGGCTTGCTTGCTCACCATCGCGCGTTGGATCCGTTCGCGTCCCAGCACATCGGCCATGGCGACGGCTCGGCCCTCATATTGGTTGATGTCGATGTTTTCCAGATCGAAGAACCCTTCGAACTGCGCGATGATGGCGCCGCCGTCTTGTCCGGTTATCACGCTTTCAGCGGCTGCGTGCCAGCATGCCAACTCGGCATCGGTGATTGCCAGGCGGGCTGCTAGGTCCACCCAATGGTTGCCCATCAGAGCCGGGAGTTCTAACGCGCGTCGTATCGTCCAACGGGCCATCCAGTTGGTGTAGGCGTTGTTGTCAATCGTCTCGTGATACTCGTCCGGCCCGATTACACCGCGGATATGGCCGCATCCGTCGGCCTCGCGGATGATGCGGCTGGCCCAGAAGCGGGCGGTCTCCAGCAGGATCTCCGCACCTGCCGAGAACATGAACGCACGGTCTCCGGTCACTTGCCAATATTGCCAAACGGCATAGGAGACATCGGCGGTGATATGCTGCTCCTGCACGCCGCAGAGGACGGCCACCGGCTTGCCGTCGGCGCCGTTGATAAAGTCTGGCGTGGTTTCCGCACCGGTATCAGCGGACTCCCAGGCATACATCGCCCCTTGCCAGCCGGCCTGGGCGGCTTTGGCGCGGGCACCCGGCAGCGTGTTGAACCGATACATCAGGAGTGCCCGTGCGGCCTCGGGCCAGGTGTAGGTAAAGAAAGGCAGCGCATAGATCTCGGTGTCCCAGAACACGTGGCCGAGATAGCCGTCGCCGGTGAGGCCACGGGCGCCAATAGAGACGTTCGGATCATCGGGATTGGCGGAGCCGATGAGATGATAAACGGCAAACCGCAACGCTTGTGTCGCGGAGGCGTCGCCTTCGATCTCCACATCACTGGCCGACCAACGTGCCGTCCAGGCATCTTCATGCGCGGCGACCACCGCACGCCAGCCAACCGAACACGCCCGAGCCAGTGCTGCCTGGGCTGGGCCGGCCGGATCGGCGTTGGGCGTATCGCTGCGGCCGATTGCGACAAAGCGATAGAACTCTGCGGCGCCATCCGCGCTGGTGCGAAAGCGCCAGCGCCATTGCAGATGGTCATGTTCCAATGGAGGCAGAATATGGCCATCGACCATCATGCCCGCGGCGCCCGCCATCGCCAGCCGCTTGCCGGAATCCTGGGTGCTCCATACGGCCAGATCAGCTTCCAGCGCTTCCTGGTCCAGCCCCATAAGGGCTTGATCGAAAAATGCATCGAACCGGACTTCTACGCCGGCAGGCTCAACTTCCAGTCGCAGGAGTTGTAAGCCGATGGCGCGGTCAGCCTGCGAGACCATGCGCATGGTGCGGATGCGCACCAGGGTCCCGGCGGGATCGCGATGGTGCCATTCTTTGATCATCATGCCGCGTCGCAAATCCAAGGTGCGCCGTTGCAGGATCATTTCTCCCGCGCGGAGTTGCAGCGGGGTATTGTTCAGATGGATTTGTACCCGGAGCCAATCGGCCGCCGGCATCAGCACCGGTACGGGTGGGTCGATATCGGGGACATCAAAGAGCCCAGCCACATAGGTACGCGGCCAGGAGCTGGAACTGACGGTATGTGTCCAGGATAGCCACATTGGGCTGCGGCTGATGCTGCGCGCGGCGCGAACGCCGATGAAGCCGTTGGCGACGGTAAATCGAGACTCGATATCGCTTTCCCGCGCTGGATCGTAGCCGGTTTCGTCGAGCCGCCAGTCTGGGCTCGCGGTCGGCTCAAGTGCCTGCCACATCAGCGCGGCTCCTTGGTTGAGGGTAGCGCGCGTAAGGCTGCCACCGCGATGTCATCCAGGCTGCTCACCACCCGATTGGCCCCGGCAGCCCACAATCCGGCGGCGTCATTGTGTCGGGCGACGCCGAGCGCCGCCATCCCTCCCGCCCGCGCCGCCTGAATGCCGGCCGGCGCGTCTTCTACGACGACGCTGGTTCCAGGCGGCTGCTCTAACGCCGCTGCTGCGGCCAGAAAAATAGCGGGGTCCGGCTTGCCTCGCCGTTGATCTTGCCCACACAAATTGGCGGTGAACAACGTGCGCAATGTTCCGTAAGGCGGCACTGTGATTTGCTCCAGCATCGCATTGGCGTTCTTGGACGAGGAGGCTGCCGCGATCGGCACCTCGGCCTGTCGCAAACGGATCAGCAACCGCAGCGCGTCCTGGAAGGCCGAAAACGCGCCCGCTGCTATCAACCGCTGCAATCCCATTTGTTTCCGCGCGGCATAGGCCTCCGGCGTATCCGATGCGGCGAAGGCGGCTAGAATCGCTTGGGCTCCATCCAAGCGTGGCTTGCCGGCAACATGGGCTTGATAGAACGCACTGGTAAACCGAGCTTGATCGGCAGCGCTGGTCAACGCCTCCCGCCATGCCCGTTCGTGGGGGGAATCGATGACCACGCCATCAATGTCGAAGATAACCGCAACCGGCGGGTCGGTCCTGTCTTGCGACATGCGATGGCGTTTCCCGTTGTTCCATGAGACCTTAGTCTAGGCTCTGTCGCCGCGGTTGATCCAGGTCATTACCGGCTTGGCCGCGTCCGTCTAGCACCGATATGTGCCGAGGAGGTCAAGGTGGCGAGTTTGAAGCGTGTGGTGCCGGTGGTTGCAGTGTTGGCCGCTCTTGGCGGGGTTGCCTGGCTGGGGCTGCAGCGGTCCGGGGCAGACGTTCCGCCGGGGACGTTGTTCGGCAATGTCGAAATGCGGCAGGTTGACTTGGCGTTTAACACCGAAGGTGCCGTGAGCGCGCTGCTGCGCCAGGAGGGCGACAGGGTGAAGGCTGGCGACCGCCTGGCCAAGCTAGATGACGCGACGTTGTTGCAGGTGGTTGCCCTATCGGATGCCAAGCGCGACGCCGCAAAAGCGCAGTTGGACCTGTTGCTCGCTGGCACCCGACCGGAGGAAATCGACCGTGCGCGCGGTGCCAGCGCCAATGCTACGGCAACGTTGGTTCGGGCCGAGGGCGTGTTTGCTCGCCAGCAGGATCTCGCCAAGCGGGACATCGCATCTCAGCAAACCTTCGATGACGCCCGCGCCGCGCTCGATCAGGCGCGGGCTCTGCGGGTGCAGGCCGAAGCTGCGTTGGCCGAGGCAATCGCCGGATCACGTCCACAGGAGTTGGAGGCCGCCCGCGCCCAGTTGCGAGCCGCCGAAGCAACGGCCGGGCTGGCACATGTGCAACTTTCACATACCGATCTGACGGCGCCGAGCGATGGGGTCATCATGACCCGCGTGGTGGAAAAGGGCAGCGTGGTGCTGCCGACCTCGCCCGTCTACTCGCTGGCGCTGACCAGCGAGGTATGGGTCCGCACCTTCGCCCCAGAAGCCTTGCTGTCTCGCGCCGTGCCCGGAGCCGTCGCGACCATCCGGGATGATGCTGGCCACCGCTGGCAAGGTCATATTGGCTACGTCTCCCCGATGGCGGAGTTCACCCCGAAAACAGTGGAGACACCGGAATTGCGGACCCAACTGGTCTATCGTCTCCGCATCCGGGTGGACAATCCAGACGACGCGCTCCGCCAGGGCATGCCAGTCACGATCGTGCTACCGGACAGCAAATGAGCGGGCAGGTGGTGCCCCTCGCCACAATCTCCGGCCTGCATCATCGCTTCCCCGGCGCCCGCCACGCGGCAGCGCACACCGCGCTGAACGGCATCGATGCCGCAATCGCACCGGGCATAATAACCGGCGTGGTCGGTCCGGATGGCGCCGGTAAAACAACCCTGGTTCGCCTGCTGGCAGGCCTGCTACGGCCGAGTGAGGGGCGCATCGAAGTGTTCGGCCTCGATCTCGCCAGCCATGCGCAGACTGTGCATGACCGCATCGGCTACATGCCGCAGCGCTTCGGCCTTTATGAAGATCTGACCGTCACCGGCAATATCAACCTGCATGCCGACCTCCACGCGATGCCGCCCGCAATCCGCCTGCCGCGCATCAGCATGCTGCTCGCGGCCACGGGGCTGGCACCGTTCACGGACCGGCTGGCGGGCCAACTGTCTGGCGGCATGAAACAAAAACTCGGCCTAGTCTGTGCGTTGCTGGCACGCCCAAGATTGCTGCTGCTTGATGAACCCTCCGTCGGGGTTGATCCCGCGTCGCGCCGCGAACTTTGGGCGATCGTTGCCCAAATGCTGGCCGGAGGTCTTAGCGACGGCATGGGCGTCGTCTGGGCCACGGCGTATCTCGATGAAGCCGAACGTTGCGGCCGGGTTCTGCTGCTCCATGAGGGTCGGTTGCTGGCCGATGCTACCCCGGAGGCCATTATGGCCCCCATGCGTGGCCGAGTGTTTCTGCTCGATGTGCCTCCCGGCCAGCGGCGCGCCGCGGTGCGGCAGGCTTCGGCAGTGGCCGCTGTGGCCGATGCCTCGGTGCAAGGCGATTGGCTGCGGATCGTGTTGCGGCCCGGCGCCGATCTGCCGGACCCCTCCGCGCTTGGCGGCACAGTCTTACGACCGGCGGCCCCGCGGCTGGAGGACGGCTTCATCGATCGCCTCGGCACCGTCGCACCGATCGCCTTGCACGCCCCACCACCTCGTCCGGCCGGAAGTGGTCCGGCCATTGAGGTCGCGCATCTCGTCCGACGTTTCGGCGATTTCGTGGCCGTCGATGATGTCAGCTTCTCCGTTGCCCGCGGCGAAATCTTCGGCCTGCTCGGCCCGAACGGTGCTGGCAAGTCCACCATCTTCCGCATGCTCTGCGGCTTGCTGCGTCCGAGTGCGGGCCTCGCACGGGTGGCTGGTGGTGACCTGATCCGCGCCCCCGCCGCGGCCCGTGCCCGGCTTGGCTATATGGCGCAACGTTTCTCGCTCTACGGCGAACTCACCGCCCGCGAGAACCTGAATTTCTTCGCCCGCGTCTATGGCCTCTCACGCGCCGCCCAGCACACCGCCGTTGCCGCAGCCCTGACTCATTTCGAACTCGCCGAGATCGCCGATCAAGTTGCCGGCGATCTGCCTCTCGGTGTTAAGCAGCGGCTTGCTTTGGCGGCCTCTCTGCTGCACGCACCGGATATCCTGTTTCTCGACGAACCTACCTCCGGCGTCGATCCGCTCGCCCGTCGCGCCTTCTGGGCCCGCATCGGCACGCTGGCCGAAGCGGGCGTCACCGTGCTCGTCACCAGCCATTTCATGGACGAGGCGGAATATTGTGACCGCCTCGCCATCATCTCCTCCGGCCGCATGATCGCCACCGGCACGCCGGCGGAATTGCGCGGGCGTGTGCGTAGCGATGCGATCCCCGACCCAACGTTGGAGGACGCTTTCATCGCCCTGGTCGGCGCCGATCAGCGCACGAGGGCGGCATGATCCGCACCGCCATGCGCCTGCGCGGCCTGCTGGTGAAAGAAGTCACCCAGGTGCGGCGGGACCCCTCCTCGTTGCTCATCGCCTTCCTGCTCCCGTTGATCCTGCTGCTTATCAACGGCTTCTCCATCACGCTCGACGCCCGTGCCGTCCGCTTGGCGGTGGTCATCGACGCCCCTTCCGCCCCGACGCAGGAACTGTTTCAGGCGATGGCCGCCTCGCCCTATCTCGCGCCGATCCGGGTAGCCACCACCGAGGACGGCGCCAGGCTGATCGCCAACGGCACCGCGCGCGGCATGCTGGTGCTGCGGGAGGATTTCGCCGAAACGCTTTTGCGCCCGCAGCGTTGGCCGGCCCATGTCGGCTTGCAGGTCAGCGGCACGGACCCCAACACTGCCCGCCTCGTCGAGGGTTATGTCGCCGGTGCGCTGCAAACCTGGTTCAGCAGTCACGCCCTGGAAAACCGCCTGCTCGCCACCCCGGCCGCCACGCTGGAGCACCGCTACTGGTTCAACGCCGAATTGCGATCCTCCAACTCGATCATCCCCGGCATGATTGCCTTCGTCATGTCGATGACCGGCACCCTGCTCACCGCCCTGGTCGTGGCTCGCGAATGGGAGCGCGGCACGATGGAAAGCATGCTGGCCAGCCCCGCCCGCATGGCCGAACTGATCGCCGCCAAACTCGGCGTCTATTTCGTGCTGGGGATGATCTCGATGATGGAGGCGGTATTGGTCGGCACCCTGGTGTTTGAGGTTCCGTTCCGCGGCGATATCCTGCCGCTCCTCGCGGCCGCTGCCTTGTTCCTGCTATTCGCCCTGGCCCTTGGCCTGTTCATCTCCACCCTGGTGCGCAACCAATTCCTTGCCTCCCAACTCGCCTTCCTCGTCACCATGCTGCCAGCGATGATGCTGTCCGGCATGTTGTTCGACATCGCCTCCATGCCGCCCTGGCTGCAATGGCTGACCTACCTGTTTCCTGCCCGCTACCTGGTCTCGATCCTGCAAACCCTGTTCCTCGCCGGCTCGGTCCCCGCCGTGTTGCTGCCCAACCTCGGCGCGCTTGCGGTTTCCGCCCTCGTCGCGGTCGCCGCCACCCTGGCGGTCACCCGCCGCAGATTGGATTAGCCGATGCTCCGCCGCATCCTCGCGCTCATCATGAAAGAGCTTGCCTCGCTGTGGAAAGATCCCAAATCCCGCATGGTGCTGGTGGTACCCCCCCTCATCCAGGTGATCATCTTCGCCCACGCCGCCACCTTCGATGTCTCCGGCGCCGCCCTCGCGATCTGGAATGAGGACCGTGGCAGCCTCGCCGGTGAACTGGTGCGCCGGTTCGATTATTCCAGCGCCTTCAAAATCGTCGCCGCCCCGCAATCCCCTGCCGCCGCCGCCGCTCTGATCGACGGCCAGCGCGCCGTTGCCGTGCTGCACATCCCCGATCGTTTCTCCGCCGATCTGCTCGCCGGCCGGGGCGGCAAGCTGCAATTGCTGATCGACGCCCGCCGCTCCAACACCGCCTTGCTGGTGCAAGGTTACGCCAGCGCCATCGTCGCCACCTTCGCCGCCGAGCACGCCGCCAGCAAACCTCCCGTGGTGATCGAAACCCGCGACTGGTTCAACCCGACATTGGAACCAGAATGGTTCGTGCTCCCCGGCTTGGTCGCCGTGCTGTCGATGCTGATCGGCATGATGGTGGCCGCCTTATCTCTGGCGCGCGAACGGGAACTCGGCACCTTCGAGCAAATGCTGGTCACCCCGTTACGCCCGGCGGAAATCATGATCGGCAAAGCCATCCCGGCGATCATCGTGGGCCTGTTCGAAGCCAATGTCGTCATTGCCGCCGCCGTGCTTTGGTTCCGCGTGCCCTTCGTCGGCAGCCTGGCTTTGCTGGAAGCCGGGCTGCTGGTCTACCTGCTCGCCGGTATCGGCGTCGGGCTGGCGATCTCGTCGGTTGCGCAAACCCAGCAGCAAGCCATCCTCGGCGTGTTCGTCTACGCCTCCCCCGCCGTCATGCTGTCCGGCTTTGCTTCACCGATCGCAAACATGCCGGTCGTCGTCCAGTGGATCACTTTGGCAGACCCGATGCGATGGATGCTGGTCATTGCCCGCGGCGTGTTCCTGCAAGGCATGCCCGCCGCCATCGCCTGGTCCGCCATCTGGCCAATGGCACTCATCGGCACGGTGCTCATGGTCGGCGCCGGCCTGATGGTGCGCAGGGCCGTCGCCTAGCTTGCGTCCATCAGTTTGCAGCCCATTGCGTCTGCCACCCCCAGCCGGCTTGCCAACGTGTCGAGGCCAACGATGCCGCCGGTGCGGGCAACATCGCCACGTCGCCACCTTGGGCAATCCAGTGGTGGAACAACCCTGCATAATGCCCATTGGCAACCGCGACCGCTGCCTCGGGATAGCGATGGGCATACCCAACCCGATCAAAGGCGCATGGCAGCCTACCGCACTCAAAGCCCTCGGCGACGTACTCCTCATAGGCTGAAGCAAATCGCCCAGCCGCGACCGCCTCTCGAACCGCGCTGTTCGCCGCCAGATAAAACGCGGCATCAAACCGGGCCAGGAAATCCGCTTTGCGAATGGGGTTCGACGGCATCCGGTCACGAATAGCGTCAATTTCCTCCACCGCGATCCGGCGCCAACGTCCTTCCAAGCCACGATGTGCGATCTCGTGCGCCTCCACCGCAACGGCGTAATTCACCGGAAACAGATAGTATTCGTACCGGTCATCCCCGCGCGGCAACAAGTCGGTCTCCGGGCACTGCGTCGGATTATAAAACCCGGTCAGCGGCACAATAATCCGCTCGGCATGCGACAGCCATGCCGCCAGCCAGGAGAACGTGCTCACCGCCACAACAATATGATGCGCCTGCCGCAGCAGCGCAAAATCCTGCATTGGGCCAGCGCTCGGAATAAACCGCGCGCGCGGAAATGCACGTCGCAGCCGCTCGATATAGCAATCCTCACCGATCTGCCCGACGAAAACCGGGTTCAGCCCGGTGCGCGCTATCACCTCGGCGTAAAACGCCACCGGTATCAGCGTATAGTCGGGATGCACCGGTTGCAGGATTTCATTGCCGCGCAGATTAATCACCAGATCGTCGCGGCCCAATCTCTCGTCCGGCTGCAATCGATCGACAAACACCTTCCGATAAACATCCACCGGCAGAAAATTATCGATGTGCTGAGCGAAGCTCGAAATCTGCACCCGGTGGATCTGTCCCGTTCGGAGCCGCTCGACGATGCCATCAATATCGAGCTTCATTGCCCGTTTGCTGGCATAGGTTTCGATCGCGCCGGACGTGGCCGGTCGCGCGGGATGCTCAATCCCCCATTCCGGCAAATGAACCCCAGACAGTTCGCAACCCGGCACCCGGCTTTGGATCGCCATCGCCGCCATCGCGCGGATCATCTGGTTGGCCATCTTGCCGAAGCCTTCCACATGAACGGTCGGCGGGGCACAGGTCATCACCGGTGCGATCAGGGTTGCGCTGGCAGACGAGCGAGGTTCATCGCCATCCCGGCGATCCTCAGCCGCGCCGTTCGGGCCCGAATATCCCAGGCCCGAGCGTCCAGCAGGGCCTCCACCATCGCCGCCCGCTGCGCCACCGCCGCCGCGATCTGTGCGCCCACATTCGCCGCCGTCAGCGTTCCGGTGATCCCGGCCCGTCCCTCCGCCAGCGGCAACGCCAGGCCGAATGCCTGCGCGCGGCTGGCGACCGCCGGTTGGTCGGCGAAAAACGGTAAGGACAGCATCGGCACCCCGGCGGCAATCGCCTCGTGCGTGGACCCGGTCCCCTGGTGGGTGATGAACAGATCCGCCCGTGCCAACTCGCGCGCCTGATCGGCATAGTCCTCTGTCCGCACCACCGGGCAATTCAACGCCGCCACCGCCTCGGCGCCCAACCCCGCACCGCCCAACCCAATCACCGCCGTGGCCCCCGGGATCGCGCGCACGGCGGCGGCAATCTCGGCCAACGCCGCCAACGCCTCCGCCCGCCAGTAGCGCCAGACGATCGTGCCGAATGACACGTAAAGCCGCAGATGCCGCGGATCGAACGGCCGTGCGTCGGCACGTATCTTCGCCGCCTCGGCCGCAGACCCGAAAAACGCCACCGGGCGCAACGCCGCTTGCTCCGCGGGCGTCCACCACTCCGGGGGCTCCATTTCAATGTTCAGCCACGGGCTCGGATCGGCGATATAGGACCATGGCGTGATGTCACCCAACCCGACGATGCTCTGCAATGTCTCTACCGCCGCCGCGCAGGCCGGCGCGATCACGCTCGGTTGGTCGCGTCGTATCGCAGCCCGACAGGCCGCTGCATCGACGATATGGCCGGGATAGACGTTGATCCAAGGTAGCCCCAACCGAACCGCCACCACCCGGCCGATCACCGCAAAGCTCTCGCACAGCACCAGGTCGGCGCCCCAGCCCTGCACCTCGGCCACCAACCGGTCGGCATGCACGGCGGCAAAACTCACAAAGCGTGCCGGCACCGGCCGTGTTTCGCCATCCGCCGCCTCCAGGCTTCCGGCCGCGAACACATCGGCCACCCCGGCGCCAACGGCTGCCAACGGCGCGCCAAACCCCGCATCCGTCCAAACCTGAACCTCCGCTCCAGCGCGCACGAGTTCCGCAACCACGGGCAGAAAATTCTTGAAATGGTTTCCATCCGCCATCGCAAACCCGGCAACCCGCACCGGGCGGGTTCGGGTCTGCTGCTGCGAAACGATCAGACTGGTCGCATCCATCATCTCAACGGTCCGCAGCCGCGGTCAGATCGCTCACAAACGCCATCAACTTGCCGCCCGCCGTGCGCGGCAGGCTGTCATGCACGGTGATATCGATCTGAAATTCGTCGCCGAATCCGGTCGCCGCCAGCGCCCGCAACTGCGCCAGATCATCAGCCGTCAGTGGCCGTGCCACCACCAGCCGTAGCTCGATCCGGTCCAGGCTGCGCTGCACGATCTGGTATTCCAGCACCGCCTCGATCTTGGCCATCTGGTAAACATTCAGGTTGGCCCGCCGCCGCCCACCGGATGGCAGATGCAAATAATCATGCGCCCGCCCCACAATGCGCTTCAGCACCGGCAACCCGCGCCCGCACCCGCATGGCCCGCCCATCTCCGCCTCGTCACCCACGTCGTAGCGCAGCAGCGGGGTGGCGTAATTATGCAGCGGCGTCACCACCACCCGGCCCACCTCGCCCGGCGCACACGCCCGCCCGGCCGCATCCAGCACCTCCACCAGCATGGTTTCGGACTGCACATGATAGTGGTGCTGCTGCGGACATTGCAGCGCCATAAGCCCGGTTTCGGCTGCCGAATACGTATCGATAATCTCGCAGCCCAGCACCTCCCGGCACGCCGCCCGCAGCGCGTCATCCACCAACTCGCTCTGCGTCCAAACCGATTTCAGTGACGGCAACCGCACCCCGGCCCGCCGGAATTCCCCGATCAACAACCGAAGGTTGGACGGAAAAATCAGTAAATGGTTCGCCTGCACCCGCTCCATAAAGGCGAACTTCACCGCGAACGGTTGGTGGTCGGACATGTGCCCCACCTTGCCGGTGCGCCACAGCAACGCATCCACCCCGCCCCACCCGTCCAGCACCAATCCCTCGGCAGACATCACCGCCGCATAGCCCAGCGGGGTGAAGTAATTCGGGTTGGACTGCCAGAACCGCACCAACGTGCCCTCGGTCCCCTCTGCCGCCCAGAGCCGTTCGCGGATATGGCTGCTCTCCCACATGGTCTGCGCCAGTTCAGACTTGCGCACCCGCACCGGCACCCCGGTTGAGCCCCCGCTGGTGACCTCGCCGAAATTGCCATGCGTCAGCGGATAGCCGCGCGGATGCAGCGCCTCACCGGCATCGCGCACCTCCCGGCGGGTCAACACCGGCACCTCAGCCCACATCGCCTCGGTCAGCGGCTCGCCCGGCCGCAAGCCCGCCGCCTGCAACCGCGCGGAATAAAACGGCACATGGGCCATGGCGAAGTCCACCAACGGCCGCACCTGGTTGAATTGCTCGGCCCGCAAGCGCGCCGGCGGCCACCACTGGCTCTCTGCAAGCTGCTGCTGCACCGCCATCAGCGTGGCGGCTCTATCGGTCAGCACCACCGGCCAGGTCGCCGGTTCGATCGAAGAGCGCAGCAGCATATGCGTTGGCATGTCCATCCCTAGCCCGAACCCGGTCATGCCGCAGACACTCCGCGCACACCGCGTATCAGAGCCAATACGAGAGCTTGAATTATGCGCGCAATATAAAATCCGTTCGTTCGTGGTTGATCTGTAAAATACTGACAAATACAAACATTAACTTTTATATCAGCGTTTTGTTTACTTTGCCCGCCCTCATGGCCGCCGCGCTAATGCCAGGCCCAGCCCGGCGCCCATCAGCAGCGCCCCGGTCAGCCGGTTACGCACCCGCCCATGCATTCCCAGCACCCGCCGCGCCCGCCCGGCCGCCAGCGCCCAAACCCCGTCCAGCGTCACCCCCAGCACCAGGAATGTCACCGACAGCAGCACGATCTGCGCTTCCACATCGCCGGCCCGGTCCAGAAACTGCGGAAAAAACGCCCCGTAGAACAGTAACGTTTTCGGATTGGTCAGCGAGACCAGGAACCCGCGCACATAAATCGCCCGCGACGATTTCGGCTGTGGCGCCGTCTGGGTCAGATCCGTCGGCGGCGCCAGCCATGCCCGCAGGCCCAGCCACACCAGATACCCCACCCCCAGCCAGCGCAGCGTGTCGAACCATCCGGCCAGCGCCGTCATCACCGCTGTCATGCCCAAGGTGGTCAGCAGCAACTGCACCACCATGGCGGACCCGGTGCCCGCCACCGTCAACAGCCCGAACCGGGTGCCATAGGCAATGGCATTGGCGACAATCAGCGACACGTTCGGCCCCGGAATTAAAATCAGCACCGTGGTCGCCGCGCAAAACGCCAGATAGAGCGACAGGCTCATCATCCCAGCAGGCCTCTTTTGGCCAGGTTGCGCATCAGCGCCCCGGCGCCAAACCCCCACGGCTCACACGCATCGGTCGGGCGGATGCGATTCACCAACCGACCCAATTTGGGGGTGGAAATCGTCACCACATCGCCGGTCCGGTGGGTAAAGCCCTGGCCCGGCGCCCCCCGGTCCTGCACCGGCGCGAACATGGTGCCGCAAAACAGCACCGCGCCATCGGGGAAGCGGTGATGCGCGTTCAGCATCTGCCCGGCGAGGTCCTCCGGATCGCGGCTGATCTGCGCCATGGAGGACGCGCCTTCCAGCCGGAAATTATCCTCCCCGGCCACCGTCAGAGACACCACGGCCTGCCGTACATCGTCGATCCCGAACGTGGCGTCGAAAAACCGGATAAACGGCCCCAGCGCCGTTGCGGCATTATTGTCCTTCGCCTTGCCCAGCAGCAATGCGGACCGGCCTTCAATGTCGCGCAAATTCACGTCATTGCCCAAGGTCGCGCCCACAATCGCACCGGCGGCATTGACCACCAGCACCATCTCCGGCTCGGGATTATTCCACGACGATGCGGGATGCACCCCGGCATCCATCCCGGTACCCACGGCGGCCATCGGCTGCGCCTTAGTGAAAATCTCCGCATCCGGGCCAATGCCCACTTCCAGATATTGGCTCCAGGCCCCGGCTTTGATCAGCGCCGCCTTCAACGCCATCGCTTCCGCCGATCCCGGTTTCAGCTTTGAGAGGTCATCGCCGATCAACCGCGTCACCTCGGCGCGCAACGCCCCGGCCGCATCGGAATTGCCGCGCGCCCGTTCCTCAATCACCCGCTCGAGCATGGAAATGGCGAACGTCACCCCCGCCGCCTTGATCGCCTGCAAATCGACTGGCGCGAGCAACCACGGCCGGCTGGCATCGCGATGGTCCACCGGCGTATTGGCCAGGATCTCCGATAGCGCCCCCAAATTCTCCCCCGTCGCCGCCCGCAAGGCCGCCGCCGGGTCCGGCGCTTCCGCCAGATCGCGCATGGTCGGGAAGGTGGCGGAAATGTCGATCACCCCCGCCTCGCGTATCGCC
>Ga0164296_1002233_pt1 | contig 19599 bp, 15 predicted proteins | sample GEODES057metaG_FD_113533 | JGI IMG/M metagenome (GOLD analysis project Ga0164296, IMG submission 113533) | Dystrophic lake water microbial communities from Trout Bog Lake, Wisconsin, USA - GEODES057 metaG | ecosystem: Environmental > Aquatic > Freshwater > Lake | place: USA: Trout Bog Lake...
ATGTGCAGCTGCGGCTGCATTTCCACAACCGTGGCGAAGACGAGGTGCCGGGCGTCCTGTGCTGGGAACTCATCGATGCAGAGCCACAGCTGGATATCAACTTCGCAGGCATCCTGTGCGTCATCAACGCCACTCCGCACCTCCACCAAGTGGCAGCGACCAACAGAGCGTGGCAGCTGCATCCTGCTCTGGCGCCGGACGCATCGGCGCATGCCGCCGCCGTGGTCGATGGCACAGTCACCGTTCCGCCGTACACAGCTGCGGCGTTCGTCGCGGCAAAGCGCTAGCGATTTGACACGTGTAAGGTATCAATCCTCTTTGCTCTTCGCCCACACTTTCCTCAAACCTCTTGTCTGTCCTGACGCAGCGGCATTGAAAGCTTCATAGTCTCTCGTGTATCTCTGCCTTATCTGTCTCGGCTTCGGTAAGCGAGGCAGCCGCAGGCCCTCTCTGCAACCACTCTGCGGGGCGGACTGCTGTCCGACGCTCGGCACAGCTCGGACTGGCAGCTCGCCGCCCATACCATGGCGGAGGCCGAGCCAGACAAGGAGGCGCTGCAGAAGCGAGTTGCTGCTCTCACGGAGGAGGTGCGTGCGTCTCCAGGCCTGCAACCTGGCTTGTGTCTTTCTTCTTCTTGACAGCTGCACGACTCGCGCCGTGCAGCTCGACCAAGAAAAGCGGCGAACGGCACGTCTGCAGAGTGAGTTGAAACGCCTGAAGGAGTTGAACGTAGAGACGGTGCGTGTGACCGCTGCGTCAGCAAGCACAACACAGGCTCGCACTTGCCTTGCGTGTCGGACTGGAGTTCCGTCCGTCTCACCTGTTCTCTCTGCAGCAAGTGCGCCTGGAGCACGAAGAAGAGGCGATCACAAACCAGCTGATGAAGCGCATCGACCGACTGCGTGAGGAGAAGGAGGCTGTCGTCGCGGCTGTGGACCGTGAGGAGGAGTACATTAGCAACACGCTGCAGAAGCAGCTGAGCGCGCTCATGCGCGAAAAGCTCCAGCTGGAGGAGAAATTGCAGCATGAAGAGGCGGAGCATGCGGAGGTGCTGAAGCGCCTGACGGACACATTCAACCAGCGCATGAGTGAGCGCAACAAGCTGCAGTCAGAGCGGTGCACAATTGAGAACCAGCTAGAGCAAGAGCAAGAACGCATCATCAACTCCATGAGCAGCCAAGTCCAGGCCCTGCTGACGGAGCGCGGTAAGCTGAAGCGTGACAACGAGCGCCTGCGTGGGCAGCTGCGCAGCCTGGGAGTCAGTCGGAGCGTGAGTCCTGCGATCAGTCGTGGTTATCCGAGCCCCGCATCGTCGCCCCGTAACCCGCCAGTGATGGGGACTGCAGGCTTTGGAGATCCTCCACTAGCTCCTCTATCTCAGCATTGAAACATAAACGACACAAATTATGTGCTATTCACGGTCCAGTCATATGGCTTGAACTGCACTCGAACCGGACCGCGCGGCATGAAGGCAGGCAATACCTTTGCGACGACGCCATTCCAAATAAGGGCGCCCACACCGGGCGGCGCATCCCGGCAGTCCTGCAGTACTTTCTCCAGCGCTGCCCGCTTGGCGCTGGTGGAAGGGAGCATGTGCGCAACAGCGGATAGCACCTCTCTCTGCGTGTGCCCAAAGTCTGCGCCGTACCAATTCAGCAGAGAGGACAGGAGCACAGTTCCATCAGGCATCACCTCCGTCTCAGATTCTAAGAAGTTGGCCGCAGCAGCGGCGAGGCCAAATTCTAGGTTGGCGGGCGTGAACACGCGGATTGGAGGACAGCTTTTGGCGCCGCAATTCAGCGCGAAATGGATCCTCGGGTCCAGCGGCAATGCCAGCGAAGCGCGCTCGTCTGTGTGATGCCAATGTGGCGTCCGTGACGCTGGCTGGATGCCGTTGCCTCGCAATATGCCGTGCTCTATGTCGTTCAGCGTCAGCGTCCTGGAACCAAACCGGCAAGCTGTTGTGTTCCAGAAGTCGCGGACGAGCTGCGGCGACGTCGGCAGGTCAGGACCCGCAGCGAGGAGGCCCTGGACTGTCAACACGTTGTAGAGGTTGATGAACACGCAGCGCCGGGTGACCTCGTCGCCCAGTGACTCCACCTCCACTGCCTGCAGCTCACGTGACTGCTCCAAGAACGCGGCGAAGGTGTCAGACCGCCTCGCGGCGGCGTAGTCTACTCTACTTCCATCTTCGGACAGAAACTCTGATGTCAACGCGAGCACGGAACTCTGCAAGCGCTGCACGAGAGCTGCTGCGTCCGGCGGCGTACTGCTCACGAACGCGGGCCCGGCGTTAAGAACGTTCAGCGCGGCATTCGCGCGGCAGCCTTGTCGGGGCATGGTGCCGCCGTGCACACTCCTACCACCTCTCTGCGTCAACACCGATGCCGGCGGCGCTGCTCGAGCCGCCTGATGCATAGAATGGAAGGCGGGAGGACGAGCCGAGGAATGGATGACGTCACTCGCTAGCTAGAAATGGCACTCTGCACGCGCTGCCGGTAGTCCGCTAGAATGCGCAGCTCCTCAGAGATGTCCACGTCGCAATCGACGAGTGGGTCCTCAATTTCCTGTGCCAGCTCCGCCTCCGCGTCTTCCTCCTCTTTGCTGAGAGCCACCGGCTCCACTGCCGCATCGGAAGGTCCTGCAGCGGCGGCACTCGATGGCGGCAGAGGCTCCAGAGGTGCGCCAGACAGTAGCAGCTCCGCTGCTGCCTCCGCATCGTACTCCGTGTGCAACAAGGCCGCCTCCGCTTGCTCCTCAGTGTAGCCCAGCTCCATGAGCTGCGGGACAGCAGCACGGCCACTGTGCCTTTTCCGCTTGCGGAGCAGTCTGTCTTCCAGCGCTTCGCGCTTCGAGGGGTCCAAAAGTGCATCGAGTGCCTGGTTAAAGCTGTTCTCTGCATCACGCAACGCCAGTGCGGCGATGTCCTCGTCGTACTCTAATGCCGTCAGTTTATCGAGCACGGCACCATCCACATACGCTCCGCTTGCAGTCTTACCATAAGCACGCAAACGACGTCTCTCTCGCCGCTCTTCTCGTTGCCGCTGTCGTCGTTCAGCTGCTTCATGGCGACGGGCAAGCACCCACTCCACGGCTTGCGACATGTTGCCGCTGCATTGGCGCAATCCGCGAGTCGCCTCCTGCGGGGTGAAGCCCATCGCGACGAATTGTGCATGCGCATCAGCATCCACCTGAAAAGGGCGTGCAAACTCTGCAGCTGCTTCCAGGCCTGCCGATGCCCTCTGCACGTCTCCTCCATGAAGCGCCAGGATTGCCTCCAGTAGGTTCAATCGCACGTAGGCTAACAATTGGGGCGTGAAGGCGCTCGAAACAAGAGTCCGAAGCCGCGACAGGTCTGCGCCGTGTGCACGTGCGAGGCCTTCGCGCGCAGCCTGCAGGCGTCTTGTGCCCTGCTGCAGTTTCGACACGTCCTGGGCTAAATAAACAGCCCAGCACCAGTCCAGGGCCGCCTGCGCGGGATTGTCAACCACGCCAAGGGCCTCATCACTTCCAGCGAGCTCATCGAACGCCTGCACAGCTAAATCGAGTGCCGAAGCTGCCTCTGAGTACTCCCGTGCAACAAGCATCCTCCGGCCGTGCGCGTGGAGAACCATTCCCACGACCACAGCGCGATGCACAGACACATCTGTGAAGGTGAAGCTCCGACCGTCTTGCGCTTCAAGCTGCACGTTAAAGGAGGAGCTGTCGTAGTCACGTTGTGCGAGGCGCAGCGCTGCAACTCGGATGCGTTCCAGTCGCGCTTCGCGGGCGGCACTACGCTCTTGGGCAAACTCAGCTGTGTGAACGGCAGCTGCTGCGGCAGCCCCACGGGTAACTAGAAGGCGCGACGAAGCAGTGAGTCTGTAGCTCTGCAGACTGCGAGTGTCATCGCTGAGCACGACTCCGCCGGCGATGATCTTGAGCGCAGAGCAGGCTCCGCCCCCTGTGAGCGTTGACAACGTTGCTCGCAGCGTGCCCACAGTATCTGCCAAACGTGCATCAATCGTGCCGCTGTAGGCGCCCGCACAACGCAGCGTCACCACTGCCTCTGGCGGCTCCATCTGCAGTCGCAAGTCGCTCCCCGAAGAGAGAGAGACAAGACAGGAGGTGTGCCAACGTCATCGCCTCGCCAGTGTGTTTGGACTTCTATGGACGATCGCGAATCCGAGCGAGAGCGAGATGGCAAAGACAGGACACTGTTCGTGCGAAATTTCCCGTGGACTACAACAGATGAAGAGTTGCTGCAGTTGTTCAGGACCGCCGGAAGAGTGGTCAGCACCCGCACTGTGAGCTTCAAGAAACCGCCGTACAGGCCGCGTGGCATCGCTTTCGTCGTCATGGCCACCGCGGAGGAGGCAAGCGCGGCGCTGGAGAAGCTGAACAACGCAGAGTTGGGGGGTCGAGAAATTATGGTCCAGCTCGCCGAGCCGCTGCCTCCCAAGTTCGGGAAGAAGTACACACATCGACAGTACAAGTCACGAGCAGCAGGCGCGTGTATGATGCTCTGACCCGTCTGTGTAGAGGCTGACACAGTGCCCTGTCACAGCTGCTGGAGGTGCAGTGGACCCGCCGGAGTTCGTGCACGCGGCCAGAGTGAGCAGCTTCGCCTCATGGCAGCAGCGCTCCTGGAGCGGTGCAGCTGTCATGCCCGGCCGCCGCAGCCTGCTGTCCGGACTTTTAGATGTGATGCCAGGGCGAGCGTTTAGCAGTCTGCCTGCCAGCCGTGACGCCGCGCAACTAGCTGCCGTCTTCCTACGTGTTGCAAGACGGCTATGACAAGTGTATGTATGTGTCATCATGCGTCTGTGTCCATGGCTGATGGAGTCTGGTCAGCAGGCGCGCCCTGAATGACCTTGACCACGCTATGCAGCGGCAATGCCGCGGCGGAGGCCATGGGCAAATTGCGCTTGCTGATGCGCGTTGTGCCCGGCGGGAATGTGTAGCCCGTGGAGCGCGCATACGGCCTGGGGTTGGGGCATTCCCAGTTGCGCAAGTACTCCGTGCCCTTGGCTGTGATGACGCACAGGTCCACGTTGCTGCCAGAGCCCAGGTCGTTGAAGATGCCAGCCTTGATGGCGCGGCCCACCAGGACGCACGCCTCGTCGCGTGAGAGGCCCTCCCGGAAGTCGGACTCAAAGACGGACATCGCAGCCAGCGAGCCCGAGCCCATGGTGGCGAACGGCAGCGTGTCCGTGCTCCCGTGCGGGTACACCGTGTGCAGGTGCGGCCCCGTGACGTCGAAACCGCCCAGCACAAGCGCGGCACTGACGTTGCCCTGGTAGCGGAACAAGTGGCTTTTGAGCAGCGTCAGCGCTGTCACCACCCGCGACTGGCGGCCGACGGCATAGCGATGCAGCTCCAGCGCGGAGGAGATCATGCCTGGGTGGATGCACACGTGGAGAAGGGGGCGTCAGAGACGTGTGACTGCTTAGGGCGCTGTCAATGCCCCCACTCAGCGACGGCCGTGCCTGTCACCGCCTCCGTGTCTGCCGCTGTTCCTGCGCCGCAGCAGTAGATGTTGGGCGCGATGAAGTGGATTTTCTCGCAGTTCTTGTCCGCGACGGTGTCCCCGTTCGTGCTCCGAGTGTCAGCCCCCAAGACAACCCCGTCCTGCGCCGCACGCGCGCCAGGCGAGAGTCAGCGTGCAGGGGAGCAGCTGCAGTCCGCATTCCTCGTCCACGCGCCTTGAACACGACGCCCGCGATGGTGGTCCCCGTCTTCGTCGCGGTGGGTGCCTTCAGGCCGACAGCCTCAAGCACCGCGTTGCGACGCACGAGGTCTGCACAGAACGGAGCGCGAGAACGATGACGACAGTCGCAGTCGCAGGCAGGGCGTCAGGCGTCACGTGTCACAGCTCTCCGGTGGCAGGCCACAGCGCCACCAGACAACGAGGACACACCGAAATTGAAGCCGCCGCCCTCAGCGCTTGTGTCGACCATCCTCACTGCTGGGAAAGAAGACTAAGACGGCGTGGATGTGACTAGAGAATCGCCTCTGCGAGGCGGAGTGTTCAACACTTGAGTCAAGGATGCCACGGCACTCTTTAATGCACCATACTCACTGCTTCCAGCAGTAGAGGCCAGGGCGCATTAGTCCTCAACGCCGAATGGTCGCAGTGTGTCCTCGTCGCCACGAATCCGCGTGCTTGGATGGCATAGTGGAGAGAGTCTCGACTCGGCATGCGCGGCAACCTTGCTGCGCGCGCTAATTGCTCCAGCGTGACGTAGTAGGGCGGTATCTCGGGCGCGCTCGTCTCCTCCAGCGCGCAGCCTAGGAAGCTGCTCAGTTCGTCACGGCCCGAGGGATCAAGCCAGCCCAGCTCTTCAGCATCGAGCTGCCAACCGCGTAGCGCGTCTGCGCAGTGGAGAGGTCCATGCCAGAGTGGACCGCTTACCATGCATGCAGCCCCACAGTTACAGCACTTGGTATCGACTGCTGTCCAAGGCACGTGCCCGACGCACCCACATTCGCGGCAGCAAAGATTGAAGCCGAATTTGGCAGCCATCGACGCGCTCTTCCCCCGGGTGACGCGCACGATAAGCCTGAAGGCAGGCCCTGGTGCCGCGTAGCTGGCCAGCGGCGTTAAGTGCATGCCGCGCTGAGCTGCATCTCTAGCAGCGGAGCCGAAAAGAACACGAAGTGCGTTCTCTGGCGCTCCTGGGCATGCATGTGCAACCGCTCCGTACGCAGCCATCGTGCTGCTGTGTCCCCTGCCGAAAAAGCCTTGCCAGTCCGTCGAATTGAGGACAAGAATACCGCCGAAGCGCACGACGCCGAGTGCCAATGACACCGGAATTCCCCCCTTGCTGCCAAATCCATCCACATCAACAATATCGAATGTGTGCCCGTCCAAAGCCAGCCGACTCAGCAGCCGACAGCCGTCCTCGTGGGTGACTGTCCACGACGCAGCGGATAGTCCGTGCTGCTGTGCAACGGAAGCGAGGTTGTCTGCGACCCGCGTCTGCGTGCTTATGTCGTTCGCGACAACACGCGTTGCTTTAGCGTGAACCAAATAGCGCGCTGCACGTATGCCAGCACCAGTGAGGACGTCCAGCGCCTCGCATGTCCCAAGTTCGGCGGCACTGCGAGCAGCTAAGACTGCAAGGTCGCGCGAGACTGAGGAATGCGGGCGATAAAAAGCAGAGGCGACATCCACTGCAACACCGCGCTCGTTTATGACCGACGCCTCATCGACTTTCGCCAACTGCGCTGCAGGCGCAACGAATCGAGGTCGACGTCCAGGCGCGCCCCGGTTTGACACCTCGTCTGAGGAAGCAGAGCACACAAGGGCCGAGAGCAAGACGCGCATGGCGCACGCCCGGAGTCTGCGATGAGTCGTGAACGTCCCCGAGAGCCGCTCAGTCAGAAGACGCGATGCGCTGATTATGGCACGAGTGAGTCATCGATGGCGCGCCGCGGTGTAGTGATTTGGAGAGGCGGCGGTTGTCAACATGCATGGGGGTAGCTAATTCCTCCACCCCTCGACCATCCAACTGCGATGGATGACCCATGGGCATTCCATGGCGATGAGGACAGCGATGAGGGCCAAGCGATCGCAGAGCGCCATCCAGGGCAAGTCGTAGAGGGGCGTCGCATCGTCGAGGAGTCGCCAGTGGCAAAGACACTCAACTCTGTTGATTTAGAGCGCTTGAAGGTGTCAGAGCTGAAGGAGCTTGCACGACAGCGGTCGCTGCCTGTCAGCGGTACAAAGCCAATCCTCATCGCGCGATTGCGAGGGGAAGAGCCGCCGCCGTCGGCGACCTCTGCTGGCACCAAGAGAAAGCCTGCGCCGCGGGCGAAGTCTACACCAGGAGAGCCTCGAGCGAAGCGCAAGGTGGCACTGTACAGCGACGACGACGAGATGGATGGCAGTAGCTCATCGTCCTCAGACGATGATGCCCCGCGGCTCCTGGCGATGACAACTGGTGTGAGTGAAAGCACGAGCTCGGACGAGTCGGACCGGGATGAGTGCATAATTGCTTGATGAGGCCATCCAATACACGGATTGCTTCTTTCATCGCGCAACGGCGGCGGCGGCAGCCCTCACAAGCAAAGGCTCCAGCCGCTGCTCGAGCGCCTTTGCGAGTGCCCCGCGCACGCTTGCAGGCAGGCCAGGCGCCTTGACGAGCTCCATGCATGCCGGGAAGAACAGCGTGTGTCTCCGCAGAAAGGCGGCCTCGTCAAAGGCAGCCAACACGTCCAGGGCCTCCACAGCCAGCGGTGCTCGCGCCGCCCACTCATCCGAAGCGTTGATGTCAGCGTCGCAGCCGCGTGCGGCGGCATTTAAGACGTCAGCAACGCAGGCAGCTAGGCGCTCCTCTCCCGCGGCAGGGTCGAGACGGCACAGCCGCGATTCAGGAGTAGCTCCGCACACAACTGCCAGTGCCCGCACGTGGGCCCTCCCCGCCTGCACCTCGAGCATCAACAGAGGCGGGTCAGGCAGCGCAGCCGCAAGTCGTATGCTGGCTGGCGTCTCCGGGCCCGCTGCTTGAGAAGCTGTACTCGCAGCCGCGCGCACTCTTTGTCTCAATGCAACATCCGCGTTGACACGCGCAGCACCAGCATGTGCGCTCTGCAGTGCGTCAAGCAGCTGGCGCAGTTGTACACCGGACAGGTCATCCGCGTGGCTGATGGCGAGTTCCTCGGCAGCGGAGACGAGGAGGAGTTGGGTCGCAACCAGCGACTTCCACTCGCTGGCTTGAGCCAGCCAGGCAGCACCGGTGGCCGAGCTGTCTGCAAGGCGCTGCACATCATGCGGCTGGCTGGCCACGAGAGTCAGGTCCACGGCGTCGACAAGCTGCTGCCACTGCTCAGCACTGAACAGCGGCCCTGCAGACTGAGCCAGGCGGCGGAGAGCAGCCACGCCGCAGGCTGCCAGCTGGTCATGCTGCCTCAAGCTCAAGCTGGTGAGCAAGGTGAGCAGGCGGGGCAGCAGCGGCGCAACTTGGGCGAAGAACTGGGCAAAGACGTCAACAATGAGGTGCAGGCAGTGTGTGCACGTCTCGAACAGCCACGCGTCAACGTGCTGCTCGCCACCGCCGAGGCGGCCGTCCGCAGGCGTGAGTGCATCAGTCGATGCAGAAGCTGGGCCGTTGTCAGAAGCGGAATTCGTGGCCTCGCCGCTGCCATCGATGACGCCCTCCGCGCGCACGTGGTCAAATATAGGGAACAGGATCTTGTCGAACACGCGCGCCCAGAAGCGATTGCTGAACGCGCTTCCGTGGAATTTGAGCGTGTCGAACAAGACCTCCAAGGCACTATGCCGCACATCACGCCGCGCATCAAACGTCAGCTCAGATAGCCCCGCGAGAAGGGGGAACCAGAAGTATAGTGCTGCGTCCGTGTCCGTGAAGTACGACGGTCCCGGCGTCGCAGCGGAGGAGGAGGAGGGGCGCGGGGTGGTGGTTGCTGCAGACTGTGATATCCGCTCGCCTTGCGGCTGCTGTGCGGCTGCTGCAGTTTCTAGGTTGCCTAGTGCGCCCTCTGCGAGCTTGAGGGCGCAGAAGCGGAGGAAGGCGATGGCGTTGAGGCTCACCTCTGGACTGCTGTTGCTGTTGGTGAACGCAACCAGGCAGTTGACGCAGTCGGTGAAGGCGGCACTGTCCGCCTCGCAGATGTGGTTGAAGTGCTGCCGCATGATGCGCTCCATGGTCTCGAATGCAAGCACAACGATGCTGCGCTGGCTGTCACCAGCAGCGGCTGTGAAAACCATGAAGAGCGACTTCCAGCCGCTGCGGATGTTCTGCACGCGCGCCGCCACCATCTGCGCCATGCAACGGATGATGAGCTCCCGGATGGCAGGCTCGGGGCTGTGGCGCATGATGACCACATACGGCCTGAAAAAGTCGTTCTGGAAGCTGAACTGCGCCAACTCGTCGCGGCTGAGGAACTGCATGGACAGCTGACGCAAGCTGTCCACCACGTACATGGCGCAGCTCAGGTTGCGGAGCAGGCCGACAGTGACGAAGAAGTCGGCAAGGACGGCCCAGATGCGGGACCAGACGAGACGGATGCGCCCCATGTTGAAGTGCGCAACCTCGACGATGCGCGCCAAGCTATAGACTCGCGGCAGACGCGCGGCGCGCAGCTCCTCCAGGCTGACGCGGCAGAGGCACTGCAGAAACGCGACGATGGCGTCGCTATCCAGCACATGTGTGCGCAGGAAGATGCGCTGGGCGAGTTCATCAGGCGACAGCGCGTCAAGCACCCACTTTGGTGGTGGAGGACCCACATCCTCGCCATCCCCGAGCGGGTCATTCACGGAGCCCGGCGCGGGGCCAGCACCAGTGGATGCTGGCCCTGCTGTGACGGTGGTCAGCCGCCTGCTTTGATGCGCCGCCACGGCCGATGTGGACCCGCTCGCAGCGTTTGCAGCTGCAGTTGTGGATGCAGCACCAGCCGCGGCATTCGAGACACCCGCGCTACTGGACTGCCTGGTCAGACGGAGAGCCCCAAACGCGCCACCGGCCCGCGATGCAGAAGATGCGCGTGCAACGCTGCTGCTCGTGGCGGCATCTGCGGCAGCAGCCATGTCGGGGGTGAACAGGGACGCGTCGTTGAAGCCAGACCCGAGGTTGTGCAGGTGCTCATATCGAGAGACACAGCGCAGGACGTGCACCCAGGCCGCGCCCAGGTTGTTTGCGTCGTGCTCCGCAGCAGCAACCAGCGCGCGGAGAGCTTCCACGTGCTTGGCGCGCATGCTGGCCGGCGCAGTCAGCAGCGTGTGCTTCGCCAGCGCCTGCACGAATGCGTCTCGTGGCGCCTCTAGCCCGAGACTTGCGCCCAGGTGCACGCCCGCGCGCAGGAAGTCGAGGCACTGCAGCACGGTGGCCTTGTCCTCTGCAGCGTCCAGGGCGGAGGACACGCAGCGGAGGAGGGGCTCCCAGAGAGACGCCCACATGGGACGCACGTTCCCACTGTCCTCAGCTGTTACGAACTCGGTGCTGGACAGCGCCCGCGAGCGCACGCTCTCCATGATCACGTCAGCAGGATCCACAGCCTCAGCAGCAGCTTTGCGTCCCGGGATGAGGTTCAGGAACAGGCGGCTGAGCTCATCAGCCACGCCGCTCTTTGCGGCAGCCGCAGCCTTGGCTTGCGCATTCAGCGCCGGGTCCTTCATCTTGATCTCGTTCTTCGTGATGCGGTCGTAAAGTGCGCCCAAGTACTCCTCCGGCACATCGTTTCCGTCGTCGATGCCGCGGTTGTTCCTCAGGAAGTCGCTCTTTGACATCTTGGTCTTCACCATCGGGTTGTGCGCATCCGTGTTCAGCATGATGACGCTATATGACAGCACATACGCGGTGTCGGCGGACTTGAAGGCGCCCGGGTTGCTGCGGCAGAAGCGCTCCGCGAACTTCTCCATCAAGCGGTCAATCTTCTGTGCCTCGCCTGGGAGCCTAAAGCCGGCCAGGAACACGCGGATGGCCTCGTCCAGCTCCATGCTGGGGAACTCCATGGCGTCCACGTACGCGTGCATCACGCGCAGATCCGCCTCGTCGGGGGAGCCGAGCAACTCACCAATCTGGGTCTTGTCCAGGTCCGGTGTCGTCGCCAGGAAGTGCGCAACCTCGGCAGGCTCCTCGGACAAGACGCCCGCCTTCTGAAGGAACTGGATGCCCTTCTTCGGCTTGGCGTTGAACAACGCGATGCCCTCCCTGAACAAGGCCTTGTTTGTCTTTGCCTGCTCAAACCGCTCAGCCTCCGTCAGCGCAGCGCCGGACACGTCGTCGTGTTGACGCTGACGCTCTGCTGTTGCTGCAGCAAGCGTGTCCTCTGCAAGAGCCTCCTGTGCGGCGACAGCAGCCTCGGCAGCGGCTGCGGCAGCAGCGCGAGCAGTGGCCTGTGCTGCGGCGTCCTTGTCGATCCACTTGGACAGTGCCAGCGTCATGTCGGTCAGTGCACGAGTGGCGGCAACACGCATGGCAGCCTCCTGCGCCGGCAGAATGACGCCAGCGGCAACATCTGCAGGACAGCCGTCGCGAACTACGCCCAGCAATGTGGATGTCATGCGCTCAAACAAATTGGCGTTGTTCAAGTCGCAGTCGTAGTTCACGAACAGGTCCACCATGAGCTGTGAATCGCGGCATTGATGGCCTAAGCAGCGCAGCACTGTGACGCGGTGACCGTAGGGCACCGGCGCAGATGGGCCCGCAGCGACGCCGGTGGCCGCGGCTGTGAGCGACGCCACGGAGCTCGCAGAGCTGCCGTCTTTGCCGGCCGTGCTATTGGGCTGCAGCGCGGTGAGGAAGATGACTTCCGTGAAGATGCCAATCTCAGCCTTGAGGTGGGGCCTAAATCGCTCCAGCAGGCGGATGAAGATGCTGCACGACAAGTTGAACAAGTCTTGAGCTCCCGAGTTGCAGTTCTTGATCAGCGAGCGGCAGAGGTATTGCCGGATGGCGGCTGCGAACTTGGGGCTGCTGCGGAACACGGGCCCTGCATTTGCAAGCAGGATTTTGAGCAGCTCCAGGCTGAGCACCTTGCCGCGGTGCGCGAATGCGTCTGCGACAGAGGACGCTGCGGCTCCCTCAGGCGCGGCTTTCATGCTGAGCTTGCACAGAGCGCGGAAGACCAGGAAGGCGTCTCTCCTCAACGCCGCACTGGCGCTGCTCACGCGCTCCTCTGACCCGTGGTGGTGCGCACTCGCGCCTCCTTGCTCGTCACCTTCGTCCCCGTCATCCCCTGTCCGGTCGGCCATCGACGCGGCGTGCGCAGCTTCACTGGCTTGACCATTGCTGCTATGTGCTGCTGCTGCTGCGCTGCCACCGGGTGCAGTGTGTCCCAGCCCGTCGTCATCTTCGCCATCGGTGTGGAATGCGCCGTCGCGATCGCTTATCAACCCAAGCGCAGACTCGGAGCCGCCAGAGCTGGCGCCCCCTGAGGACGACACCGCGGCCGCTGCTGCGCTCCACGTGGGCATGTCGGACAGGACGCGGGTCACGAAGCCTTGCACGAACTGAGTCACCGGACTGGCGGCCGCCTCCGCAGAGCCTGGGAACAGGAGATCCGCGACCGTGATGGCCGGAGGAGGCACACTCGCGCTGTCTTGCTCCATGCGATGGAACACGATGGTCAGCGCCTGAGTGAGCGTCGCCTTGGCAGCTGTCTGGTTCACCTCGCTGCGGGAGCCGAGGAAGACGTTGTAGCACGCGCGGACGCAGCGCAGCAGAGCCTCGCCGTGGACTCGGAAGGAGGTGCAGCTGACGGCCGTGAGAACGCCCCGCAGCAGCTGCAGCTCCACCGCCTCGTCGCAGAGCTCGTACCCACGACACATGAGGTCAACTGCAGCACCACAGGCCGCGCTGGAAGACACAGGGCTGCCAGCACTCTCCCCGGGCGCAACAGGCTCCTCTCCAGCCTCAGGCGCGGCAGCAGACGCGGTGTCAGACGCGGCGCCCGGCAGCGTGTCCGCGCTCCCGGTGAGCAGGTTGTGGGCAACAAGCTGCTGGAGGAGCTCAAGCGACGCCTCCACCACCCTGAGCAGGGAGTAGGAGGCACATGGGTCAGACTCACGGCAGCGGTGTCGTCAGCCCCAGCACCACTTCGCAGGCGCGACGCGTCGCAACGCGTGTTTAGTTGCAGCTCGCACGTAGAGAGCGGCAGGAAGGGCGCCTGGTGCGCTGACGGACGTCGTTGTGCTACCCGTCCTTGTGTGCTTTCAGGACTGAGGCCCCTGTGCGCGCCCCGGGCCCGCCACGCACTTCGGAACCTTCGTCTCCTGCGCCTGCCGAACGACGTGCAGCACGAGCTCAATCTGCTCCTCACTCAGCACCTCTTGCGCCGCTCCAGGGGACGCCCCAGAGGCAGTGCCCAGGCTGGGCGCGCACGGCAACGCCCTGAGCGCCCCGACCAGCGCCTTGGCGTCCGTTATCAGCGCGCCGTGGCGCCGAGATGACGCGCCCTGAGAGACGGGAGCAGAAGAAGGGGGCGGCGAGCGTGAGTCCGACAAGGTGCCTGCCCAGGTGCAGGAGACGTGACAGTGGACGTACAGACACGATCTTGTCCAACGGCGCCTTGACTAGCTTCTCGCATAGTTCCATGCTGCCCCCGCGCGGGAGAGAGACTCGCCGGCGGGCCCAGCTGTGGCACTTTCAGTGCGACGACACGTCATTTCTGTACTCACACGAGGAGCGCGGTGAGCAGCAGTCCGTTCTGCGCGCGCTCAGAGGCGTCACGCAGCGCGGTTTCATCGTCATCACCCCATGGCCCGCCATCGAGGCCCTGCTTGCGCCTCATTTTGGACTCGAGCAGGCGTCGAGCTGCAGCTGCGTCCCCCTGGCCGCTGTGCACGAGCACCAGCGTGCCCGCCGGGGCTGCATCAAGAAGGCTGGCCACGCACGCGTCTGCTTGGGACAGCACCAGCGCCTCTTTCTGCACTTCCTCAGCCACCTCCTGGGCAAGGGTCTCGCGCGTCTCTGCGTTACTGTTCGACCACTGCATCTCCGCACGCCGCCGGGCCCGCTGCGCGCGTGCTTCCTGCAGCGTGCACAAGTCCGGGAGGTGGCACCATACCAGGTGGCCCGGCGCACCGGCACCTTCAACCGGGCCTGCAGGCTTCTGCAGCTCCCTCGCCGCTTTCTTAGCGGCATCAGCATCGCCATTGGCCACGATCGCGCTCGCTGCGCCAGTCGCGAGCTGGCCCAGAAGCGTGCTTTTGCCGATCATGGACACACGCACTGGCGGCCGGGCGTTGCCGAGGACATCAGCGATGGGGACTCCGTCTGCATGGTGCCCTCCAAAAGCAGGGCCCTTTGCAAACTTGAGCTTCGCCAGCTCCATGCTTGTCACCGCGTCTTGCACGCTGTCGTGGCTCCCGTCCTGGATCTTGCGGCCTAGCAGGCGGTCGCACAGGACACGCAGGGCGGGCTTGTAGGGCGGCCCCCGAGGGTGCGTGTACAGAAGTGACGTGTCCACCACTTTGCGGTGCACCATCTTCAGCGCAATCAGGTCATTCTCGAGGCTGTGTCCGATGAGTATCGTCTCCTCCGCGATGAGCTCCAGCAAGTCAGCCTGCACATCCTCAATGTGGGTGGTCACGCCAGCCATGTGCTCAGCGGTAATGCCGCTGTGCTGCGTATTGTAATCCACAATGGGCGCGTGAGGCAGCACCAACTGGTCATACACCGTGTCACCGTGCGCGTCAACAACACTGCACCGCGTCAGCTCCAGCCCCGCTGCCGTGTAGCACATCTCACAATCCAGCGCCAGCATCTGATGGTGGGGCTCCTTTGCGATGCCCTGCCCCGCCGGCTGCGTGACCACGAAGCCGGGCTTGCAGCGCAGCTCGCCAGAGTCGGCATCCACCGCCGGCAGCGGATAATTATTGTCCGCGAGTTGGCCGGGGGTGGCGACATAGTAGGCTGGAGGGAACGGCTCTGGCGCATCCTTCACCCTTGCCGGCGCTGCCATCGTCACTCGTCGCTTCGTGGGGTCATCCGCTTTGCCTGTGCGCCCCAATGCGCGCTGCGCCTGCTGCTCAGAGCAGAGGAGCAGGGAAAGCAGTGTCTGGTTCACGCTCGCAGTCGGGTTGCCTTTGATGCCGTACACTCGTCGCGGCTCCCCCATGAAGCGAGTGCCCAGGCAAGGCAGCCTTGCGCGGTGCTGCTCGAACAGGCTCCAGTCAAGGCCGGTGAGGGAGAGCAGGAGGACACGGGACACGGTGGACGGGTCGAAAGCGAGCCAGCGCGGTGAGCGGGCGTCTGGAAATAGCGCATGGAGCACCACGTCTTGCACGTCACTCACTTCCAGCGTCGTGCCGGTCTGCAGCACGCGCAGAGGAACAGTCGACTCGGCTGGCAGCTGGAAGTGGAGAGGCAGGCACAGCCGAGCGGGTGAGCCATGCACTGTGGGCGGCGGGCGCACGCAAAGAGACACTTCAGAGCGCACCTCGGCGTCGTCTGGCGCAGGACCAGCCCCGTGGTGCTGCTAGAGAGGGACATAGAGAGCACGTTGTCAGAGGTGCACATTCCTACGGGCGTCACTTGCACGCGCGCGCACGCGCGCGCACGCGCCTGCTCGACACGCTGCCGCTTCCGCGGTGCAGCGTCATCGTCGGGGACGTCCAGCTCGCCTGCACAAGAAACGAGCTGGTCAGGAGTCTCCTTGCTGCAGTGTCATCAGCTCTGCCGCGCCTTCCTCGCGCGCTGTGGCGTTTGTCATCGTTATATTTTAGCACATGTCGATAGTCCCGGCGAAGTGGACCAAAGAGTGCCACGCAGGCACACGCTAGTCCTAAGCACTTCCTTCGCCATGATGTTGCCTCCTGACCAATAGCAGTTCGTGCAGATGGGCAATCCCGCACCGTCGCTGGAGCGTGACTTGAGTCAGGCGCTGCAGGCGCTGGGTCGGGAGTGCTCCCGCACAAGTGGCCTCACAGGCTGGCTTCTCTCAGGCAGCGGCACCCAACACGCGGATATAAAGACTGCCATAGCCGCTGCGGAAGCGTCGCTGCAGCAACACGTGACTCATGCAGACTCAGGCGAGGTGGCAGAGGTGCGAGGCACTGTCTTCACAGGCGCTCCGGGTGCTCACGAACGACCGCTCACCAGCTCTGCGTGCACCTGCCCTGTGCCAGGAAGTTGTTCAACCATTCGTGCTTGCGTGCGCGAGTCGCCAGACGGCGCTCTGCAACACGGGGCTGGCCACACTGCAACGCATACTGGCCAACGGCGCCCTGTCTCGTGCGAGCACAGCCGCGCTGGAGACGACACTGTCTCAGGTGGGAGCCATGTTGTGGCCCGTGGTGCTTACGGATGAATAATTTATTTGGAGAGTGTTCACGACGCTCTCTCCACAGGTGTCCGAGTTAGATGACGAGTCCACACAGCTGAAGGCTCTACAGGCGGGACTCACACTCGTTCAGTCCCGCCGTACAGAAGACAACCAGGTGCGTGTGGATGGACGCAATGCGATAGTATAGTCTCATTCTCACACCCCGCCGCATGAAATCAGATTGGCACGCCGGTGGTGGTCACTCTCTGTCTTCGCCTCCTGAGTGGCGCGCTCACCAGCGCAGCTGTGCATGCCACATCGGCAGCGACACTGCGGCAGGGGCTGAGCGTCGTGCTGGACAGGGCTGGCAATGGCGACAGGCACGCACTATGTCCACAACAACTGACTGTTTCACATCACATCAGAGCCACACTGACTTGCGGCTCTCTCACAGCCCTGCCGCGGCGGTGGCTCTACTGCACGCACTACTCGCAGCATCTGCCTCTGGTGAGACAGACAGCGGGTCTCCACCATCCGCGCTCGTGCGCGCTTTCGCCTTGGATGTCCTCGATGGGGCCTGTTCTTCGCACAGGCCTCTGTTTGCATCTAGACAGCCATTCAGCGGCTTGCTTGCTGAACGCCTTGTGCCGCTGCTCGTGTCAGAGCTGACTGCGCTGGCTGGGTCGTCGCCGCGGTCTCCACGAGGCGGTGCTGAGGATGATGGGCCCACCAGTCCATCCGCGGGCCATTCGCCGCTGCACCGCGCGGTGCCGACCAGTCCACTGCAGGCACAGCCGGAGGAAATAGGTGTCGATCCAGCAGATGTGGCTCTGTGCCGCGTTCTGTGCCGAGCAGCAGGCGGCGCGGCCAGGGCATGCGTGTCCTGCGCAACCACCGACTGCGCTGCTGTCCTGCACGCGCTATGTGATGTCGCTGTGGCAAACACCACGCCCGCGTGGTGTGTCGCCGCTGCTATGGATGCGCTACGCGCGTGCATGGCAGACACCGCGTTGGTGGCCGCGCTCGCAACTCGACGTGAGGGCGGTGCCGATGAGCAGCATGTCATGGCGCTAGCGCGTGTCGCAGACACTGCGCAGCGGGTGCTTCTAGACATCTGCGGCCCGGATGCGCCGGAGAGCGTCGTGGATGTTGCAATGGCCTCACTTGCGCTGCAGTCGATGGGCAGGTCGCCAGAAGCGCCGCTCCTCCCGACAGCCCCTCCTCAGCTGACTGTGGAGGACACGGACGAGGATGAAGCCAAACAGCAGGCATACGCTGCCTGTGTAGCTTTCACCTGCGTCGCTGCGATGTGCACCACGGCTGCGAAGCTGGCGGAGAGTAGAGCCGGACACAGTGCAGGAGTGCCATCCGCACGCGCGCTGCTGGATGCATCCTGGGAGCCTCTCTCTGCGAGCATGCAGCTACTTCTGTCTTCCGCGCATGGCGACGCGCTGGCGTCTGACTTGCTTGCCGCGCACCAGAACTTGATGAGAGCAGCTGCGTCCACCCGCGCAGATGGGTGTCGCGACGCGCTGCTCCAATTGCTGTGCACGCATGCCGCGGCGGGGGCAGACCCCTCTGGCGCGGCAGCTCATGCGGTGTTGGCTGCTGTTCCGGGGGATGCAAGTGGAGGAGGCAGCACAAGTAGCACCTCTGGCAACGCGGCCCCTGCGTCTTCATCCACCGGTGCAGAGACGCCACCAATGAAAGGGCCCGTGTCTCGGACTGCGGTGCACATGGCGCGCCCGTCCAGCGGCATAGCAGGCGGTGCAGCCCCTGGCCCGGCAGTGTCTCAGCACTGCGCTCCCGCGCTGCTGGCAGCGCTGCCATGGCTGTCTCCCGTGCTTGGACCTAGTGCGTGGCTCATCGTCATGGAGGCCCTTGCACGCGTCGATGCCGCGTTCCAATCAGGCGTGGCCGCTGCCGGAGATCCAGCAGCTCTTGGGGCCAACCTCGACGCCGCATTCAAGCGCATCGCCAACGCGCCAGCGGCGGAGCACGACACTGCAATCGCTGCCTTGCGCCGCGTGTCTGCACGGGAAGTGCGCGCCAGTGCAGGCGATGTGGATGCAACAGCTGCTGCTGGGGGAGATACCTCGCGGACGGGCCATCATCGCCTGCTGCACCTCCTGCCTCGCCACGGAGAAATGGTCATCACGTCATCACCGGAGCGACTAGGTGACGCCTGGCTTGCGTTTGAGGCACACGTCGCAGAAGTGGCGACTCCCTCGTCAGGGGCTGCGCCTCGTGCTCGGACTCAAGCCATGCTGCTGCTCGGCTCTGTGTCGCAGCGCCTGCTGGGCACGTCATCAGATGTGTTTGTGGCACCGAGATGCGCAGCCATCGCAGCGGGCGCGGGACAGGCGTCGTTCCAGTCCTTCCTCATGGCATCCTTTGAGCGGGTGGCACCTCCTAGCAGCGATACGCCCATCGACTCGCGCGTGGCCGCGATGCATGCACTGCGCGACATCATGCATGGTAGAGGCGACACACTAGGCTCTGCGTGGCAGCCTGTTGTGCAATACATCGTGGCTACTGCAGAGCACAGTGCCTTACCAGGCACTGACGCGGCAGCTGCGCAGCAGCTGGTCGGCCCTACCTTCAAAGCTGCCTCCGCACTGGCCCAACACGCGCTGCATAGCGTGCCGACGGCTTTATCGGGCTCAGTGGTCGCAGCGCTGCATGCCTGCGGCCGCCAGAGCGTTGATGTCAATGCCGCACTTGCGGCTGTTTCCTTGGTCTGGGATGTCGCTGATTATGGTGCGCGCAACGCCAACAGTGACACATTGCGCAGGGAGAAGGTGGCGGGTGGCGGCGGTGGCGGCGCCTCAAACTGCGACGATGTCATTCCGGCTGCATTGGAGTGCCTCGCCGATTTGGGGCAAGATA
>Ga0164296_1002234_pt1 | contig 19593 bp, 17 predicted proteins | sample GEODES057metaG_FD_113533 | JGI IMG/M metagenome (GOLD analysis project Ga0164296, IMG submission 113533) | Dystrophic lake water microbial communities from Trout Bog Lake, Wisconsin, USA - GEODES057 metaG | ecosystem: Environmental > Aquatic > Freshwater > Lake | place: USA: Trout Bog Lake...
CTCCCGCAGGATGCGGATGATCTGCTCGGTCGTGTGATGTGTCTTCTTCATGATGGTTTTCCTTTCGTTACCCGAAAACCATCCCACCCACAATGGCCTAGTTCAGAGGGGCCCAATCAGTATTCCCAATCTCAATAGAAATTTTCTCGCCCGCTCCGCCTTTTTTCGGTTTAATCCGCGCCACATGAAGAAGCAAAAAGCTTACGCCGCCGCCGGCGTTGATATTGATCTCGGGAATAAAGTCAAAGCCACGTTGCCGCAGTTGCTCGCCAGCACGCACCGCAAAGAAGTGCTCGGCAAAGTCGGCGGCTTCGGCGGCCTGTTCGCGCTCGATCTCAAGAAATACAAAGAGCCAATCCTCGTCTCGTCCGTGGACGGCGTCGGCACCAAGCTCAAGCTCGCCTTCGCCCTAGACAAGCACGACACCATCGGCGCGGACCTCGTGAACCATTGCGTGGACGACATCGCCGTGCTCGGCGCGGAGCCGCTGTTCTTCCTCGATTATCTCGGCACGGGAAAACTTGAGCCGCACGTGTTCACGGACATCATCAAGGGTTTCGCCCGCGCTTGCGCGGAAAACAACTGCGCGCTCATCGGCGGCGAAACGGCGCAGATGCCGGGCTTTTATCAAGCGGGCGAATACGATGTGAGCGGCACCATCGTCGGCGTGGTGGAAAAATCCCGCATGCTCAACGGTCAGAAAACCATCAAGCGCGGCGACGTGGTCATCGGCATCGAATCCAGCGGCCTGCATACGAACGGTTATTCGCTCGGCCGGAAGATTTTCTTCGAGCAACTCGGCTACAAACCATCCAGCAAAGTTCCCGGCCTCAAGAAATCCATCGGCGAAGAACTATTGGCGGAGCACATCAGCTACGGTCCGCTGGTGCAGAAGCTTCTCAAGAAGTTCAATCTCGTCGGCAAACCGAATTCGGTGAAAGCGTTCGCGCACATCACGGGCGGCGGTTTCGTGGACAACATCCCGCGCGTGCGGCCGAAGACGCTCGACTGCGTCATCAAAAAAGGTTCGTGGGACATGCTACCGATTTTCCGAATCATCGAAGAAAAGAGCGGCGTGCCGGATGACGAGCTCTACCAAGTCTTCAACATGGGCATCGGCATGGTGGGCATCGTCTCGGCGGACAAGGCTGAAGCTGCGCTGAAATTCATCAAAGCGCAGAAGCACAACGCGTGGATCATCGGCGAAATCACGAAGGGCAAAGGTATTTCGCGCGTGGAATAAACTTTTAGCCACAGAGGCACAGAGGACACAGAGTTGGAAACTTCAAAACCGTTTTCTCTGTGCGCTCTGTGCCTCTGTGGCAGATAATTTTTTGGAGAAGCGATCTATTGCTGCTCGATGACGAGCGTCATGTATTTCTTTTCCCGCGCGAAGATGACGGGATCCACGACGTCGAGTTGACTTTGAAAATTGGCGCGCAGTTTGCCGATCACATCCTGCAGGAGAAAACTCAGGGCAGGGCGCTTGCGCTCTAAACGGTCGGCGGCGAATTGCGCGGCTGGAAGCCCGAAGCGTTGGCCGAACATGTGCGCAAAGGCGATGCTCGGCAGAACGTTCGCAGTGATGTCCTGCTGCGACACGATACGCCAGCCGCGCGCCTCAATCGCGGCGGTGAAATCCGTCCACAAATGGCCGGACTTCCGCGCGTCAGCGGACGTGCGAAAATAATCGCACAAAATCCAACGGCCGCCCGGCTTCAAAACCTGTTTGATGACGTCGAGCGCGATCGGCAGGTTCATGTATTGAAATGATTCGGACGTTATGACCGTGCCGAACGCGTGGCGAAATTCCGGCAGCGGAATTTTTTCCAAGCGCCCTTCGATCATCGGCACGGCGGGGAAAACTTCGCGCACGCGGCGAATCTGCGTGCGATTCGGCGTGAGCGCGGTCGGCAATAATCCGCGTTTCAGCAGCAGTCCGACGAGTCCGCCGAGTCCGCAACCTGCGTCGAGCACGCGATTTTCCTTATCTTTCACCAAGTCCGCGAGGCGTTCGCCGTAGCAGATTTGCGCGTTCTGAATGGAATCAATCGTCGTATTTCCCGGGGTCACGGCAGGATCTTCGCTGTAACCGTAATTCAAAAAACCGCCGGGCAAAATCTGGCCGTAAAGTTTGAGTGAAGCGTCATCGGCAGATTTTTGTCCGTGCTCGCTGCGGCGAAAACAGCAAGCAAAAGGTTTCCAGTTGCAGGGGAGAAACAGTCGTCCGGCGATACTTTTCGCGACGAAACCGGCGGTGATTTTTTTCTTAATAATTTTATTTCTGACAGCCGGCGGATTGAAGCCGACCATCTGTGTGGATGTTGCCAGCATGGTTTAGTTACGCGACGAAGCAAAGCCATTTCGCCGTAAGTTCCCTCGGCCAGCGGTTGATTTTATAGCGCACGTTGCCTAATCTGCGAAATGATTTCCACGATTCTGAAACGACTTTTCGTTGTGCTGGCTGTGAGTCAGCTGTTTTCTTTTTCGCTCCGTGCCGAAATCGTTTCGGCCACGATTCAAACGCCGTCACCTGCCGAGACCGGTTACTTCAAACTCGGCACCACTAAAAATTCCGCCGGCCACGAGATCAATGTGAACAGCCGCAGCCTGCTGTTCGACAGCCAGCCGGTGTTTCCGGTAATGGGCGAAATGCATTATTCGCGCGTGCCACAAGCCGAGTGGCGCGATGAGTTGCTCAAGATGAAAGCTGGCGGCGTGGACATCGTGGCGACCTATGTTTTCTGGATTCATCACGAAGAAATCGAAGGTCAATGGGATTGGAACGGCCCGCGCGATTTAAAAAAATTTCTGCAAACGTGTAATGATGTCGGCCTCAAAGTCATCGTCCGCTGTGGTCCGTGGTGTCACGGCGAAGTCCGCAACGGTGGCTTCCCTGACTGGGTCGTCGCGCACAAAGATTGGAAACTGCGTTCGACGGACACAAATTTTCTCGCCGCTGTAAAAATTCTATACGCGCAAATCGCCGAGCAGATGCACGGCGAACTTTGGAAAGATGGCGGTCCGGTTATTGGCATTCAAGTGGACAATGAATTTGGTGGCTCGCCGAATTATTTGATGGCGTTGAAAAAAATGGCGATTGCCACCGGCCTCGACGTGCCGCTTTACATCAAGACCGGCTGGCCGGCGATGAAGACGCCCGTGCCGCTCGGCGAATTGCTTCCGCTTTTCGGCGCGTATCCCGACGGCTTTTGGACGCGCGGCATCCAGCCGATGGAAGGCAGCAGTTGGGAAAATTTTATTTTCAAACACACCCGCACTGACACTGGCGTGGGCAACGATACTTTGGGCAATCGCAAATCTGGCGACACCAGCGGCACGGAAAAATATCCGTATCTCACCTGCGAAATCGGCGGCGGCATGCCCGCGTCTTATCATCGCCGCATCAATTATGACCCGCGCGATGTCGAGTCCGTCGCGTTCTGCCAGCTCGGCAGCGGCAGTTCGCTGATGGGTTATTATATGTTCCACGGCGGCCAAAATCCCGAAGGCAAATTGTCCACATTGCAGGAATCGTCGGCGACCGGCTACCCCAACGATTTGCCCGTCAAATCATACGATTTCAACGCGCCCATCGGCGAATTCGGGCAGATCAATCCGCAATATTATTGGCTGCGCCGGCTGCATTTATTCCTCCACGACTTCGGTGCGCCGCTCGCGCAAATGCCCGCAACCATTCCTGATTTATCGCCGACCAACAAAAATGATTTTGCCACGCTGCGCTGGTCGGTTCGTTCGGATGGAAATTCCGGTTTTGTTTTCGTAAACAATTATCAACGTCTCCAGCCGTTGCCCGCGAAAGAAAATGTTCAGTTCAAATTAAATCTATCCGGCCACGAATTTATTTTTCCGGCCAAGCCCGTGACGATTCCAGCGGATGAATTTTTCTTCTGGCCATTCAACCTCGACCTCGGCGGCGTGAAGCTGATTTACGCCACCGCGCAGCTGGTTTGCAAAGTTAACTATGGCGAGATTGAAACTTTTTTCTTCGCCGAGACGCCTGGCGTGAAGGCGGAGTTTGTTTTCGACCCGCAAACATTGGCGTCCGCGCCCGCCATTTTCAGCGACGTGGAACCGAGCCGCATTAGAGCAATCAACCTGAAAACCAAATCTGGCGTAGAAATCCGAATTATTTTGCTGAACGAAGCAGATTCACTTGCGTTTCAAAGAGGAGCAAGCGGCCAGACTTGGTTCGAGGAAAATCAAAAGCCACCTGCGGAAAAAGTTGAAACGGAATTGCTCAAACCCGCTGGAGTAGCGCGGGAAATACCTTTGAGCAGCGGCAAATCACATATCGCCATTGCGCCGACGGATGCTGATTTCACGAACGCCGCGATTTGGAAAATCTCGCTACCGATAAATTTAGATTTAAGTTTGCATCCGATTTTGCGGATTCATTATCTCGGCGACGTGGCGCGGCTGACACTCAACGGCAAACTCATCGCCGACAACTTTTACGCCGGACGCGAATTTGATCTGGGCGTGAACCGCTACGCGTCGGAGATTTTCACCGGTGATTTGCGTTTGGAAATTCTGCCGCTGCGTAATGACGCGCCAATCTTCCTTGAACCAAAAGCTAAACCGGATTTTGGCGGCAAAGAAAATCTGGTGAAACTTCAGTCGGTGGAAATCGTCCATTGAATGGATTACAGTTTATAAATCCGCATGAAAAAAATTCTCGTCGCGATTGGAGCCGCAGTTTCATTCACTGCTTTCGCGTTTTCGCCGGACTCGGCCATCTGGCTCGCCCAACCCGCGAAACTTTTCACCGAGTCGCTTCCGCTCGGCAACGGACGATTGGGTGTGATGGATTTTGGCGGTGTGGAAAACGAGCGCATCGCGCTGAACGAAGATTCGCTCTGGTCCGGCTCGGTGCAAAATTCCGACCGCACGAATGCCGCCGCTGCGTTACCGGAAATCCGCCGCTTGCTGCTCGAAGGAAAAAATCATGAGGCCGAATCGCTGGTGAACCACAATTTCACCTGCGCCGGGCGCGGCTCCGGCAATGGTCACGGCGGCAGCGTGCCTTACGGTTCGTATCAAGTGCTGGGCGATTTGCGGCTGAAATTTTCCTACGCGGACACGAACGAGGCGAGCGACTATCGTCGCGAATTGGATTTGTCCACGGCAACTGGCCACACGGAATTTTCGCGCGGCGATGTGAAGTTTAGCCGCGACATTTTTGTGAGCGCGGCGGATCAAGCTGTCGTTGTGCGGTTGGCGGCGGATAAGTCGGGGCAAATTACTTTTGATGCGCGGCTCGACCGACCAGAACGATTCAAAACTGAGACGGTTGGAAAAGATGAATTACTCATGTCCGGCGCGCTGACGAATGGCGTGGCCAGCGACGGCATGAAATACGCGGCGCGACTGAAAGTTTTGAACACCGGCGGGAAAGTTTCGGCGGCGGACGGTAAAATTTCCATCAGCGGCGCAGACGAAGTTTTGCTACTCGTAACGGCGGCGACGGACTACGAACGGTTTGCAAAGATTAGCAGGCGTGATGTCGGGGCGGCAGCGGCAAAAGATTTGAAAGCTGCGGCAAAGAAAAATTATCCTGAGCTGCTCGCGGCGCACATTGCGGATTACCAGAGTTTTTACAACCGCGTAAAACTGGAATTGCCGCCAACCGGATCGGCAATTGCCAATCAGCCCACGCCGCAACGCATCGCGGCGATGGATTTGAAAAACGACCCGGCGCTCGCGGTTTTGTATTTTAATTTTGGCCGCTACCTGTTGATTTCGTCGTCGCGCCCCGGCGGAATGCCTGCGAATTTACAGGGACTTTGGGCAGACACGGTTTCGCCGCCGTGGAGCGCGGACTATCATTTGAACATCAATTTGCAGATGATTTACTGGCCGGCGGAAGTTTGCAATCTGACGGAATTAAATGAGCCGCTGTTCGGTTACATCGAGTCTTTGGAGGAACCGGGCGAGCGCACAGCGAAGAATTATTACAACGCGCGTGGCTGGGTGGCGCACGTTTTGGCGAATGCATGGGATTTTACTTCGCCCGGCGAAAGTGCGGCTTGGGGCGCGACGGCGAGCGACAGCGCGTGGCTCTGCCAAAATTTATGGGAACACTGGAAATTCACCGGGGACACGAATTATTTAAAGCAGATTTATCCCGTGCTGCGCGGCTCGGCGGAATTTTATTGCGATATGCTCATCGCGTATCCGACGAATAATTGGCTGGTGACGGCGCCGGCCAATTCGCCGGAGAATGCGTTTCTCATGCCGGACGGCAAGCCTGCGCACATCTGCCTCGGACCGACGATGGATAATCAGTTGTTGCGTTTTCTGTTTGGCGCGTGCATTGAGAGTTCGGAGATTCTCGGCACGGATAAAGCATTCGCGGGTGAGTTGAAAGCGAAGCGCGATCGTCTGCCGCCGACGCAAATCGGCAGTGACGGTCGCGTGATGGAATGGTTGCAGGAGTATCCCGAACAAGACCCGCATCATCGGCACACCTCGCATTTGTGGGGGCTTTATCCGGGCAATGAAATTTCGCTCGCAGCCACACCCACGCTGGCTGAGGCGGCACGCAAGACGCTCAACGCGCGCGGCGACGAAAGCACCGGCTGGGCGACGGCGTTTCGTATGGGCATGTGGGCGCGGTTGCACGACGGCGATCATGCGTTCGTAATGTTGCAAAATCTCATCAAGCCCTGCGTCGGCAATAAATGGACGGGCGGCTGTTATGCGAATCTTTTTGACGCGCATCCGCCCTTCCAGATTGACGGCAATTTTGGCGGCACGGCGGCCATCGCGGAAATGTTGGTGCAATCGCAGAATGGCGAAATCGAATTGCTACCCGCGTTGCCGCAAGCGTGGCTGGCTGGAAAAATTTCTGGACTGCGTGCGCGCGGCGGCTACGAAATGGGTATTGAGTGGAAGGATGGAAAACTTATTTCTGCTACGGTGAAAAATGTCAGCGGCGACGGCAAAATCAAAATCCGCTACGGCAGCAAGGTGGTTGAACTTGCCTTGAAAATTGGTGGGACAAAAACCTTGGACGCACAACTTGAATAATTTTTAACCGCCGTCGTTTCGACAATACTTGTTTTATGAAATCAAAACTCCTCATCGCGTTTGTTGGCGTGCTTGTTTGCACCGGCGCGTTGGCGCAGTCAAATAACAATGTTCCAGCCACGCCGTCCTTTGCCATCAGCGGTTTTGCGACGATTGCGGCTGACGGACTTTCCGGCACGACAGGCGGCGGCTCGATTGCGCCGATCATCGTTCACAATACGAAGGAATTTCAGACCGCTGCTGAGCGGCTGGATATCAAGAATAAGCAAGCCCGCGATTATACGCCGCGCGTCATTCTCGTCGCGAATGACATTAATCTCGGCGAACTCGCGAATCAAAAAGGTGGCACGGTGCTGAAAAAAGTTGGCGTCGTGCGCGTGCGTCCGAACACGACGATTTATTCCGCTGGCAACGGCGCGACCATCAGTCGGGGCACGATTGAAATTCACGGCGCGTCGAACATTATCCTTCGCAATTTGCGTTTCCGCGATTTGTGGGAGTTCGACCCCACCGGCAAATATGACAAGCTCGGTTGGGATTACGTTCGCATCACCAACGCCGGGCAGACGCACAGTCATCACGTCTGGGTGGATCATTGCGACTTTGGAAAAGTTTATGACGGTCAGTGCGACATCGTTCACGGCTCGGATTGCATCACCGTTTCGTGGTGTCATTTCGCGGGCGACGAACGCGGGCCGCACAAGAAATCCATGCTCATCGGCCACTCGTCCAACGCGTCCAATTTCGAACGCGATGGCGGACGCCTGAATGTTTCGTTGCATCACAACTGGTGGGAAAACATTGATGACCGTGCGCCGCGCGCGCGGCTCGGCAACATTCATTGCTGGGACAACTACATTGACGGCGCAAAATACGCCACCATCTCCGTGACCAAGTGTGTCACGCTCGTGGAAAATTGTTTTTATCGCGACGCGCTTATCGCCACGTCATTTTCCCATGCGAAGGATAGTGTTTCTCGCGAACACGCTGGAACCATCTGCATTGTCGGCAGCAAAAATGAAAATCCCCGCGTGTCGCACGACGCGGCCACGGCGGACGAAAAACTGGAACAGGAAAACAATTTCAAATCCAACGTCACGCGGGAGAAGTTGCAATTTAATCCGCCGACAGATTTTAAATGGGATAACCACAACGAACTTCCTTATCAATACACGGCCGACCCCGTGGACGCCGTGCCTGCGCTGGTCAAAAAATTCGCCGGCACGGGCAAGCCGGGCCTGTAAGTTGTCAGCCGGTGCGCAGTTTGAGGCGTTCTCGCTGATTGTTTTTCTCTTTCTATCCGCGTAATCTGCGGGCGACTTTTCATGAAAATCCTTGTCATTGGTTCGGGCGGACGCGAGCACGCCCTCGTCTGGAAACTCGCACAATCCGCGCACGCCACGCAGATGTGGTGCGCGCCCGGTAATGCAGGCATCGCGCACGAGCGGCTCGCAAAAAATTCTGCGCCGGTTGAATGTGTGAATATTTCCGCCGAAGATTTGCCCAAGCTGCTGGCGTTCGCGCAGGAAAAGAAAATGGACTTGGTTGTCGTCGGGCCAGACAATCCACTGGCGCTCGGCATCGTGGATTTATTTCTGAAACACGGGTTAAAGATTTGGGGCGTGAACCAAAAAGCCGCGCAGTTTGAATCGTCAAAAGTTTTCTCGCAAAAGTTCATGGAGAAATACGGCATTCCCACGGCGGCGGCGGGAACTTTTTCTGATGTGGTGGCGGCAAAGAAATTCTGCGCGACGCTCGGCGGTAAATGCGTGGTGAAGGCTGATGGTCTTGCGTTGGGCAAAGGTGTTTTGATTTGCGCGAATCAAACTGAAGCCGAAAAAGCCGTGGACGAAATCATGGTGGGCAAAGCGTTCGGCGCAGCGGGAGCTAATGTTGTCATTCAGGAATTTCTTGAAGGCATTGAAGTTTCGATGCACGCGTTGTGTGATGGCGCGACGGCAAAGATTTTTCCCACGTCGCAGGATCATAAGCGCGCGCTCGACAACGACGAAGGACTGAACACCGGCGGCATGGGCACTTACTCGCCAACGCCGTTCCTCAACGATACGCAGCTTGCCGAGGTCGCCAACAAAGTGCTCGAGCCCTTTATGCGCGGCTGCGTGGCAGAAGGAATTGATTATCGCGGACTGCTGTATCCCGGTGTGATGCTAACGAAGAACGGCCCGAAGATTTTGGAGTTCAACGCGCGCTTCGGCGATCCCGAAACGCAGGTGTATCTCACGCGCCTCGAAAACGATCTCGTGGAACTGCTCGACGCCAGCGCGAGCGGCACGTTGGCGAAGCACGAATTGAAATGGAAACACGAAGCCAGCGTCTGCGTCATCATGGCCAGCGGCGGTTATCCGGGGAATTATTCGAAAGGCAAAATCATCACCGGCCTCGACGCCGCGAACAAATTGCCCGGCACGAAAGTGTTCCACGCGGGCACGGCGTTGAAAGACGGCCAGATCGTGACTAACGGCGGCCGCGTCCTCGGCGTGACGGCGCTCGGCAAGGATCTCCGCACTGCCCAGGCCGCCGCCTACGCCGCCGTGGAATGCATCCAATTTGAAGGCGCTCATTTCCGCCGCGACATTGCGGCAAAGGCCTTGGTAGTTTGACGGTTTAACTTCACCCAAGTAACTTTCCAATATGATTGATGTCGCCGAAATGCACCCGCGCGCGGGGATGAGCCAAAATAAATTTACGCCGCTCGCGCAGGAAATCTATGCGCTGAAGAAACAGCTCAACGCCGTCATTCTCGCGCACAATTATCAGGTGCCGGAGATTCAGGACGTGGCGGATTTCGTCGGCGATTCGCTCGGCCTCGCGCAACAGGCGGCGAAGACGGACGCGGATGTCATCGTGTTTTGCGGGGTGCATTTCATGGCAGAGACGGCGAAGATTTTGAACCCGAACAAAATCGTTGTGCTGCCGGACAAAGACGCCGGCTGTTCGCTGGAAGAAAGTTGTCCCGCACCGGAACTCGCGAAGTTACAAGCCACCAATCCGAATTTCTGGACGATTGCTTACATCAATTGCAGCGCGGCGGTGAAGGCGTTGTGCGATGTCATCGTCACGAGCGGCAATGCGGAAAAAATCGTGAACGCCGCACCGAAGGATCGTGATTTGCTTTTTGTGCCGGACGAGAATCTTGGGCAATGGGTGATGGAACAGACGGGTCGGCCGATGACGTTGTGGAAAGGGAATTGTTACGCGCACGTGGAATTTCAGCGCGAGCAAGTTTTGGCGGCAAAGCAGCAATTTCCCGATGCGAAGATCATCGTTCATCCCGAAAGTTTGCGTGAAGTGCGCGACTTGGCGGACGCAGTTTGTTCGACGGAGAAGATGATCACGTTTTGTAAAAACAATCCGGCGAAGCGGTTCGTGATTGTGACGGAGAGCGGCATCATTCACCGGATGCAAAAGGAATGTCCTGAAAAAGAGTTTCTCTGCGCGCCGGTTTTTAACGCGATGAAATTGCCGACGGATGGTTGCCGTTGTAGCGAATGCAAATTCATGAAAATGAATACGCTCGAAAAAGTGCGCGATTGTATGAAAAATCTCGCGCCGCGTGTGGGGTTGCCGGCGGAAATCATCCGGCGCGCACGGCTGCCGATGGAGCGGATGCTGGAAATTTCGGCGCGCTGAATCTCACGCAAAGGCGCAAAGCCGCAAAGAAATTTTCAGAAGAGTTGCACCAGTTTCACCAAGCCGTAGGCGATGCTTGCGCTGATCGGCAGCGTCAAAACCCACGCCCAGAGGATGCTTTCGACAACGGGCCATTTCAGTGCGCTCCAGCGTTTAGCTGCACCAACACCCATGATTGACGAGGTGATGACGTGCGTAGTAGAGACGGGCATTCCCAACATCGCGGTGCCGAATAGCACGGTAGCACCGGCGGTTTCGGCGGCGAATCCGTGGATGGGTTGGAGTTTCACCAGTTTGTTGCCAAGGGTGCGGATAATGCGCCAACCGCCAATGGCAGTGCCAGCGGCCATCGTGAGCGCGCAAAGAATTTTTATCCACAGCGCGATATCCAATGTTTTTCCGGGCAACGGTTCGGCGGTTTTCAAAAAGCTCAACCAGTCGGGCAGGGTGGCGAAGGTGCCAGCTTTGGTTGCGGCGACGAGCGCGAGGGCGATGATGCCCATGGTTTTTTGCGCGTCGTTGGTGCCGTGGGCAAAGCCCATGTAGGCGGAGCTGAATAATTGAAGTCCGCCGAAAGTGCGAGAGATTGTTAGCGGGCGAACTTTTTGTAGCGTGAGATACAAGACGGCCATGATGACAAAAGCGATGATGAAACCAAGCACCGGCGAAATGACCATCGGGATAACAACTTTATAAAATACGCCGCTGCCAGCCCACCAGTGTTTGCCGAGTTCGGGCGCTTTACTCCAGATAATTGCGTGCCAATCGCCGTGCGCGGCTGCGAATGCAGCGACAATCAATCCGCCAATGAGCGCGTGGCTGGAACTAGACGGCAAACCAAAATACCAAGTGATGAGATTCCAGGAGATCGCTGAAATCAAAGCGCAGATAAGCATTTGCGAGGCGAAACCGGCGGGAATCAAATTGGAATCTACGAGCCCGGACGCAATAGTTTTGGCGACCGCCGCACCGACCATCGCGCCAAGCAAGTTTGTAACGGTCGCAAGAATGATGGCCTGACGCGGCGTCAGCACTTTGGTGCCGACGACGGTGGCGATGGCGTTCGCGGTGGCGTGAAAACCGTTGGTGTAGGTGAAAATCAACGCCACCAAGATGACGGTAAAAACTAGGAACATGGCCGTCAGGAATTTTTCAGGACGATTTGAGAGATGACGTTGCCGACGTCGCGACAGCGATCAATGACTTTTTCCAACAGGTCGTAAAGATCTTTGAGGACGATTACTTTTACGGCGTCGTGGCGACCGCTGAAGAGATCACGGTAAAGTTCCATGATGGCCTTGTCGGCGTCGCCTTCTACTTGTTGCAAACGATCGTTCCATTTTTTCACCTCTTCGAGATTGATGCCGGCGCGGAGGCATTTCACGAGGTTCACCACGCACTCGGTGGCGTGTTCGACAAGCTGGATTTGCTGTGAAAAATTTACGCCACGCACGTGCTGGGGTGCGAGCTGGATGCGCTCGCCAAATTTTTCCACGGTTTTCGGAATGCGGTAAAGCGCGAGCGCGAGTGCGTCAATGTCCTCGCGTTCGAGTGCGGTGACGAAGGTGGTGTAAACGGCGTTGCGAATCTGATTGGTGATTTCCTTGTCCTTGCGGCGGGCATTGGCGAACGTTTCTAACTCGACCGGCTGGTCGAGCGATTGGCTCAATTTTACGAGCGACTGGACGCTATTGTGGGCTTCAAGCGCACTGGCTTCGAGCAGGCCAAAAAACAAATCTTCTTTGCCGAGGAGTTTTTGAAGTGAAAACATAATTTTCGTTTAATTTTGCTGGAAACGTGAAACGATGACTCGGTGAATTTTGCAATTAATTAATCCAAGTGCAAGCCGTGAACGTAGGCATTGTCACACAATTGTAACATTCCCGACTTTTGTTTGTCACAAAACTGTCACAATCTATCCGCGTTTTCCGACATCAAACAACATGAAAGCTAACAAACACAAAAAGTTGACCAAACTCGCACTCTTCGCTGGCGCTACGGCACTGGCAGCGTTCACTCCCCAAGCTCACGCGCAATCTTCCGACGCGCTGATTGATAAATTGGTGGACAAAGGTATTTTGACTACGGACGAAGCGAAGGATCTTCGCGAAGAATCCGACAAGGATTTCCGCGCGGCGTTGCAGGCCAAGACTGGCATGCCGGACTGGGTGACGAGCTATAAAATCGGCGGCGATTTTCGCGGACGCTTCGACCAGATCAGCGCTACGGATAATAACACTTTTGTAAACCGCGCGCGTTTCCGCTATCGCCTGCGCTTCGGCATCGTGGCGAATATGTTGGATAACATGGAAGTCGGTTTCCGCCTCGGCTCGGGTGATTATCCGGCGGCGACGGCCAACAGCAAAGGCAAAGTCACTTCAACAGGTGGCAATCCCGATTCCAACAACACGACCATGCAGGATAACTGGTCGAAGAAAACCATCTATGTTGACACCGCTTACGGCAAGTGGACGGCAATCAACAATGGCGAATGGTTGGCTGCAGCCACCATCGGCAAGATGGAAAATCCGTTTCTCTTTACCCCGATGGTGTTCGACCCAGATTTGACGCCTGAAGGTGCGGCTATCACTGGTGCTTACACCATCAACGACCAGCACACGATTGCATTCACCGGCGCAGCGTTTGTGCAGGACGAAATCGCCAGTTCTACGCAGGATCCGGCCATGTATGGCGGACAGGTTTTGTTGAACTCCAAGTGGACGCCCAAGCTGGCCAGCAGCATTGGCGGTGGAATCCTGATGATTGGCAGCCCGCAGTCGCTCACCACTGCGAATGTGCCTTACGTCAATCAGGGCAACACGCGCAACGCCGCTGGGGTCTTGGTTAATAGCTACAATCCCATTATCGCGGATGCGAATGCAACCTACATGTTGGATAGTTTCCCGTTTTACGCGGGCGCATTCCCCATCAAGGTCGGTGGCGAATTCATCAACAATCCGGGCACGACACAAAACAACACCGGTTACTGGGTTGGAGCGACGCTCGGCAAAGCCGGCACGCGCCACACTTGGGATTTGGCCTATCGTTATGAATGGCTCGAAGCCGATGCTTGGTATGACCAGTTGACGGATGACGACAATGTCGCCTATTACCAGAATGCACCCGTCTCAGGTTCGGCCGGTGCCTTTGGCGGAACTAACGTCAAGGGTCATCGCGTGCAGTTCGATTATTCCATTACCGACTCGCTTACGTTCTCGCTCACCGGCTACGTGAACGATCTCATCAACACCACGCTCAAGGTGCCGGGCAGCGCCAACGTCAACGAACCCAACAGCACCGCCGTTCACGTGATGGCTGATCTGATGTGGAAATTCTAAACGTCACCAAAACGTAACGAACAAAAATCAATTAACTCCGTCATAATCATCGTATGAAAAAAATATTTACCATCCTCGCGCTCGCGACGGCCACCGGAATTTCCGCCATGGCCGGCAACATCACTGTCAAAGGCTCCGACACGCTGCTCATTCTCGCGCAGAAGTGGGCTGAGACTTATATGGCCAGCAACACGACCGTGAAAATCTCCGTCTCTGGCGGCGGTTCCGGCATCGGTTTCGCCGCACTCCAAAACCAAACCACCGACCTTTGTGACGCCTCACGCAAAATCAAACCGGCGGAACAACTCAAATGCGCCGCGGTTTTTGAAGGCGGCAAACGCCCGACGGAATACAAGGTCGCGCTCGACGGTCTGTCCGTTTATGTGAATCCGGAAAATACGTTGAAAGAACTCACGGTTGCACAAGTCGGCGACATCTTCACCGGCAAAATTAAAAACTGGAAGGAAGTTGGCGGACCGGATGCGCCCATCACCGTTTACAGCCGCGAAAACAGTTCCGGCACTTACGAATTCTTCAAAGAACACGTTTTGAAAGGTAAGGACTTCGCCGCCAGCGCGCCGACCATGCCTGGCACGGCGGCGATTGTGCAAGCCGTCGTCAAAGACAAGAACGGCATCGGCTACGGCGGTGCGGCTTACGGCGGCAGCAGCAAATTGCTCGCAATCAAAAAACGGACACGTCTCCGGCGATTGCCCCAACGGAAGAAACCGTCATGAACGGAACCTATCCGATTTGGCGCCACCTATTTGTCTATGTGGATCCGGCCAAGGACAAAGGCGAAATCGCTGCCTACCTCACTTGGATTCGTAGTGACGACGGCCAGAAATATGTCAAAGATGTCGGCTACTATCCGTTGCCGAAAAATCTCCGTAGCAGCAACTGATTTGATCGCGTTCCTCCGAGATCACTCACGCGGGCGGTGCGGAATCCATTGAGATTTCCGTGCCGCCCGCATAAATTTTAAACCGCGTGACGCCCAATCCAAATAACGAATCGCGCCGCAGCCACGGCTGGATGGGCATTCATCGTGGTCATAAAGCACGCCCAGGCGAATGGCTCGCCGAGAAATTTATTTTTCTCGTTTCGCTCTCCGCCATCTTGATGGTGCTGCTGATTTTTCTTTTCGTTGCCCGCGAAGCCTTGCCGGTTTTCTTTGGTCAGACCAATACCGCGCTCGTTCAAAAACCGATTCCGCCGGACGAAATGGACAAGCATACCGCCGCCGAACTCGAGGCGTATCTTGAAATCACGCCGGATCAACTAGCCAAGTTGCCCAAGTCAACCTTGCGCACCATGATGGATATTAAGGTCGAGGCGCGGAACGACATTCCCGAAGATTTTCGCAACGACCCTGACGCGCACATCAACACGACCGAATGGAAATATCTTGTCGCACCGCACCGCTGGAACGATTACGAAAAGCCTGAATACATCTGGCAACCCGTTGGCCAGATTAAAAAATTCAACATCATTCCGCTCGTCGTCGGCACGCTCAAAGTCACCTTGATTGGATTACTCTTCGCCGTGCCACTCGCCGTCGGCGCAGCAATTTACGTTTCACAGCTCGCGCGCCCGCGCGTGCGCGAATTTTTGAAACCAGCTATTGAACTGCTTTCGGGAATTCCCTCCGTCGTCGTCGGTTTTTTTGCACTGCTCGTCATGGCGACTACGCTGCAAAGTATTTTTCATTATCAGACGCGCCTTAATGCGTTTGTTGCCGGACTCGCGCTCGGCTTTGCTGTCATACCCGTAATTTTTTCCATCGCCGAAGACGCACTCACCAGCGTCCCGCGCGCTTACACGCAAGCCGCGTTAGCGCTCGGCGCGTCGCGCTGGCAAACCGCGTGGCAAATCGTTTTGCCCGCTGCACTGCCCGGCGTATTTGCCGCAGCCGTTCTCGGTTTCGGCCGCGCGATTGGCGAAACAATGATTGTGCTGATGGTTTGTTCGGCCAGCGTCATGTCGTGGAGCGTGTTTGATTCCGCGCGTAGCATCACGACCACCATCGCAGCGGAAATGGCCGAAGCCGTTTCCGGAGGACCACACTACCGAATTCTTTTCATGCTCGGCGCGCTGCTTTTTGCCGCAACCTTCGTGTCCAACATGATTGGCGATTTTGTCATTCACCGTTTCAAGAATAAACTGGAGGGTAAGCGATGAATACGCTCACGCCCTCGGAATACCTGCCTGAAAAAAATAGCGATACGACGCGGCTGACCCGCAATTTTCGCGCAGAGAAATTTGATTTCTGGTCGTTCTTTTTCAGCGGCCTGACTGGACTCGCTACATTGTTCATCCTTGGCATCCTCGCAACGATTTTGCTGAACATCATCGTCAACGGCTGGAGCGCCATCTCTTGGCATTTCGTCTCAACGATTCCCAAAAAAGATTTCTTCGATGCAAACACCACCGGCGTTTTACCCATGATTGTCGGCACGTCTTTCCGCGTGATTGTGATCACTATTTTTGTCATTCCCGTCGGCGTAATTACAGCGATTTACTTAACGGAATACGCTTCGCACACTTCTATTCTGACCCGCATTATTCGCGCCGCCGTCAACAATCTCGCCGGCGTGCCATCCATAGTCTTTGGCCTGTTCGGTCTCGGGTTTTTCATCAACTTCATTGGCAAAAATATGGATGATTTGCTGCATCATCCCAACGCCGTCTGGGGCCAACCAGCGCTCATCTGGGCGTCACTTACGCTCGCGGTGATGACGCTACCAGTCGTAATCGTTGCCACGGAAGAATCGCTAAAAGCTATTCCGCCTGGTTTGCGCGAAGCCAGCCTTGCGCTCGGCGCAACGAAGCTGGAAACCATTTTGAAAATCGTTTTGCCGCAGGCGTTGCCCGGTATTATGACCGGCGGAATTCTTGCCGTCAGTCGCGCGGCAGGCGAAGTTGCCCCGATTTTGTTCACGGGCGTCGCATATTACATGGCGTCGTTGCCGGCGCATTTGAGCGACCAGTTCATGGATTTGGGTTACCACATTTTTGTGTTATCCACGCAATCACCGAATATTGAGCAGACCCGCCCGATTCTTTACGCGACCGTGCTGGTGTTGCTTATGCTCACGTTCGCGTTGAACATCGTCGCCATTCTCATCCGTGCGCGGGTGCGGAAAAAATTGCGGGCGCTTGGTTGAAATTACTGGAATAATTTTTACGTTATGGCTGAAACACTGATTGCCCCAACTCCCGTGAATGCGGTGCCGACGGCTTCGTCACTGATCGAGATTGAAAATGTCTCGCTGTATTACGGTGCCACAAAGGCGTTGAAAAATATTTCCGTCAAGCTGGAGGAGAAACTTGTCACCGCTTTCATTGGGCCAAGCGGTTGCGGCAAATCCACTTTACTCCGTTGCCTCAACCGCATGAACGATCTCATTGATAATGTTCGCATTGAGGGTTCGATGAAAATTGGCGGTCACGATATTTATGCTGCGGATGTTGATGTAATTGAATTACGCAAACGCGTCGGTATGGTATTTCAGAAATCAAATCCGTTTCCGAAATCCATTTATGAAAATGTCGCCTACGGCTTGCGGCTGCACGGTGTGAAGGCTAAATCAGATTTGGACGCGCGTATTGAAGAAAGTCTTCGCAACTCTGCGTTGTGGGACGAGGTCAAAGATCGACTGCATTCCAGCGCACTCGGCTTATCCGGCGGTCAACAGCAGCGGTTGTGCATCGCCCGCGCCATTGCCATCAAACCAGAAATCATTTTGATGGATGAACCTGCCAGCGCGCTCGATCCCATCGCTACTGCGCGCGTGGAAGATTTGATTTTAGATTTGAAAAAGGAGTTCACCATCGTCATTGTGACGCACAACATGCAGCAGGCTGCACGTATTTCCGATCAGACGGCGTTCTTTTATCTCGGTGAACTCATTGAGTTCGGCGCGACCGGAAAAATCTTCACCAACCCGGCGCAGAAGCGCACGGAAGATTATGTAAGTGGACGGTTCGGTTGAAATAATTTGAATTCAGACTATGGAAAATCATTTTGAAACCGGCATTGCAAACCTGCGGCAAAAGCTGTTGGTCATGGCTAGCCACACGGAAAAATCGGTCAACAATGCTGTTCAGTCGCTCATGCAACGCAACCACGACCTTGCCTTGCGTGTGAAAGCAGAAGACGACGTGATTGACCATTGCGAAGTGGAAATTGATGAATTAGCCATTCAGTTGCTTACCAAAGCGCCGCTCGCTACGAATCTCCGGCTCGTCACCGTCGCTATGAAAATTTCACAGGACCTCGAACGCATTGGCGACGAAGCCACCAAGATTGCCAAGCGCGCCCGCGATCTGTCGCAGGAGCCGCCGGTGAAAATCCAACTGGACCTTCCGCGCATGGCAGGTCGCGCCTTGGAAATGCTTAAGGCTGCACTTGATGCGTTCGGTCAGCACGACGCCGCCGCCGCCCGCACTGTTATTCCGCAGGACAAAGAAGTAGACGCGCTCAACAAGGAAATCCACGCTGCGCTCGTCCAGCACATGGTGGAAAACCCAGACGCCATCAGCCGCTGCCTGCACTGGATGGTCGCCGCCAAAAGTCTCGAACGCATCGCCGACCACGCGACCAACATCGCAGAGGATGTCGTCTATCTTTGCGAGGCGCAGGACATCCGTCACACCGGCTTCAAAAATCAGGGCGGGGCGGCTTAAATAAATTATAACTTTGCCTTTGTTTGTATTTTCGATGTATTATTATTTCGTCGTTTGACGAAATAACATTATGCGTGACTTCATGGCTATCACCAAGGCGTTGTCCGACCCGAACCGAGTGCGAATACTGCTCGCGCTCCGCAACGGCGAACTGTGCGTCTGCCAGATTACTGAGTTGTTCGGCTTCGCGCCTTCTACCGTGTCCAAGCATCTTTCCATTTTGCACCACGCGCACTTAATTTTGTCGCGCAAGTCGGAACGCTGGGTTTATTACCGGTTACCGGAGAAACCCGCATCCGTCGCCGTGCGCGAAGCTTTGGACTGGGTTCATAAGTCACTAAACAAGACGGATGAGGCAAAAGCCGACGGGAAAAAATTAAAAAAGATTTTGAAGACTGACCTCGCCGTCATCTGCCGCCGACAAAAATGTTGCTGACGATGAAATTAAAAGAATTAAAACAAGTTCTCGCGCAACACCCGTTAGCACAAGTGCGCTTCCAATTGCCCAATGGTGATTTTGCACCTGCGCACAGCCATGTCACTGAAGTGGCGCGCATTGATAAGCGATTCATTGATTGTGGCGGCACGCTGCGAACCGAGTCGCTCTGCCGCTTGCAAACATGGCATGCGGATGACATTGATCATCGCCTGACTGCCGGCAAGCTAGCGAAAATCTTTACGAAGGCGGAAGGCGTCTTGCTTACGGACGATCTAGAAGTAGATATCGAATACGAGGCCGGCTGATTGGGCCCCTCTGAACTAGGCCATTGTGGGTGGGATGGTTTTCGGGTAACGAAAGGAAAACCATCATGAAGAAGACACATCACACGACCGAGCAGATCATCCGCATCCTGCGGGAGGC
>Ga0164296_1002235_pt1 | contig 19588 bp, 22 predicted proteins | sample GEODES057metaG_FD_113533 | JGI IMG/M metagenome (GOLD analysis project Ga0164296, IMG submission 113533) | Dystrophic lake water microbial communities from Trout Bog Lake, Wisconsin, USA - GEODES057 metaG | ecosystem: Environmental > Aquatic > Freshwater > Lake | place: USA: Trout Bog Lake...
TATGATGATCCATTATCTAGACAAGAGATTAGGCTATGGCAACAGGATTTGTTAGTCATCCAGATTTTTATCAACACGAAATGGGTCCTTACCACCCCGAGTCACCAGGTCGCTTGTCAGCGATTGATGATCAACTTTTGGCGAGTCGGATAGGTGACTTTTTGACACCAATTGACGCGACGCTTGCCACTCAAGCACAAATTGAATTGGTCCATCGTCCTGAAATGATGGGGTATTTAAAAAAACATATCCCAAAAGAAGATTATTTTGAAATCGATCCAGATACTTGGATGAACCCATTTACTTTTCAAGCGGCATTACGAGCGGCAGGGGCTTGTATTGCAGCTGTGGACGCTGTGATGACTGGTCAAGTGAATAATGTATTTTGTTCAGTTCGCCCCCCGGGACATCACGCCGAACCTGATCAAGCGATGGGCTTTTGCTTTTTTAATAATATTGCTGTTGCGGCTCGTCATGCCCTTTCTAAATATGATCTGAAACGGGTCGCCATCATCGATTTTGATGTACATCATGGGAATGGCACACAAGCGGCTTTTGAAAATGATCCAAATGTATTGATGTGTGGCTTTTTTCAAAGTCCTTTTTACCCATTTAGTGGTGAAGATTCCCTTGCCAAAAACATGCTGAATATCCCAGTTCCAGCCTATACAAAAGGGTTTGATATTCGTCAAATTGTGTCGGATATTTGGTTACCTCGACTCGAAAAATTCGCTCCAGAGTTTGTTTTTATCTCTGCTGGTTTTGATGCCCACAAAGAAGATGAACTCGGGCAACTCATGCTCGTTGAGGCTGATTACGCTTGGATAACAAAACAAATTGTCGATGTGGCTAAAAGGCATTCTCAAGGGCGGATTGTGAGTACTTTAGAAGGGGGTTATAACCTTTCGGCACTGGGTCGAAGTGTGGTTGCCCATATCAAAGAACTTTGTGAAATTTAATGGTGATTGACGCATCCAAATACAGTTGAAAGTGAAAAATGAGCAAAAATATTTATAGTGACGGTCTCGAAAAAAATCCTGCAAATTTCGCACCTTTTTCTCCGCTTTCTTTTATTGAACGAACTGCTCAGATTTATCCTCATCGATTAGCGATTGTTCATGGGCAACTGCGTCAGGATTGGCTCACAACCTATGAAAGAAGTATGCGTTTGGCAAGCGCTCTGAATCGAATTGGGATTGGCAAAGGCGATACCGTAGCAGTCATGCTACCAAACACACCGCCAATGATTGAGGCACACTTTGGGGTGCCGATGTCTGGCGCCGTGCTCAATGCCTTGAATACCCGGCTGGACCCTAAAGCAATTGCCTATATGCTCACACATGGCCAAGCCAAAGTCATTCTCATTGACCCCGAATTTAGCCATACGATGCATGAAGCGATTCAGCTTGCACAATTGCAAGACGTGCTAGTAATTGATATCGAAGATATGCTCTATCAAGGGAGTGGGAAACCCATTGGAACCATTACTTACGAGGCTTTTTTGGGGAGCGGTGACCCTCACTTTGACTGGCAAATGCCAGAAGATGAGTGGGATGCAATTTGTTTGAATTACACTTCCGGGACTACAGGAAAGCCTAAAGGAGTGGTCTATCACCATAGGGGTGCAGCAACCAATGCGATTTCGAACATTTTGGAATGGGATATGCCAAAAAATCCAGTCTATTTATGGACTCTCCCTTTATTCCATTGCAATGGTTGGTGTTTTCCTTGGACGATTGCGGCCCGTGCGGGTGTGAACGTTTGTTTACGAAAAGTTGATGCGCTGCACATATTGACAGCTATACGGGAACACCAAGTTACCCATTATTGCGCTGCACCGATTGTGCATAACTTACTCATTCATGCACCTGCTGAACTCAAACTAGGTTTGCCAAGGGGTATCAAAGCAATGGTTGCGGGTGCCTCACCATCTGCGGCAATGATTGAAGGTATGGAAGAAATGGGTTTTGACTTAACGCACACCTATGGTTTAACTGAGGTTTATGGGCCGGCATCGGTTTGTGTCAAACACGCTGACTGGGATAACTTAGCGATAGGGGAGCGAGCAAGTCTGAACTCTCGTCAAGGGGTTCGTTATCACCTACAAGACGCAATGAGTGTGGTTGACGTCAATACCATGCAAGCTGTTCCAGCGGATGGGCAGACGATGGGGGAAATTGTTTTTCGCGGAAATATCACGATGAAGGGCTATTTAAAAAACCCTGAAGCGACTCAAGAAGCCTTTGCTGGGGGATGGTTCCATACTGGGGATTTAGGTGTCATCTATCCCGATGGTTACATCAAAATTAAAGATCGCAGCAAGGACATCATTATTTCAGGAGGGGAAAACATCTCTTCAATTGAGGTTGAAGATGCCCTATATCGTCATCCTGCAGTTCTGGCGGCTGCTGTTGTGGCTATGCCAGATCCAAAATGGGGTGAAACCCCGTGTGCCTTTATTGAGATTCAACCCGGAAAAGAGGTAACTGAGGCGGAAATTGTGACGCACTGCAAGCAACATCTTGCCGGTTTTAAGGTCCCGCGTTCGGTGGTATTTGGAGAATTACCGAAAACCTCAACTGGCAAAATTCAGAAGTTTGAGTTACGTCAGAGGCTTTTATCCAAAACGTGATCAAATTCTTCAGGGTCATATCGATAGCATGCATATAAGGGAATCAAATCCTTATTTCTTTTTTACGTTAAGATTATCAATGAAGTTCATTCAGTTTTTTTATTTTGGATCACATTTATGAAAATTTTAGTTGCTGTAAAGCGCGTCGTTGACTATAACGTTAAGGTCCGTGTGAAGTCCGATCAATCTGGCGTTGAAACTGCAAATGTCAAAATGAGCATGAATCCTTTTGATGAAATTGCGGTTGAAGAAGCGGTGCGTCTAAAAGAGGCTGGTATAGCGACAGAAGTCATCGCTATTTCGATTGGCCCTTCACAGTGCCAGGAGACTTTACGAACTGCAATGGCGATTGGTGCAGACCGAGGTATCTTAGTTGAGACGGAGCAGGAGATGCAACCTCTGGCTGTCGCAAAAGTGCTTCAAGCACTGGTTGATAAAGAATCGCCCCAACTTGTCATTCTAGGTAAACAAGCGATCGATGATGACAGTAACCAAACGGGTCAGATGCTTGCTGCACTTATCGGACGCCCACAAGCTACTTTTGCCTCTAAAATTTTGATTGAGCAAGACCACGCCATCGTTACATGTGAAATCGATGGTGGTCTTGAAACCGTTCGGATACAACTACCAGCAGTCGTTACGACAGACTTACGATTGAATGAACCACGCTACGTGACTTTGCCCAACATCATGAAATCCAAGAAAAAAACCTTGGATATCTTTAAACCCGAAGATTTGGGAGTTGATATCAGCCCGCGCCTAAAAACGATCAAAGTTGAAGAGCCCCCCAAGCGTAAAGCAGGTGTAATGGTGGCCGATGTGGCTGCCTTGATTGATAAATTAAAGAACGAAGCAAAGGTAATCTAAATGGCATCCCTAATTATTGAGTATTGCTCAGGCAATCAGATTCAATCGAGTACCTTGCATGTGGTGAGTGCTGCCCGTCAAATAGGTAGTGAGGTGCATGTGTTGCTTATCGGAGCACGCCTCCAAGAAATCGCAACACAAGCAGCCCAGATCGAAGGTGTCACAAAAGTATTAGTGGCGGATGATGAACGTTTTGCCAATCCAGTTGCGCAACATGTTGCTCATCAAATACTCTCTTTAATTGACTCTTATACGCACGTTTTGACAGCCGCTACGGCATTTGGCAAAAGTGTCATGCCACGTGTCGCAGCTTTGAAAGATGTAGCGCAAATTTCTGAGATTATTAAGGTGGTTAGTCCAGATACATTTGATAGACCGATTTATGCAGGCAACGCCATCGCCACTGTGCAGTCCTCAGACGCAATAAAAGTGATTACTGTTCGTCCAACCGGTTTCGATCCTAGTTCATTTCAGGGCGGCAATGCGGCAATTGAAGCAGTGGCAATCCAAAGTGACTCTCAACAGACACAGTTTGTTTCTAAGGAAACAGCGAAATTAGATCGTCCAGAGTTGACTGCTGCAAAGATTATTGTTTCTGGTGGTAGGGGACTTGGTTCGGCTGAGCATTACCATCAAATAATGGATCCTTTAGCTGACCAATTGGGAGCTGCTTTGGGTGCTTCCAGAGCCGCAGTCGATGCGGGCTATGTGCCAAACAATTACCAAGTTGGGCAGACCGGGAAAATTGTGGCTCCACAACTCTATGTGGCGGTTGGTATTTCTGGGGCGATTCAACATCTTGCTGGGATGAAAGATTCCAAAGTGATTGTTGCAATCAATAAAGATCCTGACGCCCCAATATTTGGTGTGGCAGATTATGGCTTGGTAGCCGATCTTTTTACAGCGGTTCCGGAGTTGGTTGCAGGCATCAAAAACTAATTGTTTTTAATTTAAATTTAATGAGGTAACAATGACTTATAAAGCTCCAGTGAAAGATATGATGTTTGTGATGAATCATTTGGCGGGTTTGGAGCAATTGGCTGGCTTACCAAATTTTGCTCAAGCTGGTTTAGATGCTCAGACCACCGAATCTATTCTGAATGAAGCAGCAAAGTTTGCTGAAGAGGTCGTTGCCCCCCTGAACTGGACCGGTGATCAACAACCAAGTTTCTTAAAAGACGGAAAGGTGACAACGTCACCAGGTTTTAAAGATGCCTTTGATCAATACGTTGCTGCTGGCTGGCAAGGTGTAACCCATCCTGAGTCTTATGGTGGACAGGGCTTACCAAAACTTCTATCAACCGCCTGCCAGGAAATGATTAACGCTGCAAATCTCTCCTTTTCCTTATGCCCGATGCTCACAGAGGGGGCAATCGAGGCGCTCATGGTAGCTGCAAGCGATGAGATTAAAGCTAAATTTATTCCGAACATGGTCTCTGGAAAGTGGACAGGAACGATGAACTTGACTGAACCACAAGCAGGATCTGATCTTGCATTGGTGAGGTCAAGAGCAGAACCTCAAGCAGATGGAACGTATAAGATTTTTGGTACGAAAATTTATATTACTTATGGTGACCACGATTTCACAGAAAACATAGTCCATTTGGTTTTAGCACGGGTGCCCAATTCTCCGGAGGGAGTAAAAGGAATTTCCTTATTTGTTGTTCCAAAGTATTTGGTTAACGATCAGGGGGAGATTGGTCAACGTAACGATGTCCAATGTATATCTCTGGAGCATAAGCTTGGCATTAAAGCGAGTCCAACGGCTGTCTTGCAATATGGCGACCATGGGGGCGCTACTGGTTATTTGGTAGGCCAAGAAAACAATGGCCTAGCTTATATGTTCATTATGATGAATGCAGCACGCTTCGGTGTTGGGATGCAAGGCGTTTCCCTCGCTGATCGTTCATATCAAAAAGCGGTTCAATATGCCAAAGATCGTGCCCAAGGCCGAGATTTGGCTGGTTCTCCTCAAGCCGTACCTATTATTCATCATCCCGATGTGAAACGCATGCTGATGACAATGCGAGCCTATGTCGAAGGCGCAAGGGCGTTAGCTTATGTTGGAGTTGCCGCTCTTGACGCCAGTGAAAACACTGCGGATGAGAAAACTCAAAAAGAAAATCACGCATTTTATGAATTTTTAGTACCGATTATTAAAGGTTTTTCCACGGAAATGTCTGTACAAGTCGCGAGTCTTGGCGTGCAAATACATGGAGGAATGGGCTTCATTGAAGAGACTGGTGCTGCCCAGTATTACCGAGATGCACGTATTTTGCCGATTTATGAAGGCACTACAGCAATTCAAGCCAATGACTTAATTGGTCGAAAAACCCTCCGTGATGGTGGTGCATTGATTCAGATGATAGGTCGACAAATTGAAAAAACGGAGGCTGATCTTGCCCAATCAGGAACGCCAGAATCGAAGATTATGCTTGAACACTTGAGCCGAGCTAGGAAATCTTTAGAGAAAGCAATCATGTATGTTCTGATGAATGCGAAAGCAGATATTAAGGCAGTTTTTGCTGGAAGCGTGACTTATTTGCAAGCATTTGGTTTAACTCTGGCAGGTTGGCAGATGGCTCGAGCACTTCTTGCTGCGCAAGCCCATATGAGTGAGGATAAAGAATTCTATTCGGCAAAAGTTGCTACTGCCCAGTTCTTTGCACAGCATCTTCTTACCCAAGTGCCAGGAATGGCGGTGGCAATTGTTGATGGTGGTCAGGTTACCAATGCGCTTAGCGTTGAGCAATTTTAATAGACGAAAAGTAGAGTGAACACCTTAGCGTTCTTTTTTACGCCAAGGTGTTTTTGATCTCCCTTTGGTTTTTAGCAATTACTGTGAGATTTCTTTAGCAGCTTCGACTTGTGACACGAAATACTGCTCAAAAGCGATTGCTAGCCCCGCCATTAATACGAATGCTCCAATCATCAGTGCTGCCATCAGACAGAAAATCACAAACCAACCTGATTGATTCTTTTGGGTTGATGTTGGATTAAATTGTGTATCAAATCGATCGTCTTGTCGCAAACCAAAGACCAATGTAGCCAGCCAACTCGCGAGTAATGAAGTTTCTCCCATTGCTACGCCAATCCAGCCAAGTATCGATTCTTTTTCAGAATGAGCAAGAGTAATCCAGCCCCAAAGCCCGAAAATCAAACCGATCATTTGCAGATAAAACCAGGGTGATTGTTTACCCTTTAAATAAAGCCAGTGAAGCCCTGTGCCGGGTAAAAAAAGACTCAATAAACAGACCGCCAACTTGGATTTGAAGTGATTTTGCATAGGCTTTGAATCATACTCTAATCGAACATGGGCTTTATAAATCAGAATGATGGTAGGGCTTTTTTACCAAAAATCAACACATCCCCGGATCGGCCGAGGAGTAGAAGTTGATTATCTTTGATGTGAATTGATCGGTAATCTGCTAGTTGATTTAAAAAATCGTTTTCAAGCTCATTTTGTGTTGAGCTGGCACAGCCCATTTTGGTGGTCTTGAAATTACTCAGTTCTACCGCTTCTTTTTTATCGGTTGTGATGGTTGCAGAAAAACGATTACAACCCGAAAAGCCCGACAAAATCTTTTGTGCTTGATTAAATTCCATGCTCAAAGGAGGGCCTACTGGTTCATGTGGGAGTGGCCTTAACGTCACTCTACCGCGATCATCGGCTGGGCGATTCCAGCGAAGTAGTTCCCAATGGCCGTTTAATTGCGATAAAGGCGGGCTGGAGCAAACATCACATGCTGGCAGTAAATTGCTACAAGATATAAGAAACATGAGGCAAAAAGGCGACCAAATTCTGCCTAAAGAGAGCAAAGATAAGTTCTTTTTTGAATTAAGGTTTGTCTGCATGGCTAATTTCAGTTAAAATAGGAGGTTTTCTGGGATGGCTAAGTAAAATGAAGTATTCAATTTTACGATTGATTGCCCTTCCAAATCACTTTTGAGTCAATTTTTTTAAGGAATATTTATGGTCGTCATTCGACTTGCACGCGGCGGTTCAAAAAAGAGTCCCTTTTATAGTGTTGTCGTTACGGATAAGCGCAATCGCCGTGACTCGAACTTTGTTGAGCGTTTGGGTTATTACAATCCCAGAGCAGTTGCTACTGAGCAAGCCTTTCGTGTTGCCCAGGATCGTTTGACTTACTGGTCCGGTGTTGGAGCTGAACTATCTCCAACCGTCAAGCGCTTAATTAAGCAACATCAAGCTACAACCAACTAATCTCACTGGGGCATTGCCCCAGCGTTGGGTTAAATCATGACGCACCATAACGACCTCATCGCAGTCGGAACCGTGATTGAGGCGTATGGCATTCGTGGGGCCCTCAAAATTCGGCCATTTTCGAACGATCCGGTTGCCCTCTTGGCTGCTAAAGAGATATGGTTAAAAAGTGAGCGCGACCCTTCACTGAATAAAGATTTCGCGGTATACAGTGCAAAGTTACATAGTGGTAGTGTGATTTTGGAACTCACAGGTCTGACGGACCGTGAAATTGCCCTAGCCCTTAAATCTGCAACAGTTGCAGTTCCACGTTCGAAGTTCCCGTCTTTGTCAGAAGACGAATTTTACTGGGCAGATTTGATGGGCGCGCACGTTCATAACTTAGAAGATGAATTACTTGGTACGGTAACCGAAATTGTTGATAACAGTGCTCAAACCGTATTGATCATTACTCAAGAAGATCAAAAACAACACTTGATTCCATTTGTTGCTGCTTTTATCCATGAAGTGGCACTCGATACTCCGCAAAAAATGATTCGCGTTGATTGGCAATTAGATTGGTAAAGGCTTGTGATGGTCATGCGTTTTGATGTGATGAGTATTTTTCCTGAAATGTTTGAAGCCGTGCACAGTGGTGGAGTGGTTGGTCGTGCACTTGAAAAAAAACGCTTTGAGCTGAATATCTGGAATCCCCGTAACTATACTTCGGACCCTCGTAAAACGGTTGATGACCGCACGTACGGTGGTGGTCCTGGTATGGTGATGATGGTTGAGCCACTTGAGAAAACCTTGTTTGCGATACACGCTGATTTGCCTAAAAAAGGTCCTGTAGTTCTTCTCTCCCCTCAAGGGCAGACTTTTCATCAGGCAATGGCAAGCGATTTATTGCAATATGAGCAATTGACATTGGTATGTGGGCGTTATGAGGCTGTCGATGAGCGTTTTATTCAGCGCAGTGTCGATACTCAAATTAGCTTGGGTGATTTTGTCCTTTCGGGGGGAGAAATTGCTGCGATGGCAATAATTGATGCAATGGTACGCTTGATCCCCAAAGTTCTCGGCGACCAGGATTCAGCAAGTCAAGATAGCTTTATGAATGGACTTTTGGATTGTCCGCACTACACCCGACCTGAAATTTATGATGATTTTTCAGTGCCAGAGGTGCTTTTAGGTGGGAATCATGCGATAATAGATGGATGGCGACGTGAGCAATCTTTGCTTGCAACCCAATTGAGTCGTCCGGATTTAATCGAAGCGGCTCGCAAAAAAGGCTTGTTAACTGATTTGGATGAGCGGTTTTTAAAGCGCATCCAATCGTAGCAATTTTTAATATTCGTATCCTCTTTCAGGTCCAAACTGGTTTTGGGAAACAACGCTGAAATGATGCATAAGGAGTTTTGATGAATCTGATCGAAAAAATAGAGCAAGAAGAAATTGCTCGCTTAACAGCAAATAAAGTAATCCCTGAGTTTGGTCCTGGTGATACATTAATCGTCAACGTGAGCGTTGTTGAGGGTACACGTAAGCGCGTTCAGGCTTTTGAAGGCGTTGTGATTGCCAAGCGAAATCGTGGTTTGAATTCAAATTTCATCGTGCGTAAAATCTCTTCTGGTGAAGGTGTAGAGCGAACATTTCAAACATATTCACCATTGATCGCAAGCATTGAAGTCAAGCGACGCGGTGATGTTCGTCGTGCGAAGTTGTATTATCTACGCGAGCGCTCTGGTAAGTCGGCTCGTATTAAAGAAAAACTGGTTTCACGCAAAGTGAAAGAAGTTGCACCTGCAAATTAAGCAGAAACAGCTTCATCAATAAAAGCAGCCTCGGCTGCTTTTATTGTTTCTGAATGGGGTCATCTCATTAAAGAGTGGTGGTTGAATATGATTACAGTCAAATCGTTGTCTTTTCCTCAGACTATAATAATGAAATGTCCCGACGCGTGCCTTTGTTTGATCCCTTGCTGGTCCCGATTCAATATTCTGGACTAGACGAGCCCGCAATTGCGCACAATCGATTAACACCTGAACTCTTACGCGCCCGATTTCAACAAAAAAAAGAGTGGACCCCAGAGATTACAGACGAGTCTCTTCAGTCAATTCAGGAATACGGTCCTCAAGCCTTACGTGTTGCTGCTGTTCTGATACCCATTGTTATTCGTCATCAAGAACCAATGGTGATTCTTACATTACGTGCAAGCCATCTAAATGACCATGCAGGACAAATTAGCTTTCCTGGTGGGCGTCAAGAAACGACCGACCCTAATATCGAATTTACTGCGAAACGGGAGGCTTTCGAAGAAATCGGTTTGCCCGAATCTCACGTTGAAATTCTTGGCTCTTTACCAGATTACATGACGATTACCGGCTATCAGGTCTCGCCAGTCGTTAGTTTAGTTACCACTCCTCCTAAGTTGATTCCAGATAGTGAAGAAGTCGCTGAAATTTTTGAGGTTCCCCTCGCATTTTTGATGAACCCAGCAAATCACCAAGTCCGCCAATGGGATGGTCCTTTGGGGAGCCGTCGTTTTTATGCGATGCCATATGAGTCAAAGTTCATATGGGGTGCAACTGCGGGTATGATTAGAAATCTATATCACTTTTTAAGCCCCTTCTAGACGATGACTTTTTTTTCGGTACTTTTTAGTCTTATTCTTGAGCAATATGCTCCCGTCGGAGAAAAGCACTGGTCTCAACGTTTGATGCGCTATTGGATTGATCTTGTTCCGAACTATTGTGATACAGGTGAACAAACGTCTGCAAAAATAGCGATTGCAGTGTTGATCTTGCCGCCAGTCTTGATTGTTTTGATGGTACATCTCTGGCTAATCTACCACTTTCCTTTGCTTGCTTTTGCTTGGAATATCTTAATTGTGTATTCTTTTATGGGCTTTCGGCAATTTAGCCACTCCTACACAGCAATCAAAGTTGCTTTACAAGAACGCCGTTTAGATGAAGCCCGTGCAATTTTGGCTAAGTGGTGCGGGACAAAACTCAATACCGAAACTCTTTCGGAGTCTGATATTGTTCGGTACACCTTAGAGCGAGCAATTCTCGATGTACATTCTCATGTGTTTGGTGTTTTCTTTGCATTTTTATTGCCCATTGGTCCAGCAGGTGTCGTGTTGTATCGCCTCACTTTAATTGCTGAAGAGCGCTGGAAGTATGGTGTGGTGAGTCCCAACTTGATGGTGATGGTTCAGAAATTCAGGTACATCGTTGATTGGTTACCAACACGCTTAACAGCGATTGGCTTCACTATTGTTGGGAACTTTGAACAAGCTGCATATGCTTGGCGCTATCATCAAAAAAAATGGGATACCCAATCTAAAGCAATTTTAATTGGTACCGGCGGTGGTGCTTTAGGGGTTCAATTGGGCGAACCACTTGCGCAATTATCCAGCACTGAGGCAATGCGCTTAGCTGATCTTGGAGAAATTCCTGTTCAAGAAATTGGTGCCTTGCCAAGACCTATTCATTTGGCATCTGGCGCAAGTTTAGTTTGGCGCGCGATTGTGCTATGGATGATCTTACTCGGAATGCTGACCCTGTCCGTTTGGTTTAATCCTGGTTAGGAGGCATGCCCTTGGGTTTGTAGTACGGCATTGCGGCTTTCATGAATCAATTGTCCGAAAAGTTTTAGTCTAGATGCACTAATGACTCCGTCATCAACAGCTTGACGAACCGCGCACCCTGGTTCATGTGCATGGGTACAGTTATGAAATTTACATCTTCCTAGATAGGGGGCAAACTCAATAAAAGCGTGTTGGCATTCGCTTTCAGATAAGTGTGCAAGTCCGAATTCCTGAAAACCAGGAGAGTCAATTAAAGCACCTAAATGACCTCCTGCAGTTCCCCAAGAACTTGGCAGATCATAGTAACGGCAAGCAGTCGTTGTGTGTTTGCCCGTATCCAATTTAAGTGAATGTTCTCGTGTTAGAGCTAATGCACTTGGAACCCATTGGTTCAGCAGGGTTGACTTCCCCATACCAGATTGACCAACTAAGACAGACACTTTTCCAGCTAAATAAGGCTCTAATTGCGCTAGACTGGCATGGTTAAATTTAGCTGAAATTTCATGAATTGGGATGCCTAAATGTTTATAAGGGCCAAGTAGTTCCCTTGCTTTATCAATCTTACCAATGAGATCGACTTTATTGAGTAGGATACGTAGCTCAATACCTTCATGTGCCGCTGCAATCGCCGCACGACCTAAAAGGTCTGGTGAAAAACCTGGTTCAGTGGCTAAAACGAGAAGAATTTGATCGACATTTGCTGCAATCGATTTCGTTCGAAAGGCATCGGAACGAAATAACAGGTTTTTTCGCGGCAAGATTTTTTCAATACTTGCTTGATGATTCGAACTAGGTAATATTTCTATAATATCTCCCACAGCCGCTTCGTGTTTTTTTCCTCGTGCTTGAACCTCATAGTAACTTGGGAGGGTTGCGTCAGGGAGCAGTGGTCGTGCTAAGTAATTTCTTCCGAATGAAGCAACCAACAGGGCTTTATGAGCCAATTTAGTCAAGAACCTAGCTCCATATCGAATTCATTAGGTAGCTTGTGCAAGTTGCTTTAGATGTGCAATACGAATCGGTGCTGGTGGGTGAGAGTCATAAAAGGCAGAATATAAACGGTCTGGTGTGAGCGTTGAGGCATTATCTTGATAGAGCTTAATTAATGCTGAGACAAGGTGATTTGCATTGGTTTTTTCGGCAGCAAAAGCATCTGCCTCGAATTCATGTTGCCTCGATAGTAAGCTACTCAGAGGAGTAATAAAAAATGTGAATACTGGAATGGTTAAAGAAAACAAGGCTAAAGCAAGTCCGGCATGCTGACCATCCATCTCTGGATGTACGCCTAAACTTTCAAAAAACCACACTTGTCCAGATAAACAACCTAACAAAGCAAGTCCAATTAAACTCATCATGAATGTCATGATCATCCGAGTTCGTACGTGGTTTTTCTTAAAGTGACCGAGTTCATGTGCTAAAACTGCTTCGATTTCAGAAGGGGTTAATTTTTCGATGAGGGTATCAAAAAAGACAATACGTTTGTTTTTACCGATACCCGTAAAGTAGGCATTTCCGTGCGCACTTCGTGAACTCCCATCCATTACAAATAAACCCTTGCTCACAAATCCACAACGATCAAGTAAGGACTGAATAGAAGATTTTAGAGGACCATCATCGAGTGGCTTAAATTTATTAAAAAGAGGCATGATCAACACAGGGGCAATCCAAGTTGCAATCAATATAAATGCCACCAAAAAGACCCAAGCATACATCCACCATAAGTTACCCGCGTTTTGCATGAGACTTAGCACAACCCAAAGTAATGGAACTCCGATCACGATGCTCAGCAATGAGCTCTTCAGTAAATCCATAAAAAAGATTTTTTGTGTCATCCGGTTAAAGCCAAATTTTTCCTCTAAGCGAAATTGCCTATACCAAGAAAAAGGTAAATCAATGACCGAGGACAATATGCTGATAGCACTTAATAGGGCGACTTGTTGCCAAACTCCAGGGGATAACCAATTTAAGAGTTGTTCATGGATTGCGAATAACAGTCCCATTACTGTCAGCATGAGCAACAAAATCGTCGAAGTGAGCGTCTCTAGCCAAGATAGCTTTAATTTTGCAGTGGTATATTGAGCTGCCTTTTGGTGATCTTCAAGAGAGATCTGCATCTCAAAGCCTGTGGGGACTTGGTTTGAGGACTGATTCGCCGATTGGATTTGGCGTTGCGCCAATAAATATCGGATAAAAAGCCCCAAGAATAAAAAAGCGAGGAAAATGTAGGTGAATGTCATTCATTAATTATAGAAGAAGCGAGATTGATTTTGAGTACTGATTTAAAAAAAGACCGGTTAATTTGGCTAGATATGGAAATGAGCGGACTTGATCCTGAAAAAGAGCGTATTTTAGAGATTGCGATGGTGATCACTGATGGTGAGTTGGATATAGTTGCGGAAAGTCCCGTTCTTGTCATTCAACAAGATCCTTCTTTAATTAAGGGAATGGACTCTTGGAACCAGGGGACACACAGCAAGTCGGGACTCATTGATAAGGTTCTTGCCTCTACAATCACTGAAACCATGGCTGAAGAGATCTACATCGACTTTTTAGCCACGCATCTCAAAGCCGGAGTTTCCCCGATGTGCGGCAACACCATCCATCAAGACCGCCGATTTATGGCGCGTTATATGCCTAAATTGGAAGCATTTTTCCATTATCGAAATATTGATGTTTCAACCGTCAAAGAGTTATGTAAACGTTGGCAACCTGAAATCGCAAAGCAGTTTACGAAAAAGCAAGCCCATACAGCCTATGCCGACATCATTGAGTCTATTGAAGAATTGCGCTATTACCGAGCGAACTTCTTTCGCAGTCCGCACAGCTGAAGGCATTATTTGAGGTCACGTTTTGGCCTTTAGAGCGGATTTTGGGCGAAATGCTTTTACGACCGATATTTGGGTTTCGATATAGGGACCACCAATGAGGTCAATACAATAGGGTACTGCAGCAAAAATACCTGAAACAATCACTTTGCCGGTTTCGTCTTTTAATCCCTCGAGTGTTTCGGCAATCGCTTTTGGCTGACCGGGTAGATTGATGATTAATCCGGCATGATCTTTCACCTCACGCAATACAGCGACCTGTCGGGACAAAATAGCAGTTGGCACGAACTGTAAACTAATTTGGCGCATTTGTTCTCCAAACCCTGGCATCTCACGGGTGCCAGCTAAAAGAGTCGCCTCAGGAGTTACATCTCTCCGACTTGGTCCAGTGCCGCCGGTGGTTAAGATGAGGTCACAACGATGCGTGTCGACAAGATCAATCAGGGTTTGGGTGATGAGGGCTTGTTCGTCAGCAATCAAGCGTTTTTCGCAGGAAAAAGGATTGTGCAGTGCTTGCAAAAGCCAATTTTCAAGGGCGGGAATTCCCTGGTCAGAATAGATTCCACTCGAGGCACGATCGGAAATCGAAACAAGTCCAATACGGATTTTGTCGTAGGTATCTGAGTAATTTAGAGGACTATTCATGTGATTTGTGAAATGGTGACAAATAATCGCTATGATAAGGGAATGACAAATAAAATTTTCACTTATTCTGCTTTTGAATTTCAAGAAATCATTCAAGATGCGATATTGCAGGCACAATCGATTGGTGCAACAGATGCTGCTGTTGAGGTTTCTGAAGGTAATGGTTTATCTGTTTCGGTGCGTAACGGCGAAGTGGAAACCATTGAGCGCAGCGTGGACAAATCTCTGGGTATTAGTATCTTTATTGGCCAGCAACGCGGTAACGCAAGCACCAGTGATTTTACAAAAGACTCAATAGCAAGAACTATCCAAGCTGCTTACGATATAGCCCGCTATACAGCCCCAGATCCTTTTGCTGGTTTAGCAGATGCTGATTCTTTGGAAAATAATCCAAAAGATCTCGATTTATATCACCCATGGGATATTTCAGTCGAGGAAGCAGTAGAAATTGCGAAGCGGGCTGAAGCTGGTGCTTTTGCTATTAGTCCCATGATTCGAAATAGTGATGGAGCATCAATTGCCACCAATCAGTCGCATTTTCAAATGGGAACTACCAAAGGTTTTTTAGGCGGTTACCCATTTTCGCGACATTTCATATCATGTGCCCCTATTGCAAGTTTAAATAAACGCAAGGGTGCTGCGATGCAACGTGACGACTGGTACTCAGCATCGAGAGTCCCTCAAGAGTTGTCCCATCCTGAAGCAATTGGTCGATATGCTGCCCATCGCGCCCTTTCTCGATTGGGCGCACGTCCAATCCCAACTCAAAAATGCCCTGTCATTTTTGAAGCTCCAGTTGCCGTAGGTTTAATGGGAGCATTTGTACAGGCGACATCTGGAACGTCTCTTTACCGTAAATCGAGCTTTTTGCTTGACTCATTAGGACAACAAATTTTTGCAGATCATGTTCACGTCAATGAAGATCCGCATCGTTTGCGACAAAGTGGTAGTACACCGTTTGATGATGAAGGTGTCCGCACTACGCCCCGCACCGTTGTCTCGAAGGGGATTCTTAACGGATACTTTTTGTCGACTTATACTGCTCGTAAATTAGGCATGAAAACCACAGGTAATTCTGGCGGTTCCCATTATTTAAAAATGACAAGTGACCGCACCCAAGAAGGTGATGATTTTGCTGGTCTGGCACGCAAAATGGGGCGTGGCTTGATTGTTACTGAGTTGATGGGGCAGGGCGTCAATTATGTAACGGGTGATTACTCTAGGGGCGCATTTGGATATTGGGTTGATGCTGGCGTGATTCAACATCCTGTGGAAGAAATCACCATTGCTGGCAATCTCAAACAGATGTTTTTAGACATCGAGGCAATAGGTACAGATACCATTGTGCGGGGCACAAAAGAAACAGGTTCAATTCTTATCAAGGAAATGATGATTGGCGGTTCATAACTTGGTAAGCCTTAAAAAGATCCAATTCATCCAGTTGCCTTAGCTCATCTGCGAACGTAAGTTACAAAAGTATGGGCTGGCCATGTTTGATCTGGATTTTTTGGATCAGTAGCTGCAGGATGCTCTTCAAAATGCGAAATACGCCAGTCTGCTTCTGCAAATTCCGGGAAATGGGCATCGCCAACGATGTCAATTGCTACCTCAGTAATTATCATCTCGTCAGCCAAATCAATCGCTTGCTCATAGATTTGGGCACCCCCAATAATAAAAACCTTTTCGTAGGATTCGCAAGCATGAAGGGCATCTTCAAGGCTGGAAAAAATCTGTGCATTTTCTGCAGAAAAACCAGGGGTACGACTGATGACAATATTCTTTCTATCCGGCAGGGCTCGACCAAGTGACTCCCAGGTCTTGCGCCCCATAATGATGGGGTGGTGCAAGGTATGTGCTTTGAAGTGTTTGAGGTCTGCCGGTAGGCGCCAGGGCAATGCATTGTCACGACCAATTACTCCTTGAGTTGATCGGGCAACAATAATAATGATTTGCATGATTTAAATGGCGACAGGCGCTTTAATTGCAGCATGACAGGTATAGTTTTCTACAAGGAAGTCTTCGAATACATAATCAAATATTGACGGTGGTTTGCGAACAAAACGTAAGGTTGGTAATGGCAAGGGATCTCGTGATAGTTGTAATTGCACTTGTTCAAGATGATTTGTGTATAAATGACAATCACCACCAGTCCAAATGAAATCACCAACTTCAAGACCTGTCTGCTGTGCAACCATGTGGGTCAGAAGAGCATAACTTGCTATATTGAAAGGCACTCCTAAAAAAATATCGGCACTGCGTTGATACAACTGACAGGATAGCTTTCCATCAGCAACATAAAATTGAAAGAAAGCGTGACATGGAGCGAGCGCCATCGACGGAATATCAGCAACATTCCATGCAGACACGATGATTCGACGAGAGTCTGGATTGGTTTTAATTTGCTCGATAATCTGACTAATTTGATCAATATGATCGCCCGAGGGCGTTGGCCACGAGCGCCATTGGTAACCATAAATTGGACCGAGTTCACCATCCGGCTTTGCCCACTCGTTCCAAATGGATACGCCTCGCTCTGTAAGCCAGTTGTTATTGGTACTGCCCTTTAGAAACCATAAGAGTTCGTAAATAATGGATTTGAGATGAAGTTTTTTGGTGGTTACCATCGGAAAGCCCTTTGATAAATCAAAGCGCATTTGATAGCCAAATACGGACAAAGTACCCGTTCCGGTCCGGTCAGTTTTGTTGACGCCATTCTCTAAAACATGGCGCATCATATGTAAATAAGCTTGCATGTCTTATTTTAGGCGAAAATAAAAAAGGACACGATAGTTCAGAGATTTGTGCCAATTCTCGAGCGTTTTTGTTTGCGCCATCCCAAACCTAAAACCAGGGTTAAGCAAACAGCCATCAAAAGCCACTCATTCATTGCATGGTCGTCGTTAAACCATGAAAAGAGCATTTTTTCATGGGTGATCATCTGGACACCGGTTACTACTAAGATCGCACCCCCAACAAAAATCAACCACGTCAATTTTTCTAATAACCTCAAAATTAAAGTACTACCAAACATCACGATCGGTACACTGATTAATAAACCGATTACAACTAACCCCATATGCCCTTCAGATGCACCCGCAACAGCTAAAACATTGTCAATTCCCATAACTGCATCTGCAATCAGAATGGTCCGCATTGCCCCCCAAAAACTCGTACCAGAGGTATCTTGATGGTCATCATTTTCATCTGTAATTAATTGATAGGCAATGAATAACAATGCGAATCCACCGAGTGCGGATAAGCCTGGGATTTTTAATAAAGTAACTGCGATCAAGGTCATGACAGTGCGGATCACAATCGCACCGAGTGAACCCCATAAAATGGCACGACGCTGAACGGTGGGTTGTAGACCTTTGGTAGCTAAGGCAATGAGGATCGCATTATCACCAGCCAAGACAAGGTCGATAATAATGATGGCAATCAGATTGTCGATCAGGGGCGCATATTCAGCAAACATCAAATAACAATACAATAAAAAAACAAAAAGGAGGTTATAAAAGCCTCAAACTTTAGTCGAAAGTAGGGGTTTCAACACCGAGTACTTTATGTAATTTTGTTGAAGTTGTCGTATATTGAAGGTGGACCTTCTTATCAGGATACATGAACTCTTTTGCTGCAAATGCAGCAAGCGCTGCTTCATGAAACCCAGATAAGATCAGTTTCTTTTTACCTGGGTAGGTATTGATATCGCCGACTGCAAAAATGCCAGGAATATTGGTCGAAAATTTTTCGGTATCGACGACGAGTTGTTTGCGTTCAATCTCCAAACCCCATTCAGCAATCGGACCTAATTTAGGTGATAGACCAAAAAATACAAGTAGCACATCTAATGGAATTCTGCGGGTGACTCCGTCGCTACCAGTGAGTTTGATGTCTGATAACCTACTGTCTTTTTCTTCAAAACCGGTAATTTGGCCGATTTCAAACTGCATTTCATATGCTGCGCAGAGTTCTTTCATTTTGGCAACGGATGCAGGGGCGGCTTTAAAGCCATCACGACGATGGATTAAAATCACACTTTCGGCTTTACCTACAAAATTCAGTGCCCAATCGAGCGCTGAATCCCCGCCACCGCAAATTACAATATTTTTATTGTAGAAATTTTCAGGGTTTTTTACACGATAAAAGAGCTGGCTATCATCAAACCGTTCAATCCCGTCGACTTTAATGGTGCGTGGTTGAAAGGAACCAACTCCTGCGGCAATGAAAATTGTTTTTGTCAAAAAGCGGGTATTTTTGGTAGTAACAACTAAAAAACGGCCGTCATCCTGTTGATTGACCTCTGTCACTTCTTGTCCTAAATGGAATGTAGCGCCAAAGGGTTCAATCTGTTTGAGTAAATTATCTGTGAGTTCTTGACCTGTACACATCGGGACTGCAGGAATATCGTAAATCGGCTTATCTGGATATAATTCGACACATTGTCCACCAACGTAAGCAAGGGAATCAATCACATGTGCTTTGATTTCTAAAAGACCAAGTTCGAATACTTGGAACAAACCAACAGGTCCAGCCCCAACAATAACGGCTTCAGTTTCAATGGTTGGAAGCGAAGCGATGGTACTTAATTCAGACACAAGTCAGTCCTTTAATAATGGGTATTGCCAAGGTAAAAATTAACGAATCAAAAATTCGAGTTTGTTTTTCGTATCTTTAAATTCTTCAGCCTCGGGCAAAGAATTTTTTGATTTTGTGATCGACTTCCAGCCTTTGGCAAGCTCAACGTTCAGTTTGATAAAAGCTTGCTGATCGCTTGGCACATCGTCTTCGGCGTAAATTGCATTGACAGGACACTCTGGTACGCA
>Ga0164296_1002236_pt1 | contig 19586 bp, 22 predicted proteins | sample GEODES057metaG_FD_113533 | JGI IMG/M metagenome (GOLD analysis project Ga0164296, IMG submission 113533) | Dystrophic lake water microbial communities from Trout Bog Lake, Wisconsin, USA - GEODES057 metaG | ecosystem: Environmental > Aquatic > Freshwater > Lake | place: USA: Trout Bog Lake...
AAAAAAGCCAAGCTGACCGACCATCAACACGCCTCCCTTTGGAAAGCATATCGAATCAAACGATCAGGCGTCGATCAAGAGGTTTTTGGAGGTGTCCAGCTGAGTGCGGTTTCGCCTAAACCGTCCCCGCCGACAGCCCCGGCCATCGCCACATTGGCACCATCCCGCGCGGCAGCGACCGCCTGATTTGCGCCCTTTCCACCAGGCTCCAGCCGGGTCGTCGGGCCAAGCACGGTCTCACCCGCCACCGGGATATGCGGAACGGCAAAAATCAGATCCAGATTGATCGAGCCAAAAACCGTGATCATGCCGTTCCGTCCAACCCCCGCACCAAAGGCCCTTTCATCCGCGCCCTTGTCGCGTTCCAAGCCTGCCTGTCGGGCCATAGATCAGCCAACCGGTCATGCGCCGGCTAAAAAGGCCCGGACCTCGCGCAAGAACAGCGCCAAGCGATCATGGTGCACCCAGTGCCCCGCACCATCGACAGCCAGAACCGACGCGTTGCGGAAATAGGCCTGCCGCCCATCCTCGGCCGGATTGGTCGCCCAGCTTTCACGCCCCCAAACCAGCAGCGTCGGACAGGTGATCGCGCCCCAGAGTTCGCCGATCTGCTCCCGCGTCATGTCATAGGGCGGCCAAACGCGGACGTAATGATCGAACTTCCAGCTATAGGTGCCATCCTCGTTCTGGTTCACACCATGCTGTGTGAGATGACGTGCCTGCGCCGCACTCAGATGCTTATTGGCGTCCTGCATGCGCGCATAGGCGGCGTCGAGCGTAGGATAGCGGCGCGGCTGACGCGCAGCCAAATCGCGCTGCTGGTCGATCCAATAGCGCATCCGCTCCGGCAGCGATTTGCCGTTCTGCGCGGCGGCGGATTTCGGCCCCGGCCCCAGCCCTTCGATGGCCACGATCCGGCTAACCGTCTCCGGATAAAGCCCGGTGTAGCGCAGGGCGATGTTGCCACCCAAGGAATGCGCGATGATGGTCACCGGCGCCAGCTTCTGCTGGTGGATCAACTGCGCCAGATCGTAGATATAATTGGCCATGGTGTAATGGCCCGACGCCGACCAGGCGGAATCGCCGTGCCCCCGCAAGTCGGGACAGATCACATGATAGTCGCGCCGAAGATCCGCCGCGACCCAGTCCCAGTTGCGGCAATGGTCGCGCCCGCCATGCAGCAGGATCAACGGCGGCGCATCCGGATTGCCCCAGTCGACATAATGCAGCCGCAGCCGTTGGGAGAAAAACACGCGTGAGGTCGGACCCGGATCCAGCACGGGGGCAACCACTGGATCCGCGTTTGGGGTTTGTTCGGTCATCGGTCAGGCAATCGGCGGCTTCTTTTTGTGCCAGCCGGTTGCCCGTTCATACGCAGAGGCAACACGCAGCACCGTCGCTTCGTCGAAATAGCGGCCGACGAACTGCACGCTCGTCGGCAAGCCCGTGCTGGCCAAGCCGGACATCATTGCCACGGCCGGATGCCCCGTCACGTTGAACGGCGTGCGCGCTTGGCGGGAATACGTGCGCGCCGTCTCGGCCGCATCCTCGATCCGGCTGGATGGGTCCATGGAACTGGCACACATCAGCACGTCATAGGATTTGAGCAGATCCTCGACCGCGGCGATCATCTCCAACCGGCGCCGCTGCGCACCGACATAATCGCCCGCGGTCATGAACGCGCCAGGCAGCAGGCGCCGGCGCGCCAACTGGCCATAATCGCCAGGTCGCTCCCGCAGCCAGGGGCCGTGGATGGACCAGGCCTCACTGCACAAGATCACCCGGTTGATACCGGCGAACTCGTTGAGATCCGGCATCGACACCGTGCTGATCTGCGCCCCTTCGGCCTGCAAGACGCGCGCGACATCCTCCAGATTGGCGGCAACCTCGGGGTGCGCCGGCAGATCTTGCTCATGGAAATGGCGGACGAAACCGATCCGCAAATCGCGCACGCCACGATCCAGCAAGGCGCCGAAATTGCGCGCGGGCGTGGCGTTGCTGCCGGGATCGGCCGGATCGTAACCGGCAATGGCATCCAGTAGCAGCGCATTGTCAGCCACCGTCCGGGTCATAGGCCCGACATGATCCAACGTGAAGGATAGCGGAAACACCCCCCGCCGAGACACCAGACCATAGGTCGGCTTCAGCCCGACGATGCCACAGGCGCTGGCAGGATTGCGCACCGAGCCGCCGGTATCCGTGCCCAGTGCCAAGGGGAAGAAACCACCGGCCACGCCAGCGCCCGAGCCCGACGAAGAGCCGCCCGGATGATGATCCGGATTCCACGGATTACGCGCCGCCGGCCACGGCAAATCAAAGCTCGGCCCACCGATCGCAAACTCATGCGTCGATAGCTTGCCCATGATGATTGCCCCGGCTTGGCGCAACCGGCCGGTGACGACCGAATCCGCCGTAGCCATATTGTCGATCAGGATCTTGGAGTGGCCGGTCGTCGGCAAACCCGCCACGTCGATAATATCCTTGATACCGACCGGCACGCCATGCAGCGGCCCACGCGGGCGGCCGGCAGCGATTTCCGCCTCGGCAGCCTTGGCGGCCATAAGCGCCCCCTCGGCATCCAAGCGGATGAAGGCGTGCAGCTTCGGTTCCAGCGCTTCGATCCGCGCCAGCAGCGCCGTGACCAGTTCAACCGGCGACAGAGTCTTCGCCGCATAGGCCTGGGCGATTTCGCCCGCGGACATCCAATGCAAAGCGGTGCTCACAGCCCTATCCCCGCACGCATGGGCGGCCAGGGTTCGGCTGCGGGATTGGTGGGATAACGCACGGCACCGGCATTGTTCAAAGCCTGCGCCGCAGCGGCTGCGACGTCTTCCGGAAACTCGGCAAGGGCTTTTTCCAGCCCGGCTGCCTTGGCAAGGGCAACGATAATCGGATCCACGGCATACGCTCCGCGCTGTTGTGCACTGCGATAATGCGCAGAGTTCCGCTATCCGAAAAGGGGGCAGCACGCGAAGAACGCGTCTTTCATCGCATCCGCGATGTCCCAGCGCTTGCCGTCGGCAAAGAAAAGGCGGTACGACCGGAGGGGGGGAGGGTCGTACCGCCTGAGTTGGCCGCGCCCATGGCGCGACGGTCGGGGGGGGAGAAACAGGACGCCACTATGGTGGCGCCGACAGTGTATGTAGGATTGATGTCTTAAGGTTTGGTTAACGCACGCCGGAAATATGTGTCCTCCGGCGTGTGATGTGAGACTGCGCACGTGGAGGTAGCATTCATGGGTTCGCTTCCCCTGACGGGGCTGAAGGTCCTGGAAATCGGCCATTATATCGCCGCCCCGTTCTGCACCAGGATCCTCGCGGATCTCGGCGCCGAGGTCATCAAGATCGAGCCGCCCGGCGGCGATCCGTTCCGCGGCTGGGGGGAGACGAAAAACGGCCACTCAGTCTGGTTCAGCATCCATGGCCGCAACAAGCTGAGTGTCGAGCTGGACCTGAAGAAGGACCGCGACACACTGATGAAGATGGTCGGACGCGCGGACGTGCTGGTGGAGAATATGCGCGCCGGCCAGTTGGAGCGCTTGAAGATCGGCCCCGAGGATCTGCACGCGGTGAACCCGCGCTTGGTGATCGCCCGCATCTCCGGCTACGGCCAGGATGGACCGTATCGTGACAAGCCTGCCTTCGGTGCGATCGGAGAGGCGATTGGCGGCCTGCGTCATCTGACCGGCCACCCGGGCGGTACGACCGAGTTGCCGCCACCGCGTTGCGGCATCTCGATCAGTGACGATCTCGCTGGCATGTATGCCGCGATCGGTCTTCTTTCCGCCATCTGGCAACGCGATGCGACGGGCACCGGCAAGGGCCGCATCATCGACGTCAACCTAGTGGACAGCGTCTTCAGCCTGATGGAGGGCATGCTGCCGGAATACGCGCTGGATGGACGCGTACGGCAGCCTTCGGGCGCGGCATTGCCCACCGCGTCCCCAACCAACACCTATGCCTGCGCGGATGGGCGATGGCTGTGCATCGCCGGTAATTCCGACCTGATCTTCGGCCGCTTGATGAAGGCGATCGGCCGAACGGAGCTGGCCAGCGACCCGCGCTATGCAACCAACGGGCTGCGCTGTGAGAACCGCACGGAATTGGACGTGGCGATCGGCGCCTGGACGAAGACCTTGCCGGCGAAGGATGCCGAGGCGATCCTGGAAGCTGCCGAAGTCCCGTGCTCGCGCTTGTTCGACATCGCCGACTGCGCCAACGATCCGCATTTTCTCGCCCGCAAATCCGTGCTGCCGATCGAGGATCCGCTGATCGGCAGCACCCTGCACCCCGGCCCAACCATCCGCCTGGACGGCGAGGCACCCGAGGCGGTGGTCCGCTGGACCGGACCGGAAGTCGGCGCTCACAATGACTATGTGCGCCACACCCTGTTGGGCCTGCCACGCTAGAGACCGCACCGGCCAAGGCCGCGCCCCTGGACAGAGGCGCGTGCCGACCCGGCAAAAACCGCGCGCCTTTCCGGCGACAAACCCCGCGCCTTACGGCGACAAACCCCGCGCCTTACGGCGACAAACCCCGCGCCTTACGGCGACAAACCCCCGCGCCTGATCGGCGACAAACCCCCGCGCCTCACGGCGACGACCAACGCCTGGAAGTCAGCCTGCAAAGCGGGGCAGGTGGTCCGCGAGCGCGGCATAGGCCTCATCATCCGTGCGGTCATAGCGCAGCGGGCTGATCACGATCTTGCCCGCGCGCATGGCGGAATAATCGCTCTCCGGCCCTTGCGCGATGTCGCCGCGTTTGAAGTTCAGCCAGTGATAGGTCATGCCGCGGGGATCGACGCGACTTTCCACATGCATGCCGGCAACCATTCCCTCGCCCTGGCGGGCCAGCGTCATCGGCCCGACTTGGTCGGCCGGAATCGGCGGGAAGTTGATGTTCAGCACCGCGCGCTTGCCCCAACCGATCGACAGCAGCTTCAGGATCACCTCGGCGCCCAAAGTGCGGGCGGTATCCCAGGGCACGGCGTCCCGCTTGGTGAAAGCTTGGCTCAGCGCCAAGGCCGGCACACCCAGCATCATCGCCGTCATGGCGCCGCCGACAGTGCCGGAAAACACTGTTTCGATGCCCAGATTCAAGCCGCGATTGACACCGGACAGCACCAGATCGGGCGGGTTGTCCTTCATGATGTGGCACAGGCCCATAGCGGCACAGTCGCCCGGCGTGCCGGTCACGCCGAAGCGGCGCGCCCCACGCTCGGACACGCGCAGCGCATGATGCAGGCTGATGGCATGCGATTGGCCGGATTGATCATGTTCGGGCGCGACGACCCAGACTTCCTTGGCGACCTTGGCGGCAATTTCCTCCAGCACTTGCATGCCGGGGGCGTCGATCCCATCGTCGTTGGTCAGCATCACTCGGTTCAACACGGTGCCTATTCCCTTCCTGTCGCCGTCTTTTGACCCGGTTGCCGGACCCGGGGCAAGATCGCGCGAACGACCGAATGGGGAAATGTCATGCTCATCATCGATGCGCAGGTGCATATCTGGGGCAGCGGCACACCCACGCCGCACCACCGCCAGACATCGCTCTACACCGCCGAGGATCTGATCCAAGAGATGGATGCAGCCGGCGTTCATGGCGCGGTGCTGCATCCGCCCAGTTGGGATCTGCGTTCGAACGAAATGGCGGATGCAGCGGTGCTGAAATATCCCGACAAATTCTGCACCTTGGGCTGGTTTCCGTTGGATGATCCGGCACAGCGCCGGCGTATCGAAACCTGGAAGCAACGGCCGGGGATGATGGGTCTGCGCTGGGCGCTGACGCGGCCCGAGCAGCAGAGTTGGCCGTTCGATGGCACGATGGACTGGCTGTGGCCGGCGGCGGAACAGGCCGGCACGCCGGTGGCGACGATGGCCTGGCGCTTCCTGCCGGAATTCCGCCGCATCGCCGAACGGCATCCGAACCTGAAGCTGATCGTCGATCATCTGGGGCTGTCGCTGACGCATCGCGGCCGTGACGCCTGGGGCGATATGACCGACCTGCTGGCGCTGGCGAAACTGCCGAACGTGGCGCTGAAGGCCACCGGCGCGCCGAGCAACTCGGCGGAGGGATATCCTTGCCGTGATGTGCATGATGGGTTGCAGCGTCTGTTCGACGCCTTCGGGCCGGATCGTTACTTCTGGGGTACGGACATCACCCGCATGCCGTGCAGTTATCGTCAGTGCGTGACGATGTTCACCGAGGAACTGCCCTGGCTGACGGGCAAGGACCTGGAGAAGGTGATGGGCCTGGGGGTGATCAACTGGCTGGGCTGGCAGCGGCGCGGGTAACGGCCTCGGGGATCACATGAAGGTAGCAGGCTGGCCATCGCGCGCGTCGGTGGCCGGCACCGCGCTGGATCGCCGCCCCGTCTAGGGGAGGATGCGCGGAACACAGCGCGCAAACCTGACATTGTCGCCGCCCCAGTCGGTTACCCGCGAAAGGGGCCGACACAACCGCGCGCACCCAAACGGTGCGGCCAAACGGCAAAGGCCGGGAGTCGTCACCTCATGGGCACGCCCCGAGGACGCCCCGCCGAGGACGCCCCGCCGAGGACACCCCACTTGCCCCGCCTGGGCCGCCCCCCTGGGCCACTACCCTGGGCCACCCGTCGCCCCCCCGTCGCTACTGGGGGCACGTCAGGATCACCAAGCGGTCTTGTAACCCTGAAACGGCGTCGGCAATGCCTTGATTTCAGCGATCACATCCGGCGGCACGTCGCCGCCGAAACCTGACGAATCCGGTCGCAGATTGATCGCGTCGGACAAGCCGCCAAAGCGTTCGGCGATCTTGCCGGCAATCTCCTTGTGGGTGCCGACCGCGGCGAACAGATGCACCACCTCATCGGGGATGCAGGCGGCCATCTCCCCCCATTTCCCGACCTTGGACAGCGCGTTCAGTTCGCGGCCCAGATCGCCGTACCCGTGCAGTTCCAACACCCCCCAATAGGCCGGGGTAGAGCCATAAAAGCCAACGCGTCCGCGCACGATCTCGAACGCCTTGGCCACCGCATCGCTATCCTTGCCGGTGGCGACGAAGCCACCGCCGGTAATCTCGAACTGCGCCCGCGTTTGGCCGGTTCGCGCCATGCCTTCCTGCAGCCGGGGCATGATCATTTCCGCCATATAGCGCCGGGTGCAGAAACCGTGCAGACGCACGCCATCCGCTACCTCCCCAGCCAGACGCAGCGAGTGCTCGCCGACGGCGGCCAGGGTGATCGGCACCATTTTCTGGTGCATCGACGGTGGCATGAAATAAGGCGGCATCAGCGTAAACGTGTAGTGCTGGCCGCGGAAATCCAGCTTCGCGCCGGTTTCCCACGTGGTCCAGATAGCGCGCAGCGCCTGCACATATTCCCGCAGCCGCGGTGCCGGCGCGGTCCACGGCACGCTGAAGCGGCGCTCGTTATGCGGCTTGATCTGCGGCCCGATGCCCAGCACGAACCGCCCGCGAGAGGCGTTCTGCAGATCCCAGCAGGCGTTCGCCACCACCATCGGGCTGCGCGGAAAGGCGATCGCGACGGAGGTGCCGAGTTCGATCCGATCGGTGTTCACCGCGGCAATGGCATGCGCCAGGAACGGATCGTGCTTGTTTTCCATCGTCAGCACGGCGTCGTAGCCATCGGCCTCGGCCTGGATGGCGGCAGCGGCCGTGGTCCGCAGATCGGCCTGCGGCAGCGTGTTCAGAACGCGCATCGGATCAGCGGCCGTGAAAGACGGGTTTGCGCTTTTCCTTGAACGCGGCGATCGCTTCCTTGTGATCGTCGGTCTGGCTGCAGCGGGCCTGGTGGGTCGCTTCCAGATCGGCAACGGTCTGGAAATCCTCGGTCATCGCCGCTTCCAGGTTCTTCTTGGTGTACCCTAGCGTAATGCGCGGCTGGGCGGCGATTTTGCGCGCCATCGCCATGGTGGTTTCCAGCAAGGCCGCATCGTCGGCGACCTGATTGACCAGACCCAGACGCAAGGCCTCCTCGGCCACGATCATATCGCCGGTGAAGAACATCTCCTTTGCCTTCGCGGACCCGACCAACTGGGTCAGCCCCCAGGTGGTGCCCCAGTCGCCGGACAGGCCTATTTTGATGAACGCGGCCCCAAAGCGGGCAGAGCGAGCGGCAATACGGATATCGCAGGCACAAGCCAGACCCAGCCCGGCGCCGACGGCAACACCGTTGATCATGCCGATGATCGGCTTGGGCGTGCGGTGCATCAGCGCCGGGATTTTGTTGGAATTCTGGATCCCCGCCATACGCGATTCAAAGCCGCGGGCATTCCGCTCCCCCATCGACTTGACATCGCCGCCAGCGCAGAAGCCGCGGCCAGCGCCGGTCAGCACGATGCAGCCCACGGCCGGATCCTCACCCAGGCGCGGCAGCGCTTCCAGCAGCCCGTGCCGGATGTCGTCGGACAGGGCGTTCAGCGATTCGGGGCGGTTCAGCGTCAGCGTCGCGACGCCGTCTTCGATGGTTTCCAGCAAATGGGACGACATGGCTTCCTCCGTTTCCGCGAAGATGACCGGGAGCGTGCGAGGGTGCAATATCTCGCGACAATCCAGGCTGCAGGCACCAAGCGCGACCCGCCCCTGCGCGCCCCAACCAGAACCCCACACAACCGCTCGGCCCGCACTCGGCCCTTCAGGACGGCAGCCGAGGACCTCCTGCCAACGATCGTACGCCAAGGAGCATGTGCCAAATCGCGCTTGCCCCTGCCCCCGGCCGGTATGCGTGACCGGTGAAGTGCTGTAAGCTACCGCACAACGACAAATCTATAGGGGGCCGCCATGAAGCTGGCATTTTTCGATGCGTTCAAACTCGGTGTCGTCAAGGATGATACCATCGTCGACGTCTCGGCCGTTGTCGCCGGCATCCCGCATCTTGGTCCGGCCGACCTGATCAACGGGCTGATCGCGCGCTTCGACGAATTCCGCGCCGCGCTGGAAACCGCCGCCGCCGGACCAGGCGTGCCGCTCGCCTCCGTGCGCATCCGCCCGCCGCTGCCCAAGCCCGGCAACATCGTCTGCATGGCGGTGAACTACATGGAAGACGGCACGCTGGAAAAACCGGCGCCGATCAACGCGTTCCACAAGGCACCAACCGCGATCATCGGCCCGGGTGACACCATGGTGCTGCCCGACGTCCCAGCGACGATCTTTGAAGGCGAGGCCGAGATGGCGGTGGTCATCGGCAAGCGCGCCACCCGCGTCAAAGCTGCCGACGCGATGGACTACATCTTCGGCTACATCAATTTCATCGACGGCTCGGCCCGCGGCCTGCCACCGGCCGGCAATGTCTTCTTCCAGATGAAATCGCGCGACACGTTCGCCCCGATCGGCCCCTATCTGGTGACGAAAGACGAAATCGCCGATCCGCAGAACCTTCCGATCACGCTCTGGGTCAATCAGACGGTGAAGCAGTCGTTCAACACCAACGACATGGCGCATTCCATTGCCCGCTGCATCGAATGGGTCACCTCGATCCATACGCTGGAGCCGGGCGATATCCTGGCGACCGGCACCAACCACCGTGGCCTGTCGTCCTTCATGGACGGAGACGTGGTGGAACTGGAAACTCAGGGTCTGGGCCGTCTGCGCTTTACCGTGCGCGATGATCTCAAGCGCACCTGGTCGCGGGAAACGCGGCTGGATCGCCAGCAAGCCGGCAAGGACGGCCCGACCAATCAATTGACCGGTAAATACGCAAAGGCCTGAGCATGACCGCCTATCTTCTGGTGCGCGCCACCGTCGCCAACCTGCGCGATCGTCTGGCCTTCGACGACTGGTACAAGCAGGAGCACCTGCCGGACGCCGTCAAAGCGTTCGGCGCCCGCGCCGCCTGGCGCGCCTGGAGCCAGACCGACCCGGCAGTGCATTGCGCCTTCTACCGCTTCGATTCCCTGGAAGACGCCACCAAGGCGACGACCGGACCGGAAATCAAAGCCCTGATCGCCGAGTTCGACCGCTGCTGGGGCGATAAGGTGATCCGCACGCGGGAGGTGCTGGACGTCGCCCAGGTGTGGCCGGCCTAAGCCACGCTGCCCCGCGCCACCTGTGGCCCCCAGTGCGGCCCCCAGTGCGGCCGCCAGTGTGGCCCGTCCGTGTTCGTCCATCCCCTGCTCGTCTGGGCTCTTAGGTGTCCAGACCAAATGTTTACGAACGCCTGCCCACGGACGCCGGTAGGCTCCCAGGCCTGCACTGCACGTCAGCGGCTGGCCATGCTATAGGACCCGCCATGAGCATGGCACAGCGCAACACGGTCACGATGGAGACATGCCTGACCCGGCAGCGGGCGCAGGATCCCATTGCCGCCATCGCCTTTGTGCCGCCACACGGGCGTTCGGTCGGCGCGCCATGCGGTGCCGATGCCATGCTGGCGCGACCGGACGTCGGCGTCGATCTGCCGCTGCGCGCCATCGATGCCCGCATCGACCCGCCGGACCGGCCAAGTTGGGCCAGCGCGCCGCGGGCGGCAGAGCGGATGGGCGGGACAGGCGCATGACCGTTCGCGTGCAGACCGAAGATTTCGACGTCGGCGCCGAAATCGCCGCACTCACCGCCGGCCGCACCGATGTCGGCGGAATCGGCTGCTTTATCGGCACCGTGCGCGCCGACGCCAAGGACAGCGCCGGCACCGTCACCGCCATGACCCTGGAGCACTACCCCGGCATGACCGAACGCGCCATCGCGCGCATCATCGCCCAGGCCGAAGCCCGCTGGCCGCTCCTCGGCTGCACCGTGATCCATCGCGTCGGCCCACTGCGGCCCGGCGAGAATATCGTTCTGGTGGTCGCCGCATCTTCCCACCGGCAAGCCGCGCTGGACGCGACCGCCTTCCTGATCGATTGGCTCAAGACCAAAGCGCCGTTCTGGAAGCGGGAAGATCATTCCAACGGCCAAGGAGCCTGGGTCGACGCGCGGGAGGCCGACGACACCGCCGCCGCCAGATGGGACCAGACCGGCTAGGCGCCGCGCCTCATGCGACCCGACGCACCGGTCCGCTACCCCTTCACCCCCAAGCGCCCCGCCATCTCTTGGATGAACTGCCAAGCAACACGGCCCGAGCGTGACCCGCGCGTCACCGACCATTCGATTGCCGCGGCATGCAGATCAGCTTGACTGATCGGCAGTTGCAGCGCGTCGGCATAGCCATCGATCATGGCCAGGAAGGTCGGCTGATCGCAGTTATGAAAGCCAAGCCACAGGCCGAACCGATCGGATAGGGAGACCTTTTCCTCGATCGCCTCATTCGGGTTGATGGCCGTAGACCGCTCATTCTCGATCATATCGCGCGACATCAGGTGACGGCGGTTGGATGTGGCATAGAACAGCACATTGTCCGGCCGTCCCTCGATGCCGCCATCCAGAACCGATTTCAGCGCCTTGTAATCGGCATCCTCTTTTTCGAACGACAGGTCGTCGCACAGGATCAGGCATCGGCGCGTCTGTTCGCGCAGCAGGTTCAGCAGTTCGGGCAGCGTGCGGATATCTTCGCGATGGATCTCGATCAGCACGAGGCTGCCCGGGACTTCGCGGTTGGCCAGCGCATGCGTCGCCTTGACCAGCGACGATTTTCCCATGCCGCGCGCGCCCCATAGCATCGCGTTATTCGCCGGCAGGCCGCGGGCAAAGCGCAGCGTATTCTCCGACAGAATGTCCTTCTGCTGGTCCACGCCCTTCAGCAGTGCGATCTCGACGCGAGAGACCCGGCGCACCGGCGAGAGATGGGCCGGGGACGGATGCCAGACGAACGCGTCGGCCGCCGTCAGGTCGACAGGCGCCGGCGGCGGCGGGGCGAGCCGCTCCAGCGCCTCGGCAATGCGGGTGACAAGGGCAGTCATCTGGTCCATGCGGGATGCCACTTCAGGGAATGCTTGACGAAAGAGGGGCGGAAACTATGGTCCGGGGCGCCGCACCGCAAGGACCTAAGCCACACCATGAACCCGTTCACTCTGATTTCCCCGGCCCACGCGCAGGCCGCGGGCGCCGATTTCCTCGCCAGCGCCTCTCAATTCGCACCGCTGGTGCTGATTTTCGCTGTCTTTTATTTCATGCTGATCCGCCCGCAACAGCAGAAGCAGAAGGAAATGCGCGGCATGCTTGCTGCGCTGAAACGGGGAGACCGGGTGGTAACCGGCGGTGGCATCCTGGGCACCGTCTCACGCGTTGCGACCGTCGCCGACAAGGATGGAAAGCAGGTTCCCTCGTCGGAAGTGGAAGTCGAAATCGCCCCGAACCTGAAGGTGACGGTTCTGCGTGAGACGATCACCACGGTGATCAAACCCACCGCTGCCAACGACACGAAACCGGTCAAGGACAAGGCGTCCTAAGTCTAAGTGCGATCGTGGTCGGTCATATGACCGGCCACGTGAATCGCACGACAAACAACACCGGCGATCGTCGGCCATATGACCGACCGCGTGAATCGCACGACAAACAACACCAGCGATCGTGGTCGGTCGTGTTAGCGTTCACGCGACCCGTGCTGAACGCGCCAGACCGGATACCGGCATACGGTATCCCTCGTCACGATCGCGCGGAGTCAGACCGCTAGGCGAACCAGCGTAAACAATCCGAATGGCGGGACCGGTTGCACCTCAATGCGCGCCAGATCCTCGTCCCCGAAAATCGCCCGCATGGCAAAATCCGGATGCCAGCCCAACGCGCGCGAGGCCGGTGCCATCGCCCGCTCCACCCACCAACGCGGTCCCTTCTCGGCCGCGAAGTGGTTGATCAGCAGAATATTCCCGCCCGGCCGCACCACACGCCGCATTTCGGCCAGAAGCTTCGTCGGATTCGGCACGACCGAGGCAACAAACATCGCCACCGCGATATCAAACGACGCATCGGCAAAACCCGTCGCCTCGGCATCCATTTCGTGCAGGCCGACGACATGGGTCAGATTGTCGCGCTTGGTCCGCGCCCGCGCCTTCTCCAGCATCGGCGTCGACAGGTCGATACCCGTGATCCGCTTGTCCGCATGGTAATGCGGCAGCGCCAAACCCGTGCCGACTCCAACTTCCAGCACATCGCGGCCCGGCAACCGGTTCACCAACGCCACCGCTCTGCGGCGACCAGCCGAGGAAATCCCGCCAAACACCGCGTCATACACGTTGGCCCAGCGCCGATAGGCTTCAATGATGGAGGCTGTGTCCAGCGCCGTATCCCGGCCGAACGGATCCGATTTGGCCGCAAGGGTCTGCTTTGTCACCCATTTATCCCTGCGTTATCGGCTTCGCCGTCCCGCGGTCCACGCCATCGCGCAACCGCCATGGAAAACAAAACCGTCTTCGACACCAGAAGGCATTAGATGACCGAGCCATTTCTGGCAACCGATTACCGGCCCGATCTTACCAGAACGGCCGCCGTCACACCGCCAACCGATCCGCCAACAACCGCCGAAACGCCGCCATCATCATAAAACCCGGATCCGCTCGGCAAGCCGCTTCTGTTTCGGCGACGATCTCCTCGTCGGTCTTGCTGAGATCCAACGGCTCGCCATGTGGCTGCGGCACATGCCACGGCGTGTCCAAATAGGCTTCGACCACATTGCCCTCGGGATCCTTGAAATAGCAGGACCAAGCATTGCCATGCGAAACCACGCGCATATCACTCGCCCCGTGCGCCAAAGCTCGCCGATGCACTTCCCGGAGGTCGGCCAGGCTATCGACCATGAACGAAATCTGATTGATCGGGTTGTACCCAGCCGTGTCCGGACGCCCTGATACCAGCACCAGTTGATGGTGGTTACCGGCGCTGGCGCTGAGAAACGTCAGATCCATACCATGACGGGTGATGCCTTTATCGGTGATCACAAGACCCAGCACGCTGGTGTAAAACTGCTCCAGCCTCGCTTTGTCATGCACATAAATACCGACATGGGCCAAACGGGCATGGATCGCGGCCATGGCTTTTCTCCCTGAAATTTTCTCTTACCCGCATTCAACGGCCAGAGCAGCACGCCGCGCAAGCCCACCGGCACGCCGCACGGCCCCACCGGCGGTGCGGACAGCCAAGAAGCAACAGCATCGGACAAGCACCAAAGACGGTGCATGCAAGCCCGGGGACCAGCAGCAGCCGCGCTGATGAGGGGGGCTAGCGAACAGCGCCGAGGCCAAGCAGAGTGTCCGAACCCGCGCCAGCGCCGGGCGCTAAAAACCTCAGTCCCTAAAGGGGGAACAGCGTGCTCGCCGTCCTGTCTATCGCCCTGCCGGTCTTCGGGCTGATCCTGATCGGCTGGTTCATGGGACGCGGCAACCATCTGGGTAAGGATGCCACCGGGTCACTCAATCTGTTCGTCGTTTACCTGGCCCTGCCCGCGGTGATGTTTCAGGCCATGGCGCATATCCGCCCGGCCGACTTGGCCAATGCCGGTCTATCGGCCGCCTTCTGTATCGGCATTTTCATCCCCGCCGCCATCGCCATGACCTTCGCCCGGCTCCATCACGCTCGGCCCAGCGAGGCGGCGATGCAGGCGTTGTCGGCAACCTTCTGCAACACCGGCTATATGGGCATCCCGCTCTGCCGCATGGCCTTCGGCGATGACAGTCTGGTGCCGGGCGTGATCGCCATGGTCATCACCGCCTGCCCGCAATTCGCCATCGCCATCGCCCTGATCGAGATGGACCGCCCCGGCCAAAGCGCCCGCGCCATCACCCGGCGCGTTGGTTCGGCGCTGGTTCGCAATCCGCTGTTGATCGCCCCGGTGGCCGGTCTGGCCGTCTCCGTCGCCGACATCACCCTGCCGCTGGCCGCCGAACGGTTTCTAACCATCCTCGGCGCCGCCGCCACGCCATGCGCGCTGGTCGCCACCGGCATGATGGTGGCAGAAACAACCGAGCCGTTCCGCCCCTTCCTGGTCGGCCGTCTGGTCGCGCTGAAACTATTCGTCCAACCCGCCATTGTCTGGATCGCCGCCTATCATATCTTCACGCTCCCCCCGGCCTGGGCCGGCACGGTCCTGCTGATGAGCGCGCTGCCCACCGGAGCCTCGGCCTTCATCCTGGCGAAACTCTACGGGCGGGAGGTCGCTGCGACCTCCGGCACCGTCCTGGTCTCCACCATCGTGTCCTTCGCGACCCTGTCGATCCTTCTGGCCTGGATCAGCCCATGACAACACAGGACCCCACAACCCCACCGGCACCCACTGCTCCGCTTGGCTCTTCGTCTGTCAGCGGCGCCGCCACGGGTTCTGCGGCGCATGCCGCCTCGGGCGAACCGCGCGTCTCGCGCCTGGGTCTGCTGCAACTCTTCGGCTCCGTGATCTTGCTGGCCAGCGCCTGGCCATTGACGAAGACCGCCATCGCCGGCGGCGCCACACCGCTGTGGTTCGCGGAAGGCCGAGCGGTGCTGTCGGGCATGATCGCGAGCTTATTGCTGGTGGGGATGGGGGGATTTCGTCGCCCCAGCAAGGCCGATCTGCCGGCCATCCTGGCCATCGGTGGCCTGCAACTAGGGGCCTATTTCGCCCTTGCGCATGAGGCTGCTCGCTGGGTGCAGGCAGGGCGCATCGCCATCCTGGCCAATACCACGACGATCTGGGTGGTGCCGCTGTCGCTGATCTTCCTGCGCGAAGCGATTCCGCCGCGCCGTTGGCTGGCCGCCGGCGTCGGCGTAACCGGCGTGATGGTGCTGATCGATCCGCTCCATGTCGACTGGAGCAATCCATCGGTGCTGATCGGCCATCTGTTTTTGCTGGGCGCGGCGTTGGCATGGTCGGTGGCGATCATCGTCACCCGCGCCAGCCGGCCATCGCAATCGATGTTCGGCTTGCTGCCGTGGTGCTTCCTGGTCAGCGCCTTGGTGCTGGCACCGCTGATCGCCTGGCATGCACCGCAAGGCGGTTTCGGCGATGTGCCGATCTGCTGGATCGCGCTGGGCTACATCGGCTTGATCGCCGGCCCGCTGGGCACGTGGTGCGTGATGGAAGCAACGGCCAAACTGCCCGCCCTGGTATCCTCGTTGGGTTTCCTGACCACGCCGGCGGTCAGTCTGCTGATCGCCTCGGTGTTCTTGCATGAGCCCCTAACGGCGGACCTGCTCGGCGGATCGGCGCTGATCATGGCCGGCGTGGCCATCGCCGCTTGGCCGCGCCGCGGCGGCCGGCCCTGATCCGCGGATGAGCCGGTCCGGCTAGACAGGGAAGTGGCAGATTGACCCCAAGTTTGCTCCTCAATGACCAGGCCGCCGCTTTCCCGTTGGCCTTCGTCGCAGCATCGCTCCGCAGTTTTCGTTTCCGCACCTGTCGGATAAGAGCAAATCCCATCTCGTCCTGGCCGTTCGATCCGGGCTCTCCCGTCGCTTCCCTTCTGGTCTGTTCCCTTCTGATCTGTTCCCTTCTGATCTGTTCCCTTCTGGCTCCCTGGCTCTGCACCCATGCCCCTTTCTCCGTTATCCTGACACCATGATCCTCAATGTCATCGAAGCTGGCGAAGGCCCGCCGGTTATGCTGCTGCATGGCCTATTCGGCATGGCGCGCAATTTCGGCACCACCCAGCGCGCCTTGGCCCAACCCCAACCAGCCCAATCCCCCCTGACCCGCCATTTCCGGGTGCTGGCGCTGGACATGCGCAACCACGGTGCGTCCCCTCACCAGGATGGCATGCGCTACCCTGACATGGCGGAGGATGTGCGCCAGACGATGCTGGCCCACGGCATCGATCAGGCGGCGATCGTCGGCCACTCCATGGGTGGCAAGGCGGCCATGGCGCTGGCGCTGCAATGGCCCGAGATGGTCTCGCGGCTCCTGGTCTCCGACATCGCGCCGGTGCGCTATGTGCATCACAACGAGATCATCACCGCCGCGCTTATGGCGATCCCGCTGGATCCGGCTCTGACCCGTCAGCAGGCCGATGCGATGCTGACCGACGCGGTGCCGCAAGCCGCGGTTCGGGCGTTTCTGCTGCAGAATTTCCGCTTCGGCCGCGATCCCGGCTGGCGCATCGGCCTGCCCCAGATCGCCGCCGCGATACCGGACTTGGAAGGCTGGGTCGATCTACCGGGAGCCTATGAAGGGCCGAGCCTGTTCGTGACCGGGGCCGAGTCCCACTATGTGCTGGCGGCGCATCGCCCGGCGATCCGCGCCTTATTTCCGCAAGCCCGCTTCGTTGCGATAAAGCATGCCGGCCATTGGGTGCACGCCGACAATCCGGCCGGGTTCCAGTCGGTGCTGGACGCCTTCTTGACCGGTTGGGCCTGAACGGAAGGGGTAACCGGTATCAGATCGCCGCCCGGGTCACGCTGGCGCCGCAGGCGTCCAGTTTCTCGGCCATGCGGTCATAGCCGCGATCCAGATGATCCAACCCGTCCAGCACCGTCTCGCCACGCGCGCCCAATCCCGCCAGAACCAGGGCGGCGGCGGCACGCACATCGCTGGCGGTGACGTGGGCGCCGGATAGGTGCGCAACACCGCTGATCCGTGCAGTGCGACCATCGACGGCGATGGCAGCGCCCATCTTGCGCAACTCATCGACATGGCGGAAGCGCTGCTCGAAGATTGTTTCGGTCATCGTGCTGACGCCGGTGGCGGTGGCCAGCAACGCCATCACCGGGGCCTGCAGGTCGGTGGCAAATCCGGGGTAGGGCTGGGTTTCAACGTCAATGCCGGACAGGCCGGCCGGACCGCGACGCGCGATCAGGCCGCGATCCGTTTGCTGCAGGAAGACCCCGGCCCGGGCCATCAGCGGTCCGGCCGCCCCCAGCAACGCCATATCGCCATGCTCCAGCAGCAACTCACCGTCGGTCAGGGCCGCGGCACAGGCCATGGTGCCCAGTTCGATGCGGTCCGGCATGACGGTATGCACCGCCCCGGTTAGCGGGCGATCACCGTGGATGGTCAGCACGCTGCTGCCGATCCCGTCGATCTGCGCGCCCATGGCGATCAGGCACTGCGCCAGATCGGCGATCTCGGGTTCGCGGGCGGCATTGCGGATCACCGTGACGCCACGCGCCAGCACGGCGGCCAGCATCAGATTCTCGGTGGCACCGACCGAGACATGCGGGAAGCTGATGTCCGCGCCGTGCAGGCCATGCGGCGCCCGCGCCTCGATCTGCGCACCGCTGAGGCTCACCTCGGCGCCCATGGCGCGGAGGCCGTCGATATGGAAATCGACGCCGCGTGCGCCGATCGCATCGCCGCCCGGCAGAGGCAGACGCGCCTCACCGCAGCGGGCCAGCACCGCACCCAGCAGCAGGACAGATGCGCGCATGCGCACCACCAGATCGCGGTCGATACGGGCGGGATGGACGTGATCGGCGCAAACCGTCAGTGACAGCCCGTTGCGGCCACTGGACCAGTTCAGCACCGCGCCGAGGCGTTGCAGCAGATTGGCCAGAACCGCGACATCCAGGCTGGCCGGCACGTTATGCAGCGTCACCAGATGCGGTGTGACCAGGGCGGAGACCATCAGCGGCAGCACCGCGTTCTTCGCGCCGCTGATCGGATAGGTGCCTATCAGCGGGCGGCCACCCCGGATGACCAGATTGGTGCCGGGATCAGGACGCCACCAGGGCGACGCGCTGAGCAGCGACACATCGGGGCTATGGGTCATACGTCCACATTCCTCGTGTTCACCCCCCAGGCTTAGCCAATAACCGGGCGGTGCCGCTAGCCACCGCGTGCGCGGGTCGGCCGATTTCCGCCCGCCGGTGCCAAGCGATCGCGGGAAAAATCAGATATATCGTTGATTTAACGAGATCTTTAAGATTCTCTCACCGCCATCAAAATCCGCTGCGTCGCGGCAAAGGCCAGATCCAGCCGTGTCTGCGGATCCACCCCGCGCATCGGGACTTCTGCCGCGATCGGGATGCCAGCGGGTAGCGCGCGCAGGAAATCCAACAGCGGCAGGGCACCATCCCCAGGCAGAAGGCGATTTTGGCGCGCTTCATCGATCAGCCCCTCCGTGTCGGTCGGGCCGGCAAGCGGGGCGTCGCAGACCTGCGCGGCCCCGAACGCGCCCGCTGGCAGGGCGCTGATATCCGCCGGCACACCACCGGAGCGCTGAAGATGCAGCGAATCCAGCAGCACCTTGCCATTCGGCCGAGCGGCGGCGGCGACCAGGGTGGCGGCCTGCTGGATCGTGGCGCAGACGCGCCAGGCCATGAACTCGACATCGACGCGGATGCCATATGGCGCGGCAAGGTCGCAGAGTTGGGCGAAATGATCCGTCAAACGCGCGAAATCCGTATCCTCGCCGGCCACGGAAAGGGCGGTGGCACCCAGTTCGCCGCCGGTTTCCAGCAATGCTGCGTAGGCCTGCACGTCGATATCGGGGGTGATGTTGATGAATTCGACCTCCGCCACCTTCATCCCCTCGTCTGCCAGCAGCCGCTTGACGCGGCGCGTCGCCTCCGTGCCTGGGGGCAGCGGGTAATGCACACCGCCGGGCGAGATCGGGCAGATGCGCAGACCGACCGAGCGGAAACCCGCGCGGGCGGCGGCTCGGATCAGATCCTCGGGGGGGAGTTCCAGGGCGTTGAGATGCGCGACGCCAAGATCCATCGGCTTGTCCTCTGATCGGGTGGTTGCGGCGAGCGGATGCCGTGGCTGATCGGCCAATCGGGGGCCGCCAATCGGGGGCCGCCAATCGGGGGCCGCCA
>Ga0164296_1002242_pt1 | contig 19564 bp, 18 predicted proteins | sample GEODES057metaG_FD_113533 | JGI IMG/M metagenome (GOLD analysis project Ga0164296, IMG submission 113533) | Dystrophic lake water microbial communities from Trout Bog Lake, Wisconsin, USA - GEODES057 metaG | ecosystem: Environmental > Aquatic > Freshwater > Lake | place: USA: Trout Bog Lake...
GATCGTGGTTATGAATGACTCGGTCCAAGAACTCGCCCACGAAGTCGTTCGGGCCGTGCGCACGTCCACCAGCGAAGTGTCACGCCGAAAATTTCCACGTTACGCCGTCGACCGCGCATGCCAGCTCATCGACCGCTCCGGTAAAACATGGAACGCGCGGCTGTCCAACATCTCACTTGGTGGCGCCGCGGTCGTGCAATTGGAGGGAGAGCCGGATGGTGAAATGCGACTGCGCATCGGCGGGCAGACGCTCGCCTGCGCCGTCCTGTCGCGAGACGCGCGAGGGGGTGCCCATCTGATGTTCACCGGGATGGCAGCCGGCGACGCCGAGCGCGCCCGTCTGCTGACCGAACTCGGGGTCGGCCCGGCCATCGCGCAACAGGCCGCCTAGGAATTTCGACGACCATGCAACGACGCATCCGGATTATTGACCTGATCGTGGCCATCGCCTTGGTCGCGGCCGCCAGCCTTGTCATGCTCAGCGTGCGTCAGGGGCCATCGCCGGACGACAATCTCCGCCCAATCCAGGGGGATGTCCGCAGCGTTGGCGGTATCCTGACCACAACCCTCGAAGCGCGGGACACACCGATGGACCTGGGCGGCGTGCAGGTGCAGGCGGCAACTTACAACGGCAACTACGCCGGCCCGGTTTTGCGCGTGCATCCCGGCGACCTCATGCGTATCCATTTCGTCAATCACCTCGACACACCCTCCAACCTGCACTTCCACGGTCTGATCTCCTCGCCCCAAGGCAATTCCGACAACGCGCATATCCAGGTCCCGCCAGGCGAGAGCTTCGACTACGAGGTGAAAATCGCCGACCACCAGCCCCCCGGCCTGTATTGGTACCACGACCATACCCACGGTCTCGCCGAACAACATGTGATGCGAGGCTTGAGCGGTGCGCTGCTGGTGGAGGGCTTCGCCCGCCAGTTTGATGGACTGGCCGGGATCGAGGAGCAATTGCTGGTCGTCAAGGATTACGCATACGACAACGATTTCAATCACAGCGACGATCCGCGGGTCGCGATGTATTACAATGACCGGATCACGACCATCAACGGGCTGACCGCAATGCGCATCGGCATGCATCCTGGGCAGACCCAACTTTGGCGGCTGAGCAACCAGGGGGCCAATCTAATCTCCCATCTGACTCTCGAGGGGCACCGCTTCCGCATCATTGGCACCGACGGACAGGTCACCACGGCGGAAACCGTGGTCGACACGCTCGACATCGCCCCAGCGTCACGCATGGATGTACTTGTCGATGCCGGCGCGCCCGGCACATACCAACTCATCGCCCGCGGTCTGCTGACGGGCACCGACGAACAGCAAACCGTCGATCGTTCAATGGGTGAGGTCATCGTGGCCGGCGAACCGACACTTCCCATCGCGACGCTGCGCCGCTTCCCCGACCCGCACGACCTGCGCGCCTTGTCCATCACCGGACGCCGCACGCTGACCCTGTCACAATCCAGGGATAGCGAGACATATTTCATCGATAGCCAGAAATTCGATCACGCCCGCACGGATATTCGTGTCGCCCTTGGCAGTGTCGAGGAATGGATCGTCCGCAACGATAGCGACGACTTCCACAGCTTTCACATTCACCAGATGTCGTTTCAGCCCATCGCCGTCAACGGCGAACCGATTGCCTTCGGCGGACGGCTGGACAATATCCGGGTGCCGGAACGCGGCTCGGTCACCTTATTGCTGTCCTTTACCGACCCATTGATCCTGGGCCGGTTCATGTATCACTGCCATGTGCTGAAACACGAAGATCGCGGCATGATGGGCAATATCGAAGTCTACCAGGCCAACACGCCAGCCCTGGCACATGCCGGCCACATGCACTAAAGCCGGCGCCTAGCCGAACACCATCTTGTCGCGATTGTCCTGCATGAGCTTTGCCAAGCCCTGAATGGTCACCAGCCCGATACCTCGCGGTACGCCGGTTTCCGGGTCTTCGGTAATGTCGGGATAGCTCGCCCCGGCCACTTTGTCCCACTTGCCCGATGGCTTGCGGATTTCGACATTGGCAACAGTGGTTTTCAGCACCATGCGCACAATCGCGTCATCCGGGTGCGATGGACGGGACAGGCTGAGATGCGCGCCCCTGACCTTCCAGCCGCTCGCCAGTGCCCAACTGGTCAACTCGTCCTTGGTCATAGCCCGCTTTCGATGGGAGGTGGGATGGAGCGGATGGAGGGAATCGAACCCTCGTATGCAGCTTGGGAAGCTGCCGTTCTACCATTGAACTACACCCGCGCCGAGGCGCCGAAAGCCTTATAGGCCAGACGCGGCGTCGGCGTCCAGAATGACAAGCACATTGTTATGCATTTGCAGTGATGATGCCGGGCACGCCGGCGACACCGGCCCGCGTAGTGCCGCAGCAATGGCAGCGCGCTTGCTGCTCCCGATCGCGATAAGCAGCAATTTGCGCGCAGACAGGATCGTACGCACCCCCATGGTGATTGCCCGTGTCGGCTGCGCTTCACCTACCTGGAAAAAACCACGATTCGCCGCCAGCGTGCTCGGCGCCAGATCCGTCACGTGGACACCTTGGTTAAAGTCGGCCGGCGGTTCATTGAACCCGATATGGCCATTCACCCCTATACCAAGCAGTTGCAAATCTACCCCGCCACTGTCCGCAATGGCCGCCTCATACCGCCGGGCTTCGGCTTGCGGATCGTCAGCCATACCGTCAGGCGCGAAACACTGCGCAGCCGGCAACCCAACCGGACCGTAAAGTTGCGTCCGCATTTCGGCGCGATAGCTGGATCTATGCGTTGACTCGAGGCCAACATACTCATCCAAGCTAAAACACCGCAATCCGGCGAAAGACAGTCCAGCGTGATGCGCGGCAACGAGACAGCGATAGACGGGTGCCACTGTGGCGCCAGTTGCCACCCCAAGGACTAAACGTGGCTGCATGGCAACGGCTGCCACGATTTCATCTGCGGTTGCCGCAGCAGCTTCCAACGCCGTGGCAAAAACTCTCACCTCCGCCATGCTATATCCTCACAGGCACCGACCCGAGTTCTCGCTTCATTGTGTTCTCACCTCCTCTACCGCACCTCGACAATAGGTCCGGACATCGCAGCCGTCGCGATTATAAGCAACCACAATTATCGTGCCGCGAAAGCCCCAGGGGAGTCGAAGACCGAGGCGCTGCGTATGCCACCAGATTTCGAACAATTATTCACAATTTGAAACCTGACCCCTCGTAGCTCCAAGGTTAGACACATCGGCTCATACATTTAACCAGACAGGCTGCATGAAGGTGAACGCTGAGCCCGATCGCCAGACATATTTATGGTCGTTGATGCGTCGCCCGGCGCGTTGGGTTGTCGATGCCGGCCCGGCCTGTAGGGCGGAGTGCAAAACGCTTCCTAAGGCCCTCGCCGTCGCCGACGCGTTACAACAACACGGGATCTCGGCACCAGACATCTCGGCCCCCGACCTGACGATCGACCTCGCACCACATGAGTGCGCCGCGCTATGGCTGCGGCTACAATTGCTGACCGCCTGACCCCCATTATTCGGCGGGTGCCCGCCCCTGCACGAGAACCGGCATCGCGGTCAGTTTCGGGCGCTCTGGCCGTCGCATGAAGGGAAGTAGTAGCAAGGGCGGAAACACAACATACGACATCATCAAAAAATCGTTGCTGTAAGCAATCACCGCCGCCTGCCGATTGATCATCGCATCCAACTGACGCGCCCCGCGTTCACTACGTGGATTGAGCATACGGCTAACGGCACCTCCACCTTGCAGGTTCCGATTAAATGGATCGATATGCGCGGCCATCGAGGCGTGCGAGATCTGGATATTCGTAGTCAGCGCAAACGTCATCACCGAAATCCCGGCGGCCGCGCCGATATTGCGGACCAACCCCTGCACAGCCGTTGCATCCCCGCGCAGCTGTGGCGGCAGGGTCACGAACGACAGCACCGTGGTCGGGTTCCAGATACACCCCATGGCGAAGCCCTGCACCACCATCACTGTGATCATCTCGGACGTTGATATATCAGGCGTCCAGCCAGACATCAGCCGCAGCGTATAGCCCAGCACAAGCAAGCCAAATGCGATAATCTTGCGCGGATCCACCTTCGGCCCGAGGCGGGCAGAAATCATCATCGACGCCATCGTGCCAAAGCCTCGCGGCGCCAGCAGCAGGCCGGTTTCCTGCACGGGGTAGCCTGCCAGGGTCTGCAGATAGGGCGCCAACAAGGCGGAACTCGCCATCAAAACAATGCCCGTGGCGAACATCATCGACATACCACTGGTGAAATTAGCGTCCCGAAACAGCGCCGGCGGAATAAATGGTTTGGGGGACGTCAACATATGCACGCCAAACAGATACAGCCCCAACCCGGCCGCCACTGCCTCGACGATAATTTCGCCAGATGTGAACCAATCCTGCCCTTCGCCACGGTCGAGCATCAACTGCAAAGCGCCCACTCCGATCGCCAACGCGGTAAAGCCGGTCCAGTCGAATTTCAATTCGGGCCTCACAGGGCTTTCCGGCATAAACAACGCCAACCCGGTCACGGAAAGAACGCCAAAGGGCAGGTTAACATAAAAAACCCAGCGCCAATTGTAGTTCTCTGTCAGCCAGCCGCCGATGGTCGGTCCCAGGATCGGTCCAACCATCACGCCGATGCCGAAAATCGCCATCGCCTGAGCGCGCTCTTCCATCGTGTAGGTGTCGAGCATCGTTGCCTGCGACAATGGCACCAGCGCGCCGCCGCATGCCCCTTGCAGGATGCGGAAAATCACAATTTGATCGAGCGATTGCGCCGCGCCGCACAGCATTGACGTCACGGTAAAACCCACGAGGCAGAGCAGGAACAGGTTTTTCCGTCCAAACCGAACGGCTAACCAGCCGACTGGTGCGGTCATGATGGCCGACGAAATGACATACGACGTGAGCACCCAATTGATCTGGTCTAGCGTCGTATTCAAACTGCCTTGCATGTAAGGCAATGCCACGTTGGCGATGGTCGAATCGAGCACCTGCATCAGCACGGCAATCATCGAACTCGCGGTGAGGAGACCGCGATGCGGAATTTTCTTCATCTATTCTGCCGGCGCCTGTTGGGACATCGTACGCGGCACAGTCATCGCAACCGGGACGCTTTTTTCCGGCCTGCGCATTACCAGCAGAAGCGCCAAACACGGCAACACCATCCAGGTCATCATGCGGTAGTCGTTGTTATACGCAATGATCAGCGCCTCGCGGTTGATCAGGTGGTCCAACAAATTCGCACCATGTTGGGTCGAAGGGTCGAGCAGCCGCCGCACCCCATCATTGGCCTGTAACAGCCGATTAAAGGGCGTCGCCACCGCTGACAGATCCGCATGCGATATCTGGGCGGACGAGACCAGGTTGAACGAGGTCACTGAAATGCCGATCGCCGCCCCGATGTTCCGTGACAAATTTTGCATGGCTGTCGCATCGCCGCGCAACTGAGCGGGTAGCGTGACATATGCCATCACGTTCATCGGGTTGAACACACAGCCCATGCAAAAACCCTGCGTAACAAAGGTTAGCATCAGCAGGCGTTCAGACACATCCGGCGTCCACTGCGACATGGCATGCAGCGTGAACCCCATACCGATCAATCCGAAAGCCATGATTTTGCGGTGATCGATATAGTTCGCCAGCCTGCTGGCAATCAGCATCGCCACCATCGTGCCCAACCCGCGCGGTGCCATAGCGAGCCCCGCAGTCGATACCGGATAACCGGCAAGATTTTGCAGATATGACGACATCAGCGCGGAACTCGCCATCAAGATCGTGCCGGTACAAAACATCATCGTCGACGAGGCAATGAAGTTCCGATCCTTGAATAGCCCGAGCGGGAGGAAAGGCTTGGCTGCGGTGAACATATGCACCGCAAACAGATAGAGGCCGAGTGCCGCAGTCACCGCCTCCACAATAATCTCCGGTGAATTAAACCAATCCTGTTCCTGACCGCGATCGAGCATCAGTTGCAAGGCTCCGACGCCAATGGCCAATGCACTAAAGCCAGTCCAGTCGAATTTCAGATCCGGTCGTGGGGGCGTATCAGGCATGAAAATCAACAGCCCAACTGTGGCGAGAATGCCGAATGGCAGATTGACGTAAAACACAAAACGCCAATCCAACGCATCTGTCAGCCAACCGCCCAAGGTGGGCCCCATAATGGGCCCGACCATGATCCCAATGCCAAAAATCGCCATGGCCTGGGCTCGCTGCTCGAATGGGTAAATATCCAGCATCGTCGCTTGCGACAGCGGGCCGAGAGCCGCGCCAAACACACCTTGCAGCACCCTGAACAACACCATCTGTTCCAGCGTCTGCGCGGCCCCGCACGCCATAGAGGCCAGCGTGAAGCCAACCAAGCTGCCCACAAACAACCGCTTGCGCCCAAAACGCTGCGCAAGCCAACCAACTGGCGCGGTCATGATCGCAGACGCAATCACGTAGGACGTCAGCACCCAACTCACCTGATCGAGCGTGGTGGACAAGCTGCCTTGCATATACGGCAGCGCCACATTTGCGATCGTCGAGTCGAGGATTTGCATCAGGGTTGCCGTCATCGCGAACAAAGTCAGCAGCCCACGATGGGCAACCTTCGTCGTGGCGTTGTCAGACGGGGCGGACAAATCCCACTCAGTGCGAATAGAGATCGCTGAGACGGCGGACGTGGCCCGTATCAATATCGACCACCACACTCATGCCAGCGCGCAATTCCGGATCTCCGTCATGGCGTTCCACCGCCACACGTAGCGGAATGCGCTGCACCACCTTCACCCAGTTACCAGATGCGTTTTGCGCTGGTAGCACCGAAAACTCCGCACCCGAGTTTGGCGCGATGCTCTCCACCTTCGCCTTCCAGGTCCGACCGGGATACGTATCCACCGTCACCTCAACGGTATCGCCAGGCTTGACATAGGTGATGTCGGTTTCCTTCGGATTAGCTTCCACCCAAACTCGCTCGGTCGAGACCAGGCCAAACGCGGCCGTCGCGGCCGTGAGATACTGACCGGGCTGCAGGGCATCAGCCTGGGTTACAATCGCGTCGAACGGAGCCCGCACGATGGTGTGCTCCAACTGGCGCTGCGCCTCATCCAGCTGCGATTGCGCCTGCTGCACCGCCGGCATCTGGTTGACCGGCATATCCGGATTGCCGCCTAAGCGGGCCAATTGCACCTGCGCCTGTTCGGTGAGGCTCTCCAGCACCGCCTTGTTGGCAGCCAGCTTAAAACGGGCATCGTCGTAATCCGCGCGCGTCACGCCACCGCCTTTCACCAAGTTCGCGAAGCGCTCGAAGCTCGCTTGGTCGGACTGTACTTGCGCCTGCCGCGCATCAACATCGCGCAGCATGCGCTGATAGTCGCGCTTCATCGCCTCGCCCATCAGCGCCATTTGCGCCAGATTTGCGCGCGCACCGGCAACGGCATTGGCATACGGCCGCGCACCAAGCCGAAACAGCACGTCCCCCTTACGGACGCGCTGCCCTTCGTGCACCGCGACCTCTTCCACCACGCCGGCCACATCGGTGGACACGGCGAGTTTGGCCGCCCGGACATAGGCATTATCGATCGACACATAGCGTCCGCCGTTCAGCCAATATGCCACGGACCCGACCGCCACGATCGCGATACCACCCAGCATCAGGACGCTACGCAACACCTTACGGCGAGAGGCCTCGCGGTTGAGCCGTGCCATACCGGCATCGACATGCGGCGCCTCACGGATCGTCATACCTTTATCGGCCGTAGCAGCAGTTTGTGACATCTCAGGCGACATCCCGTTCGATCGGCCTGGCGCGCAACTCGGCGACAACATTCGCCTTCATCCGGCACAGGGCAGAGTTGATAAGGTTCAAGTCATCCGGGGAGATACCCGCGGAGACGGTTTTCAAAATCTCAGCGCGTTCCAATCCCAGGTCCCGCAGCACCGGCAACGCCTTCTCGCGTAAATGCAGACGCCAGATCCGCCGGTCATGCGGATCATCACGCCGTTCGACCATGCCATGCTGCTCCAGCCGATCGATTAAGCGGGCGATGGTGATCGGCTCCACCTCAACCAATTCAGCTAGTTCCTTCTGGGACAAGCCCGGCTGACGCTCCAACCACATCAGAATAACCCACTGCGCACGTGTCATGCCGTAGGTCCGTGCACGCCGATCTGCATCGAGGCGCAGATTGCGAGCCAAGTCATGCACGAGGAATAGTAAATCTGGGCGATCAGACATGCGGCTGATCATAAGCAGCGTTATCTTCTGCTGACAGCTAAGAACTGCATGCGCAGTCGGCGGAGCAGCCCCGCGTGATTAAAACCAAGTCTCAATTTGGGATGCCGAATGGCAATATCCGGCGCGCCACAGGCGCGCCGGATCCGAGATCAGATCTTTTCGACCTGCCCGTATTCGAGTTCCACCGGAGTGGAACGGCCGAAGATCGATACGCTGACCTTCACGCGGCCTTTCTCTTCGTCGACTTCTTCCACCGTGCCGTTGAAGCTGGTGAAAGGACCGTCGGCAACGCGAACCTGTTCGCCGACTTCGTAGAGAATCGCCGGACGCTTGCGCTCCACGCCTTCGGCGGTCTGCTTGATGATCCGCTCGGCCTCGCTATCAGAAATTGGCGACGGTCGCGTTTTGCTACCCAAGAAGCCCGTAACCTTGGGGGTGTCTTTGACCAGATGCCAAGCATCGTCGGTCAATTCCATCTTCACCAGCACGTATCCGGGGAAGAACTTGCGCTCCGCATTGACCTTCTGGCCACGCCGCAGCTCAACCACTTCCTCAAGCGGAACCAGCACGTCGTCGATCTGGTCAGCCAGCCCTTTCTGGGCAGCCTGCTCCTTGATCTGCTGGGCGATCTTTTTCTCAAACCCAGAATAGACATGCACGACGTACCAACGCTTGGCCATCATCTAATCCCTAAAACCGTCCGGCGCCGAAGCCTGCCGGACGACGTACCCGATAAATCAGAACCCGAAGCCGAAGATGCCGCGAATAGCCAGCCCGACCACCTGATCGGCAATGAAGAAGAATGCGGCGGCAATCGCCGAAAGACCGAACACCAAGCCGGTGGTGATCAGCGTTTCCTTGCGCGACGGCCAGGTCACTTTGGCGGCCTCGCTGCGCACTTCCCGCAGGAATTTCGCCGGTTTCATCCATTCCGCGGCCACGCTGCTCATACTCCTACTTCGCCTTCCGGGCTGTTCCATCGATCACGCCCAAATGGCCGCAACCCTGCGGGCACATTTAAGCTGGCGTTTTCAGGTTTGGCAGGGGTGGAGGGTCTCGAACCCCCAACCTCCGGTTTTGGAGACCGGCGCTCTAGCCAATTGAGCTACACCCCTAGCGATACCCAGCCAACGCTCACACTCAGCACAACGCCGGGCAACGTGCTTGCACGGACCCGGCTGAGGGGGCGTAAAGAGAATGCGCCGGCCTCAATGTCAAGAGGCGATGATAAATCAGCGCCATGCGTGGGTGCAAACGATCGGATAGTGCAGGCGAAAAACATGGAGCGGGTAGAGGGAATCGAACCCTCGTAGCCAGCTTGGAAGGCTGGTGCTCTACCATTGAGCTACACCCGCAAAAGCGGAAACTTGATTGCAGGCGATGGTGGAGGGGGTTGGATTCGAACCAACGTAGGCGTACGCCAGCGGATTTACAGTCCGCCCCCTTTAGCCACTCGGGCACCCCTCCGCCGTCCCAGCCATTACTGACCGGGATAGGAAGGCCGCGTGCTAATGCCTCAGCCCCCCTGTTGTCAACGACCTCCGTGCAGGTTTTATCCGCCCGGTTTGTCCTACGGGGCCGGGGAAGCTATACAAAGCCCATGAAACCCCCTCGCAAAGGCCGTACCGGCCCCCGTCCGTCCACCCCGCCTGTCGGCCCTCGTGCCACCGGATCCCGTACGTTCGAGCAGCGCCCCGCAGGATCACGTGCCGCCAGTGCCGCATCAAGCAAGGCCGCCGGATTTGCGGGCCGTGAAGGATCGCGCGGGCAGGCGGCTGCCGCCAAGGCAGACCGCCCGCACGCCCCCGGATCGCCGGCAGAACGGCCACGTTTTGAGCGGTCGAAGCACGAACGACCGCAGGCGGAACGCCCATACGCCGACCGGCTCCGCGCCGAGCGCCCGGAGCAACGTGGTACCGGTAGCCGATTGGAATTGCCGCCCCGCACCGAGGTTGCCGCCACCGAGGCACCACGCGCTGAGAAACCGCGTTACGCCGGCCCGGGGGGCCCAAAGCGGTTTTCCCCACGTCCGGAACGGGCCCGCGCACCGGAGCCGCAAGGCGAGGAGGCGCCACGTGGATCGCTGTGGCTGTTTGGCACCCATGCGGTAGCCGCAGCGCTCGCCAACCCGGCCCGGCGGCTCCGGCGGCTCCTGCTGACCGAGGACGCGGAAGCCGAACTCGCCAGCAAGCTCAAGCAGCCCTGGGCGATCAGCGCTGAGCGTTGCGATCGCGCACGCCTCGATCAGTTGCTCGGCCGCGGCATCGTCCACCAAGGGGCCGCCCTGTTGTCGGACCCGCTTACCATGCCGTCACTCGCCCAGGCATTGGAACGACCGGGCCCGGTGCTGGTATTGGACCAGATCAACGATCCCCGTAACGTCGGCGCCATTCTCCGCTCCGCCGCCGCGTTTGGGGTGGCATGCGTCATCAGCCAGGATCGGAACGCACCGGAAGAAACGGGCACATTGGCGAAAGCGGCATCGGGCGCTTTGGAAGTGGTGCCCATGCTGCGTGCGGTCAATATCGCGCGCACCCTCGTTGCCCTGCGCGCCGCCGGCCTCTGGATCATCGGTCTTGATGCCTCCGGCAACACGTTGTCGGGTCCAGCTCTGGCCAACCGCCGTGTCGCGTTGGTTTTGGGCAGCGAGGGTGAAGGCATGCGCCGGCTTACGCGCGAAACCTGCGACGAAATCGCTGGTATCGCGATGCCCGGTGGCACCAATCGGCTTGATAGTCTGAACGTATCCGCCGCCGCCACCGTCGCTCTTTACGAAATGGCCCGCAAAGCCTGAGAGGCGCATGCATGAGCTTTGATGCCAAGCAAGCGGCGGTCGCGTTGGACACCCTTCGCCTCACCAGCGCCATCAGCCAACTCCCGGCTCACCTGGCACCGCGCACGGAGGCGGAGGGCGTCGCCGTTCAGCACGCCCGGGCAGCGTTGCTTAAGTCTGTCCCTCCGGGCGGCTTCAAGATCGGTGCCACCGCCCGCAAAATGCAGGACTATCTTGGCCTACGCGGACCAATTGCCGGCTTCATGGCCGTCGAGGATCTGCACCCTTCTGGCATCGCATTATGCTGGGCCGATTTGCGTGGGCCAGGGGTGGAATGCGAGATCGCGGTCCGCCTCGCGCAGGACCTGCCGCCAGGTCCGTGCACACCTGCACAGGCAGCAGCTGCCGTTAGTGAGGTTTTTGCAGCCATCGAACTGGTGGAAAACCGCTACGGGCCACCACCCGCCGGGGATCTCACGGCCATCGGAGTCCCAACGCTCATAGCCGATCAAGTCTATCACCGCGCCGCCATACTGGGCCCGCCCGCAGCAACGTGGCAGCACCTGGACCTTGCGGCGATATCAGGACGGATCACCATCAACGGTGCAGAACGCGCCACCGGAACCGGAGCAGACCTGCTCGGCCACCCCATGCAAGCCCTCGCCTGGCTGGCAGACTCGACCACCGCACACGGCTTCGGTGGCTTACGCGCCGGCCAAGTGCTCATGCTCGGCAGCGTCACGCCGCCGATTTGGCTCGAAGGCCCCTGCACCGTCACAGTGACCTTCGACCATCTCAGCCCCGCCGTCCTGCGTATCATCTAGCCGCACCAACGCTCTGTTAACGCTCGGCTGCCATATTGGCGTTGACCGCGCGTATTGGTACCTCCGCGGCACCCTGTCGCCAGAAGGGCGTTAGCCGGATATCGAAAAATGCTTCCTGACTGGCATCGGCTGTCCGATGAAACTCAACTCGTCCTCTCCCGCGCCGCACTCGCGAAAGCAGCTGAAACCATTGCGGAACAGGCGGAATGCCTCGCCAACGAGATGGAACACGGCACGCTGTCGGATCGCGGCGGCCCGGATGCCCTGCGCCTGCTGGCAACCGTTGTGCGGCTCTCCGGTCATCCGGATATGCAGACCATGGGCAACGCCTGATCAACCCGGTGCGCGCAGCCATTGCGCCGCCAGAGTCTCCGCCCCAGACGGTAAGCTGGGGTCTGGGTTGTTGATCCAGCTGATGATGTCTGCCGTCGGCGTCGCGCGGTCCAGATCACGCGGCAGCAGGTGGTAGCCGGCGGGATAGAACGCACGCTTTGCATTCGCCGCAGGTAAGGCCTGCCAAATCGTCCGCATCGCATCCTTCGGGATCAGCATGTCGTGCCCCCCATACAGAAACAACGCCGGTGCCCGAAACCGTGCAGCTGCCGCCAGCGCCGCATCCATCAAGTCCACGAGCCCATTCAGCGTATCAAACCGCGCGCCACGCAACGTTAACGGATTCTGTGAGTACCGCGCCCACGCCTCCATGTTATCCGTCGGCACAATTCTCACCCCAGGTGGCGGACGGCTGGCTGATAGCGCCGGCACAATGCTCGCCGCCAGCCATAACGCCGCGCGATAAATCGGATTCATCCGCGCCCGCCCCCAAACCGCAGGGGCCAACAAAACATAGCGCGCACCTACTGGGGCCATGGCCGAGGTCGCTAGGCACATCAGCACCGCACCTCCCATACTCTCGCCCATCAGCACCAGCTCCGCGCCAGGGTGTCTCACCCGCAGCAGCGCCGCAATATCTGCGACATCGCGTTGCAACGCCCCAGCGCCCGGCCACCGCCCCCGCATCGGCGCAGCGCCAAACCCCCGCTGGTCGTAGCCGTAAACCGCGATCCCAGCCGCCGCCAGCTCTGGCCCCGGCAGTTCCCACGCATCACGGCTATCATTGAACCCATGCACCGCCAGCACGACAGCCCTCGGCGCGCCAACCGGCAGCCACGCGCGACAAGGCAACCTCGCACCGTCCGCCAGGATGAATGCATCCGCATCCAAGTCAGCCGGCCCAACGCTCGGTTGCGGCGGAATAGCCGGGCTCACGCAGCCAGCAAGCCCCAGGGCAACGGCACCCAGCAAGGCAGTACGACGGGCAACAGACTGCGAGGTTGAAACCATAGGGGGCATGGCTATCATGCGATCGGCCCAAGCACTATCTCCGCCCCAGCAGTTTTGAAGGATTTCCCATGCCCAACGGCACCGCCAGCTCAGACGTCACCCCGACCGAGATCATCCATGTCGACGACCGCACCATCGCGTGCGACGGCGGCAACGGCGCCCTCGGCCATCCCCGCGTGTTCCTGCGCATCCCCGGCACCGAGGTACTGTGCCCTTATTGCTCGCGGCTTTACGTGCTGAACGCCGGCGCAGGTCAAGGCTCGGATCACTAACATGAACATCCCGCCTGCGACGGCCGGAGCAAACGTTCCACACTTAGTGCTGATCGACGGGTCGGGCTTCATCTTCCGCGCCTTTCACGCCCTCCCGCCAATGTCGCGTCCGGACGGCACCCCGGTGAACGCCGTCTTCGGCTTCACCAACATGCTGGCCCGGCTGCTGAAAGACCATGTCGGCACCCATTTCGCCGTCATCTTTGACGCCGGACGCTACACCTTCCGCAACCGCCTGTACGACGCCTACAAGGCCAACCGCGCCGAAACCCCACCCGAATTGGTGCCGCAATTCGCCCTGGTTCGCGCCGCCACCGAAGCGTTCGGCGTTCCCGGCATCGAACTCCCGGACTGGGAAGCCGACGACCTCATCGCCTCCTACGCCAAAGCCGCCACCGATGCCGGCGGCTCGGCGATCATCGTCTCGTCCGACAAAGACCTGATGCAACTGATCCGCCCCGGCGTCGCCATGCAAGACCCGATGAAGAACAAGCCCATCGGGATCGCCGAGGTGGTCGAGAAATTCGGCGTCGGGCCGGACAAGCTCATCGACGCCCAAGCCCTGATCGGCGATAGCGTCGACAACGTCCCCGGGGTCCCCGGCATCGGCCCCAAAACCGCCGCCCAACTCATCACCGAGTTCGGCGATCTCGAAGCCATCCTGGCCGCCGCCCCGGCGATGAAGCCGTCCAAACGCCGCGACCTGTTGATCGAGCATGCCGAAGCCGCTCGCATCTCCCGCGTCCTGGTCACCCTGCGCGACGATGCCCCGCTGCCCCTGCCGCTGGATGCTTTGGTGATGCGCGAAAGCGACCCCGCCAAACTGGTGGACTTCCTGCACGCTCAGGGCTTCCGCAGCACCGTCACCCGCCTCGGGCTCGACAAAATCACCCCCGCCGCTGCCCCCGCCCCGCGCGGCGCGGCGCAGGGCAGCCTGGGCTTCGACCAACCTTCTCCCACCCTCCGCACCGAAGGCCCCGGCTTCGGCCCCTATGAATGCGTCACCAGCCTCGGCGCGCTGCAAACCTGGATCGCCGCCGCGACCAAGGCCGGCATCGTCGCCGTCGATACCGAAACCGACGGGCTGGACGCCTTGCGCGCCAACCTCGTCGGCGTCTCGCTGGCCACCGCCCCCGGTCGCGCCTGCTACGTGCCCTTGCGGCACGTCGGCCCCGATCAGGCGCCGCTGGAACAAATCCCGGTCGACCAGGCCATCGCCACCCTCGCCCCGCTGCTCACCGATCCCGGCGTGCTGAAACTCTTCCAAAACGCCAAGTTCGACCTCCTGGTCCTCGGCCGTGCCGGCGCTCCCGATGCCACCCCGATCGACGACACCATGGTGATCTCCTTCGCCCAAGATGCCGGTGCCCACGGCCACGGCATGGACGAACTTTCCACCCTCCATCTCGATCACACCCCAATCGCCTACGACACCGTGACCGGCACCGGCAAAGGCCGGCTGCCCTTCGCCCACGTCCCCCTCGACCGCGCCACGGAATACGCCGCCGAGGACGCTGACGTGACCCTCCGTCTCTGGCAAATCCTCCAGCCCCGCCTGCGCACCAACAAGGCGCTCGCACTCTACGAACAGGTCGAGCGCCGCCTAATCCCGGTGCTGCTGGACATGGAACGCGCCGGCATCAAGGTGGACGAAGCCGAGCTCCGCGCCCTCTCGCTAGACTTCGCCGAACGCATGGCGGTGATGGAAACCCACATCCACACCTTGGCCGGCGAACCCTTCAACCTCGGCTCCGCCAAACAACTCGGCGAAATCCTGTTCGACCGCATGGGCCTCTCTGGCGGCAAACGCATGAAGACCGGCGCCTGGGGCACCGACGCCTCCGTCCTGCAAGGTCTCGCCGACCAAGGCCACGAACTGCCGGCGAAAATCCTCGAATGGCGCCAACTCGCCAAACTCAAATCCACCTATACCGACGCCCTGGTCGAGCAGATCAATCCCGACACCTCCCGCGTCCACACCAGCTTCGCCATGGCCGTCGCCGCCACCGGCCGGCTGTCCTCCACCGATCCCAACCTGCAAAACATTCCCATACGCACCGAGGAAGGCGGCCGCATCCGCCGCGCCTTCATCGCCGAACCCGGCAACGTCCTCATCAGCGCCGACTACTCGCAGATCGAGCTCCGCCTGCTCGCCCATGTCGCCGATATCCCGCAACTCAAAGCCAGCTTCGCCGCCGGGGAAGACATCCACGCCCGCACCGCCTCCGAGGTCTTCGGCGTGCCGATGGAAGGCATGGACGCCGCCACCCGCCGCCGCGCCAAGGCGATCAACTTCGGCATCATCTACGGCATCTCCGCCTTCGGTCTCGCCCGCCAGTTGCAAATCGCCCCCGGCGAGGCCCGCACCTATATCGACGCCTATTTCCAGCGCTACCCCGCCATTCGCGGCTACATGGAACGCGCCCGTGATGAGGCCCGCGCCAACGGCTACGTCCTCACCCCGTTCGGCCGCCGCTGCTGGATCGCCGGCATCGCGGACAAAAACCCCGCCCGCCGTGGCTACGGCGAACGCCAGGCGATCAACGCCCCCCTCCAAGGCGGTGCGGCGGACATCATCAAGCGCGCCATGGTCAAACTCCCCGCCGCCTTGCGCGCCTCCGGCCTGCAAGCCCGCATGCTGCTGCAAGTGCACGACGAACTCGTCTTCGAGGCCCCCGCCGCCGAAGCCGAAGCCCTCGCCGCCCTCGCCAAATCGGTCATGGAAACCGCCGCCACCCTGTCGGTGCCGCTGGTGGTGGAAACCGGAATCGGGCTGAACTGGGCGGAAGCACACTGATGCAGGGTCAAGAGCAGCAGTTCTTTTTGTGAACAAAAAGAACCAAAAAAACGTCGTCAATTCCTGGGCTATGCCGTACCTTTCCCGGTTGGACCTGACGTACCGCCACAAAGCCGTAAAAGTTTTTTGCTCCTTTTTTCCAAAAAAGGAGCGCTTCCCCTTCCTTCCCTTCCGGACACCTCCCGCCCCATGACCAAGGCGCAAACCGCCGCCGCCCTCCCTATCGGCCTGCTCGCCGCCGGAGCCTTCCTCGGCAACTCCGCCGCCCGGGTGGTGGACCCGCTGCTGCACGTCATCGCCAGCGACTTCAACACCACCGTCCCCGCCGTCTCCGTCCTCATCGCCGCCTTCACCCTCCCCTATGGCCTCTGCCAGATCGTGCTCGGCCCGATGGGGGACAAATTCGGCAAGCTGCGCGTCATCCTCATTGCCCTCTGCGCCTACGCCATCGCCCTGCTCGGCTGCGCCTTCGCCACCGGCCTCGGCACCCTCACCCTCATGCGCGTTGCCGCCGGAGCCACCTCCGCCGCCGCCGTTCCCATCGGCATGGCCTACATCGCCGACGCCGTCCCTTACGCCGAGCGTCAGGTCACCCTCACCAAATTCCTCAACGGCGTCGTCCTCGCCCAAATCCTCGCCGGCCCGGTCGGCGGCATCTTCGGCCAGTTCATCGGCTGGCGCGGCGTCTTCGCCCTGCAAGCCGCCGTCACCATCATCGTCGCCTCCATCCTCGCGCGCCGCCTCCGCCACCTGCCAGACCCACGCGGCGCCGGCGCGACCTTCTCCCTCACCAACTACATCACCCTCGCCCGCCCCGGCCTCCCCCGCCTCATCCTCCTCGCCGCCTTCATCGACGGCATGTTACTCATGGGCGCCATCCCCTTCCTCGCCCCCTACATGCGCGAGCAATTCGGCCTCCCCTACGCCGCCATCGGTGCCGTACTTGCCTGCTTCGGCCTCGGCGCCCTCATCTACACCCGCTCCGCCCGCCACCTCCTCGCCCGCCTCGGCGAATCCGGCCTCGTCTTCGCCGGCGGCATCCTCGCCGCCGCCGCCCTCGTGCTCGCCATGCTCTCCCCCGCCTGGCAGGCCTTCATCCTCGTCCAACTCATCCTCGGCCTCGGCTACTACCTCCTGCACTCCGTCCTCCAAGCCCAGGCAACCGAAATGCTGCCCAACGCCCGCGGCACCGCCGTCGCCAGCTTCGCCCTCGCCCTCTTCATGGGCCAAAGCCTCGGCGCCCTCGCCATGGGTGCCCTCATCGCCCATTTCAGCTACCACGCCGCGTTCCTGCTAGACGCGGCCGGCATTCTCGCGCTCGGCGCATGGCTGCGCCTGCTGTTGCGCCCAGCCCCATAGCCGCTCCCGGCCTTGCGCCCCGCCTCGCTCTGGCGCTACCTCCCCCCATCGCCTTTCCATCACGACCGTATTGCCGAAGGAAGCCCATCCATGCGTGTGAAGGATGTCAAGAAAGTCGTGCTCGCCTACTCCGGCGGGCTCGATACCTCCGTAATCCTGCGTTGGCTGCAAACCACCTATAAGTGTGAGGTCGTCACCTTCACCGCCGATCTCGGCCAGGGCGAGGAACTCGAACCCGCCCGCAAAAAAGCCGAAATGGCCGGCGTGAAGGAAATCTTCATCGACGATCTGCGCGAAACCTTCGTCAAAGATTTCGTCTTCCCCATGTTCCGCGCCAATGCGGTCTATGAGGGCCAGTACCTCCTCGGCACCTCCATCGCCCGCCCGCTCATCGCCCAGCGCCAGATCGAAATCGCCGAAATGGTCGGCGCCGATACCGTCGCCCACGGCGCCACCGGCAAAGGCAACGACCAGGTCCGGTTTGAACTCAGCTACTACGCCCTCAAGCCAGACATCAAAATCATCTCCCCCTGGCGCGAATGGGATCTCACCTCCCGCACCCGCCTGCTGGAATTCGCCGAAACCCACCAGATCCCCATCGCCAAAGACAAGCGCGGCGAAGCCCCCTTCAGCGTGGACGCCAACCTGCTGCACTCCTCCTCGGAAGGCAAAATCCTCGAAGACCCCGCCATCGAGGCCGACGAAATCGTCTACCAGCGCACCATCCGCCCGGAAGACGCGCCCGATCAGGCCACCGTCATCAGCATCGACTTTGTCGAAGGCGATCCGGTCGCCATCGACGGCGTCAAGCTCTCCCCCGCCGAACTCCTCACCAAACTCAACGCCCTCGGCAAAGCCAACGGCATCGGCCGGCTGGATCTGGTGGAAAACCGCTTCGTCGGCATGAAATCCCGTGGCGTCTACGAAACCCCGGGCGGCACCATCCTGCTCGCCGCCCATCGCAGCATGGAAAGCATCACGCTGGACCGCGAAGCCGGCCATCTCAAAGACAGCCTGATGCCGCGCTACGCCGAACTCATCTACAACGGCTTCTGGTTCGCCCCGGAACGCCGCATGCTGCAAGCCCTCATCGACACCAGCCAAAAAAGTGTCTCTGGCCGTGTCCGCATGAAGCTGTACAAAGGCAACGTCACCTGCATCGGGCGCGAGAGCCCCAACAGCCTCTACTCGATGGCAACCGTGACGTTCGAAGACGACCAGGGCGCGTACGACCAGTTCGACGCGCAAGGGTTTATTAAGCTGAACGCGCTGCGCCTTCGCCTCGCGGCGATGGCCGGCCGCAAAGGGGGAAATCTCTGATCATGGCTCTTGGAATGTACGCGGCCACCGTGCCGCTGTTGAAGCAACTGCTCACCGGCCTGTCCAACAATCTGGATAAAGCCGCCGCCTTCGCCGAGGCAAAAAAGGTGGACCCGTTGGTCCTCACCGCCAGCCGCCTCGCGCCGGATATGTTCGCCCTCGCCCGCCAGGTGCAAATCGCCTCGGACCAGGCGCGCGGTGGCATCGCCCGCCTCGCCGGCGTCGAAATGCCGTCCTGGGCCGATACCGAAACCACCATCGATGAACTCAAAGAGCGCATCGCCAAAACCATCGCCTATGTCGATAGCTTCACCCCAGCCCAGATCGACGGCAGCGAAGACCGCGACATCACCCTGAAAATGCGCGCCGGGGAACTGAAATTCACCGGGGCCAACTACCTCACCCAGTGGATCATCCCGAACTTCACCTTCCACTGCACCACCGCCTACGCCATCCTGCGCCATAACGGCGTGGAAATCGGCAAACGCGACTTCCTCGGCATGTAAGCCGGGTGCCCTCCGCTTTCACGCGCGAAAGCGGAGGGCAGCGTCACGTCACTATATATTCCGATATCGTAACGAAATAGCCACAAAACCACCCCATCACCTCAGCCCCGTTTTGCCGGCCA
>Ga0164296_1002244_pt1 | contig 19551 bp, 14 predicted proteins | sample GEODES057metaG_FD_113533 | JGI IMG/M metagenome (GOLD analysis project Ga0164296, IMG submission 113533) | Dystrophic lake water microbial communities from Trout Bog Lake, Wisconsin, USA - GEODES057 metaG | ecosystem: Environmental > Aquatic > Freshwater > Lake | place: USA: Trout Bog Lake...
CAGAAATTCATGGACAGCATCATTCAAAAGTATTTAGACGCAGACACGATAAAATCAATAACTCATACTACAACTTATGGAACAGCTATTAATAAGACTTTTATTAAGTAAATTGGTATAATTCACCACAAAAGGAAATCTTGAGCATAGCTAAAATCCATTATATATAAGGCAAGAATCTTACCCCCAAAAAAGTTATGGACTTAGGTTGCTCAATGTCTTAACCGAGATTAAACGATGAAAATGATTTGGTAATTGACAAAAAACAAGTGCTGCCAATTGGCAGCACTTAGTCTCATTGATATTTTAATTTAGGGTTGAACCGATAAACTTGTTTGGTGAACTATCTGGTTGCTCGAAGCTTCCCTGATGGTGACACTATAGATGCCCTTTGCCAACATGTTGTTGATGGTCAAGGCATGGGTTGCATTGCCACCGCTGTGGGTGATGCTTTGCTCTGCTACCTTTTGACCAAGTACATTGTAGATGCTTACCACATACTTGCCAGCAGAAACATTTGCCACTTCAATATTCAGTGTCTTGCCAACCAATGGGTTTGGATAAACTGCAAATTGATTACTGTTTACTGACAACTGTAGTTTAGCAACATTACTGTAGCTTACTGCTCCTGTTACGCTAACAGCCTTGATGCGGTAGTAGTTGTTACCCCCTACTACGCTGTTATCAGTTGCAGTATAGCTAGCTGTCGAAGTGTTCTTCGCTGCTTGCTTACCAATAGAAACAAACGTAATGGCATCTGTAGATTTTTCTACTTCGTAATAAGATTCACCCTTCTCTCCTATTGTGTTCCAAGTGATAGTAGCAATCTTGTTGTTCAAGGTTGCGCTTGCAACGATGCTATTCACTGCCAAGGCACTTGGGGTGAAGATGATGCTGAACCTGTTTGCATAAGTGGCAGAAGTTTTAGCATCAACTGTAAAGCTCACAGTATCAATACCACTCAATGCGGTGGTAGTACTTTTGTAGGCATCTAGCAACAATGGTATAAAGCCTTCGTTTATGTACCCACTGGCATCAATCCTCAATTGATAAGCCGTTGTGCTTGGTTGTGCTATTTCAAGGTTCAACACATCGCTTGATGTAGCTGGCAACCTACCTTCAATGCTTAAGTAATTACTGCCTTCCTTAATGGATAGGTTGTCGCTGCCTGTGCTTAGTTTCCTTGAATCCTCCAATCCAATGCCGTTGCTGAACTTGTTGCCGAAAACAATGGCAACACCATCTACCCTTGTAGATTCCTTCAACAAGCCAACAAACAACTTGCTGGTTGGGGCTTCTGCGCCAAACACCGAAGTCTTGGAACTTGATGCAGTTGACTTGTCATTCTCAGTGATTTGTATGGAAGGAAGGTGGGTGCCATCCACATTGTAGTTGGCAACCAAGAACCCTTGACCAGCCTGTATTAAATTACCATTTGAATAACCAGTATTTGTAGTACCCGCAACAGCATTGTATGCCACATAGGCACCAGTGGCAGCAACGGTTGGGTCCAAGTACCAGTAACCATATATCATATTGGCAATGCGACCGTTTGAATAGATGTTATGGAAATCTATCGGGCAGTCATAAGGGTTGGTGATGTAGCTATACCCTGATGCGGCACTGCTCAAGCCATAAGTTGATGATGTGTATGCAGAACCTGTCACACTGTTGGTGACACCGGTGGAGCTGTAAGTGACATTGCCATAAATCAGATTACCTGTTACACTAAGCGTAGTGGCATCGTACATTCTTAAACCATTCGGGTAGTTAAGTATTCCCGTAGTGTACAAGTCGAAGCCCCTGTCGCCCCTAACCAACACACGGTAGCTTTGGAAAGGATTCAACGAAGTGGTGTTCGTGTTCTTGATTGTGTCAAAAGACTGCTTTGTGGCATTCCAATAATAAGCAGATGGATAGGAATTTAGGCTGTAATCCAAATAGGTACCGCCTGTGCCATTGTCCACGTGATTAGAGCTGTATGAAGAACCAGCAGTTGAGGTTGCACCTGTTATGAACAAGCCATAACCACTCTTACTGTAGCTGCCACTATTCTGCCATGTATTGTATATTGTATTGCCAGAAGCATAAACCCCAGCAGCGCCCAAGTCACGGAAAGCACGCCAAGTGGATGGTATGTAACGCTCTACGGTAACATTGCCGCTGATAGTACCACCAACTAAACCAACTACGGCACTATTGGCAATAGAAGTAGATTTTAGTGTAAGGTAACCACCAGTGGTTAATGTTGTCCCTGTTGATACTGTAAGTATGCCAGTGACATTCAATGGGCTCAATAAGGTAAGGGCCGTAGTACCAGTAAGTGTAAGGTTGCCTATAGTTGTAGTCTGACCGCTCGGGAACAATGAAAGTGCAGTAGCATTTGCTTTGTAAATACTAATATTGGAGGCAGATGTCGCTAAAACAGTAGCTCCAGAACCAAGTGTACAAATACCAGCGCCACTTCCAGAAGGATATGTCAAATCATTCCCATTCAAATTCAATGTAGAACCTGCAGCCAATACAATACCGCCACCACTAGCATCAGACAAACTAAGAAGTGCATGAGTAGATGTAGTACTGATTAATTTAACTGTACTTGCATTGGTTGTTTTAATTTCAAAGAAGCTTAAGGCTGAAACTCCATCGCTAGTAATGGTCTGTGTACTTGATGCAGCACCAGTGAAAGTAAGCGTAAATGTGCTTGCAATTGCAGGACCTGTCACCACACCACTAAACGAAAGGTTACCTCCTAAACTAAATGTTGCAAAACCACTTGGCACATTGTAGGTAGTTGGTCCAACCAAGCTTAAATTACCCGGCACAGTGAGTGTTTCACTGGAACTAAAATTCAATGGTCCTGTACCAGAAAGTGTAACATTACTATATGCAAGACCAGTTTGAGGGATTGAAGGTATATTGAAGGCACTTGCCTGCGCATAATTTATGGTGCTACCAGTAGCTATTGTTCCATAGGTATGGGTAAGCGTAGTGTTTTGCAATATCAGTGTGCTATTATTAGCAAGGCTTATCATACCGTTTCCTCCTGATGCTGCTGCAATAGTTGAAGTTGAAGGCACTGTTAAGCTAACCGCAGTTGTGCCATTTCCCAATATTATTTTAGACCCACTACCAGATACTGTCCAAGTTGTAGAAGTACTCATAGTTGCACTGCCATTTACAATATTGAAGGTTTGTCCTGCAGAAGTAAAATCTGATGGGTGAGTATTACTGCCATCAGGATTGGTACCCCAACTAGTAGTAAGGTCTACGTTGGCACCTGCTATATTGTAATAGTTGATTACTTTACTGCCAGTTACAGCAACATTTTTAGTTACATTGGCTGTAGGAGGGCCATTGCTAACGGTGTTATTTACTATGTTACCCGAAAAAGCACCTGTAGTTGAAGCATCCAGTCTTACATATATAGTTACAGTACCGCCTTGCAAAGCAGTTTGGCTACCTGCAACTTTTGGCAAATCAAGAGGCGAAGCATTAGTGCCCACAGTACCAGTGTTAAAAGTAGATGTAGTAGATACATCAAAACCAACCGGTGGTGTAATGATTACATCATTGTCCAAGTATTGCCCGGCTATTGTATAAGATTGCACGTTACTATTTGTAGGCGTTGCTGTTTGAGAAAATGCAGTACTAATGGAGGTAGTGGAAGCTGTTAAAATAGGTGATGGATTATAAGTTAAATATCCATTCACTGAATAGTCATCTATGCGTAAGTTAATACTACCAGATGATGGAGAGCCAGCACCATTGTATAAATATAGCCTGAAAACAATTGGTGTTGTACCATCCCCAGGAGAAGTAACCAATGATAGTGCACCAGACTTCTGCGCCCAAACGCTTGTATTACTTATCGCTCCAGTAGCTAAATCTGTTGTATAACCATCCCCACTATATCTTAATGAATATGCTTGAGGGCCTGTACCAGTAGATCTTACTCCAAAAGAATAATAGGTTGCAGAAATCGTGTAACCCGAAGCAGGGGTAAGAGAAAACTCATAGTAAGGACTAGTACTGGTATTCAATGCCCCAATGTTAGCCGCAAGCCCAGCATTGTTGCCTCCGCTTGCACCTGTATATGTAGTTGAGGCACTGGTTGAATTCAAAAACTGAGCGATAGTTCCATAAGCATTGCCATAATTCAATGTATCGCCTTCTACAACTGTAACATGAGTAACAGCAGGAGCTTCATTTGCATTAGTTGTAAAGTCCCAAGAAACCAATGCAGAATCTGTTACTATTAATTGTTGGGTTACGTTTGTTGCAGCATTATAATTAGTATTTCCTGCTTGTGAAGCGGTAATAGTAATAGTACCAGGTTTAATAATAGTGATAGTAGAGCCTGAAAAAGTAGCTACAGTAACGTCGGAACTAGCAAAAGACACCGTTCCGCCCGAAGTGGCTGTAGCAGTCAAAGCATAAGGTGCTGTTCCCTTGGTTACGTTTGGCAAAGCAGCAAAAGTTATTGTTTGAGCTATTTTATTTACAGTAATATCCCCATTTGCATAAGTGATGGTATAGTTGCTAGCAGTGAATGTACCACCTGTAGCCAATGATGGAGTTACTTGACCAGAATAAGTACCAGCGTTATCAGTTGCAGTATGACCAGTGTTGTAAGAAACCGTAACCGAACCAATAGTTTGTGAATAAGGCAAAGTTGGAGAAGTTGTAAATGCCGTAGAACCGCTACCACCAGTAATTGTAGTGCCATAATTATGAGATACACTGTTAGCTGTAACTGTAATTGCCAACGGCGAAACCGTACTAGAAGCAGTAGCAACATTTACAGTAGAAGGGGATGAAGTAGCATTTGAAAGAACAATATTGCCAGAATAAGGGGATGACGCCACTGTAACAGTACTAGCGGCAGACAATCTTACATAAACAAGCGTATTTACTGTACCCCCTGATGGAACAAGCGCAAGCGGCGATGAATTGGTGCCAATAGTTGTGGAAAAATCTGAAGTAGTTGCAACCTCAAAGCCTACAGGTGGTGTAACAATAATGTTTGAAGTTAAGCCTCCACCAATAGCAGTGAAACTTGATGGCGTAGGCGATGCACTGCCAAAAGTTGTATTTACTGCCGCAAGTGTACCCGAAGAGGATAAAGTCGCTGGCGTACTTACTATAATACTACCATTATTGTAGGTAATACTATAATTACTAGCAGTAAACGTACCACCAGTAGCAGCAGATGGGGTTACCGAATTGGTGTAAGTACCATTTGCAGCCCCAGCAGTTGGGCCAGTGCCACTGTAGGTTATTGTAACCGACCCAATAGTTTCGGAATTGGCAAGACCAGATGATGTGAAAGCTGTAGAACCAGTAACAGGTGAAGAAAGTGTAGCACCCTGTGCTTTAGGTACATCATTCGCAGTAATAGTTAATGCTTGTGCAGTAACAGTACTGGAAACAGTTGCAACATTCTGGTTACTTGCATAAGTACTGGTAAGTGTAATATTTCCTGAAAAAGGAGAGCTTGCAACAGGTGCATTAGCCGCCAACCGCACATATACAGTTGTAGAAGCTATTGTGCCTGAACTACCTACAGTGATAGCCACACCATTACCAGCATAGCCCGAAGCACCACCAACAGTTTGAGAAACCTCATAACCACTAGGAGGCGTAACTAATATCCCCGCCGACATATTAGTACCCGAAACTGTAAAACTTGTTGGTGTAGCAGATGCAGTGCCATAGGTAGTATTAACCGCAGAGAGCGAGCCACCGGTAGTTATAACAGGACCTACAGTAGCAGCACTAGTACCAGTATTTGAATAAGGGGCAGAATAATTGAAAGCCTTATCTACAGCATATATCTTGTAGTAATAAGTTGCTCCTGGGGTAAGGCTACCATCCGTAAAGGATGTACCATTACCTATGTAAACCACCGTACCAGTATTGGTTACCGTAATTGTATTGCCAACAGCGTAAATACCGTTTGCATTTGGCACATCTGCAGTTACAGGAGCTGTGGTATATCTTACTACCACATAACCTCCCCCATCTACACCACCTGTTGTTGGTGCACTCCAAGCAACATCCAACGCTGTGGTAGGGTTGGTGACATCCTGGGTTACAGTTACTGCCGTAGGAGAATTGGGTGCGGTATTATCAGCAGCTCCCAAATACATAACATAATCATCAATATCTACAGGAACGGCAGTAGCTCCATTCATCCTCAATACACCTATTCCATATTTAGTTGAACTTGCAGAGGTACCCGAAGTAAACGATTGTTGTACAAGTGTCCAAGTACCACTTGTTCCAGTCATGGTTGTTGTGGCATAAGTAGAATTGGTTGATCCAGTTCCATCTGGGGAAATATCCCTCTGGAAGTTGGTAACAGCAGTTGAACCACTTGTTCTATAGTAGTATTGAACTGTATAAGAAGTTGAATTTACTATTGCACCACTAGGGGAGGCGGTTGGGGTAAAAACTTTGATAGCTGAAGTTCCTGTATTACCCAAGGTAATATACTTGGGCCCCGACCTACCACCAGTAGAGGTTACCGTATTGGTTACTGCGCCTCCTGTGGTAGATGTTGAATTTATAAGCCAAGCAGTTGTGATACTACCAGATGCAATACTACTTTGAGTAGCTATGCTGGTCTCGTTTTCAAACCCACCATCCATTGTAGGGAAAGAACCAATTACTTGTTGCCCAAATGAGTTTGAGCCCATCACAAATGCACAAGCCACCATGAGTGACATAATCATTTTCTTCATAATAGTTTTTTTTGTTGTTTGTTTTCTGGGGGTGTTGTTACTGTTTGCTGACTGTGTAGTGTAAACGCTTTTCATGAATTAATTAATTGCTAGTTGAAAAATTTTTTATTAATTTATGTTCAAATGACTACCAAGCGGGGGTAGACAACGCGAATTATATAATATTATAAATATATCTATGTATGAAATAAAAGGGTCTCAATGTCTTTTCTCGTAAAACATTGTTCAAAAAGCAAATCTAAGGGTAATAATTCGGTTTAAGGGTTTGATATTACTAAATTGTTATCAAATTGTTATTAAATTGTTACCTATTTCAGCTTTGACACCTAAAATGTGAATTTATTGTGTATTTCTTAAATTTCTTTTAGGGTAGTCTTTGATACAAAAAAGTCCATGGTTTTTTGGAGCTTATAATTTTATTGAAAAAGATTTAACCGTGCTTTCAGTTGGTTATATGATTTCAATTTGACAACCTATTATAATTTTATAATAATAGCAGAAAAACCGATTCATGCCATGCAAAAAAATCAGTATTGGGCAGAACATTTGCTCCAGGGCATTCCGAAAAATCGGAATAGGGTAAATAACGTTATGGATGCCATTCCGGAAAATCGGAATAGGGCAAACAACGTTATGGATGCTATTCCGAAAAATTGGAATATGGCAAACAACGTTATGGATGCTATTCCAGAAAATCGGAATAGGGCAAATAATGTTATGGATGCCATTCCGGAAAATTGGAATAGGGCAAATAACGTTATGGATGCCATTCCGGAAAATCGGAACAGGGCAAATAACGTTATGGATGCCATTCCAGAAAATCGGAATAGGGCAAATAACGTTATGGATGCCATTCCGGAAAATTGGAATAGGGCAAACAACGTTATGGATGCCATTCCGGAAAATTGGAATAGGGCAAACAACGTTATGGATGCCATTCCGAAAAATTGGAATAGGGCAAACAACGTTATGGATGCCATTCCAGAAAATTGGAATAGGGCAAATAGCTCTAGGGATGATACCTTCAGGAAAAATGATAGGGCAAATGGCACTTTTGGAGGTATCCCCTCAAATAATAACTAAAATTATAGTGCTAATTCCACTCACTTACAAAACAAATAGTACAGGTTTTACTTGCTTACTGTTCGTTTAAAACATAGCCAGCGTTATTATAGAAGTATCATTAAAACCAATAAGGGCATCTGCATATTATGCAGACGCCCTTATTATGTATTTATTGATTATCTATGCTTTGTAAAGCTAATTTTACTTCTTAAAGAAACTAACTGTCTCTTTTCCGTTAGTAGCAGCTTCTATATAGTAAACACCTTTTGCCAAACCAGCAACCGTTATCTCAGTAGCTGTAGTGCCGGCTTTTAGTACCAATTGTTTTACTACTTTTCCGTCAATTGAAATGATATTGGCAACCACATCATGTTGATTGGCAGCATAAGTTAGCTTAGTTGTTGCATCTGCTGGGTTAGGATAAACCGAAAGTTTATTGCCTAATGCAAAAACTACCTTTTCAATATTGCTATATATAAAAGTGCCGTCTTTATTTATTGATTTCAAACGGTAATAAGCCGTTGTGCCAATTTTGTTTGTTGCTTCGGTATAAGAATATGTATAAGTGTTGCTTGCTGCGCCTTTGGCTGCTGTAGTGCCAATAGCAGAGAATGTGTTGCCATCGAAGCTTTTCTCGATAATAAATTTACTAATGTTTACTTCATTGGCAGTACTCCAAGTTAAATTGGCAATCAACCCTTTTGCCTCTGCCGTGAAGCTTTCAAATTTAAGTGGCAAAGGAGAGTATGGAAGTATATCGTTTTGGTTTCTGATTAAAAATTCGGGGGTAGTTAAATATTGTTCTGCAAAACCAATCCAATTTGCGGCAGTGGCAGGTGGAGTAGCGTTGGCAAAAAGAGCAGTTTTCTTAGTGTATAACTCAACGGATCCAGTTGAGTCGGCAAGTGTTTGCGCACCATTAAATACACCTGCCGTTGTTGTGGCAGTAGCATCTTCTATTTCAACAAGCGTATAACCAAGTGTAGCCATATTGCTGGTCAATTGAGAAATGGTAACAACCTGAGGCACAACTGTTACCCCTCTTGCCACAGGTGGAGGAAGAACAGTACCCTTTGGAGATGCAACCTCTAAGGCACTATCATAATTTTGCAATGTCCAGCCAGTAACATCTAAACTGATAGAATCGCCAATATTATAGTAATAATAGCTGCCTAGATAAAGCGTTACGCCAACACCACCAGATTGCACAATGGTATTGCCTTTGGAAACGTTTAGATTAGTTGTGTCGGAAATAACCACGCCGTTGATTTTTGCGCTTGGCAACGTAACGGTTGAACCTTGATAAAGGTTCTTGATAGCTTGCAAACTAGTAATCTGTGCAGAAGAATTGCTTAATGTAAAAGCAGAAACAAAGATTGCACTAAATAGTAATGTAAATGTTTTCTTCATAATTTAATTATTTTAACAAAGAAAGTGCATAAATCCATTCAAAAAGCTGCTTTATATTATCAAATTGTTATCAATTAATAAAAAGATTAATTTATATCACCACTTTTAATCCATGATCTTGATAAAAGTGCAAAAGATGATTATTGATTTTAAGAGTAGTTACTAAAGTGTTTGCTAAATACTAAATATATTGAGTGGTATTGATTCAAGATATTTACATTCGCTCCCGGAAAAATTATAATTTTGATGATTACACCCAACAGGAAGCATATCATATTGGCAATTGCCACCCTATTTATAATAGCTACTTCTGTTGCGCAAAACCCTAAGATAAAGTGCTATTTTAACCATCCAGTAAACAATTCGCTATCCACAGGCATCAATGCAGTTTATTTGAATGGTACTTTTCCAGACACTATTGTTTCCTATATCAACAACGCAAAATACACTTTAGACTTCGCCATTTATGATTTTACTTCTGTGGCAAAAGATGGGGTGTCTAAAATTGCCACTGCTGTAAATAATGCGTACAATAGAGGAGTTAAAATAAGATGGATAAACAATGGAAGTTCGGGCAATACAGGTATGAGCTTACTTTCCTCCTCAATTCCAAGAATTAGTAGCCCGACTGGGGGTAGTTATGGCATTATGCACAACAAATTTCTTATTGTAGATGCAAACTCCCCAAATGCTGACGAGGTATATCTAATTACAGGCTCCTACAACTACTCCGTGGAGCAAACTAATACGGACTATAATAATTTATTGATTATACAAGACAAGAATGTTGCCTCGACTTACTACGATCAATTTAATCAAATGTGGGGAGGCACAGATAGTATCCCAAACACTACGAAGAGTGTTTTTGGCACACATAAAGTTACGTCTACCAAACACTACTTCAATGTAAATGGAACACAAATAGATGTACATTTTAGTCCTAAAGATACCTGTGGAAAATATTTGACAGCCGTTGCTAACTCCGCTAACAATGACCTTACCGCTGGTATATACACTTTTACGGATAATAGTATAGCTACTGCCATATTAAATAAATATAATAATAACGTATCAGTAAGGGTGATTGAAGATCAGTTTAGCAAAACATACAGTCCTTATACCACATTGAGCGGCCCGTTGGGTAATAGTTTTGTGGTTTATACAGGAAGCGGCTTGTATCATAACAAGATAATGGTGGTAGATGCTTTACTGCCCTCCTCTGACCCACAAGTGGCTACAGGTTCTTTTAATTGGACTAATGCCGCTGAGACTTCCAATGATGAGAACCTAATTGTGGTTCACGATGCCGCAATAGCTAACCAATACTATCAATCTATTTGTAATAATATAACCGTAAATGGTGGTAGTGCATGTGTTTCGCCACTGCCTGTTGATTGGGTTTCTTTTACGGCAAGTGTAAATTCTGATAAAGGAATAACACTGCATTGGGAAACATCGAAAGAAGTAAACATTAAATACTTTGAAATGCAACATTCTATTGATGGCATTTCGTATGAAAATATTGGACAGACCAAGGTTGAAGCAACAAATAAATATGAGTTTACGGATGGTAAACCCAATGCTGGAAACAACTTTTATAGAATTAAGGAGATTGACGAAGATGGAGGTTTTACTTTTTCTAAAGTAGTTGGCGTATATAATAGAACGGCAGCGACAATAAATCTTTATCCCAATCCAACATCTACGGAATTAAATGTTTTGTTGCCACTAAGGGCTAGCAATATATCCTTTTATAATTCGGTTGGGAAAAGGCTTATGGAATACGATGTACATTTAAAATCATCCATAAACATAGATGTATCCCGATTGGCAAAAGGGAGTTATTATGTAGTAATAATAAGTGACAATGAAAAGACCGTAAAGAGCTTTGAAAAGTTATAAAGCTGTGAGAGTAATTTAAACCTATAAATCTTTAAAAACAATAGTCGCATTAGATTGCGCAGTACAGGTAACCAATAGGTCATTTATACAAACGTGCGGCGGCAAAGAAGCACAGTAAAAAGCAATATCTGCAATGTCTTCTGCATAAAGTGGGGTATAGCCTTCATATACTGATGCAGCTTTTTTATCATCCCCCTTAAATCTTACATTGGAGAACTCCGTATCGGCAGCACCGGGATGAATGGCTGTTACTTTGATTTTGTGGGGCAACAAATCAACACGCATACCTTTACTTATTGCATCCACAGCACTTTTTGTTGCACAATAAACATTTCCTTCTTTATAAACTTCTTTTGCAGCGATGGAACCTAAATTAATAATATGTCCCGATTTGCGAGCTATCATCAATGGAACCACTGCCTTTGAAACATACAAAAGTCCTTTTACATTGGTATCAATCATGGTTTCCCAATCATCAAGATTGGCATTATCAAAAGTATCTTTCCCCAGTGCAAGTCCTGCATTGTTTATCAACACATCAATTGCTTTCCATTCGTCGGGCAGGCTTTCTATTGCATTAAATACAGCCGCCTTATCTTGTACATCAAATACCAATGGCAATACCGCAACACCAAATTGCTTTTCTAAATTCTTGGCAACAGCTAACAATTTGTCTTCCCTCCTACCAGTAATGATACAACTGTAATTTGCTGCTGCAAACTTTTCTGCCATTGCTTTACCAAATCCGGAAGTAGCACCAGTAATCAACACAATCTTATCCATTTTTTTTATTTTGTAGTAGTGAGCCTTGACTTTAATGGATGAATTATTCAAACCATTTAACCGTACATATACCTGTCCAATGTTAGTTACCATCATTGCCACAAGTGAACTATATATATTTTACAAAGAAAAAATCTTTTTATTGAGTAGACAAATAAAAGCATTAAATAGTTATACTTGTATCCTAGTTCATAAAAATCTTTGCTACAAAACACTTTAAATTCATTATTCTTCAAAATCATACAAATAAATCGGGGAGCAATTGTGGATTAATCAATGGGGCTGGTTTGCTTACTTAATTTATCTTCGCTTAAAACAGGCATAAATGAAGATTGGTATATTAGGTGGTGGGCAATTGGGAAGGATGCTTTTGCAAGCAGGTATTAACTATGTTGTAGAAACTTTTGTACTTGAAAACGATACTCAATGTCCTGCTGCTCATCTATGTAACCATTTCATTAAAGGCGACATACGTGACTTCGATACTGTGTACAACTTCGGCAAGCACTTGGATGCCATAACAATAGAAATTGAATCTGTAAACGTAGATGCCTTAGAGAAGTTACAGCGCGAAGGTGTGCGTGTGTACCCTTCCCCTGCTGCATTGCGGACAATCAAAAATAAGATTTCACAAAAGCTTTTTTACAAAGGACATAATATACCAACTGCCGATTTTAAAATAACTGAACGTTTAAATGAAGTTCAAAACTATAAGGACTTTCTACCAGCAGTACATAAATTGGCAGAAGGTGGCTATGATGGCAAAGGTGTAGTGTTGATGCAAGAAGCTGCCGACATTGAAAAGGGATTTGATTTACCTTCTGTATTGGAGAAAATGATACCGGTTCAAAAGGAGATAGCCGTTATTGTTGCCAAGGCAGATAATGGTGAAACAGTCATTTATCCTCCTGCTGAAATGGTGTTTGACACAAGATACAATTTACTTGATTACCAACTTGCTCCAGCAAGGATACCTAAGGAGATATTTTGGAAAGTAGAAGCAATTGCTTTAACGGTAGTACGTGAACTTAAAAGCCCCGGAATATTTGCTATAGAACTATTCGTAGATAAAAACAACGATGTTTTGGTAAATGAAGTTGCTCCAAGGGTTCATAATAGCGGGCATCATACGATAGAAGGGAATTATTGCAGTCAATATGACATGCTTTGGCGCATTTTACTTCAATTGCCATTGGGCAATCCAGATGCAATCCTTCCATCCGCTTTGGTGAATCTAGTAGGCGAAGAAGGTTATGTTGGCAAAGCACAGTACGATGGTATGCAGGAAGTGCTTAAACTAAACAATACTTTTGTACACCTCTATGGAAAAACACAAACCAAGCCGGGTCGTAAAATGGGACACGTAACCATTTTAGGAAACGACTATACAGAGCTTACCCATACTGCCCATAAAGTAAAATCGCTGCTTAAAGTGTTCAGCGAGACGTTTTAAAATACTACTAAGAGGCACTCTTATCGAGTCAATTTGCTAAGCAAACTTTTTCTTTAGGTTCACCACCTCTTCCTGAAGGTCATTTACCATCCCTGCCAACTGGTTCATATCCCAGCGAGGAACAGCATTTGCTTTTTGTAATATATAAACAGCCTTCCAAATTTCAAGAACGTCTTCTTCACTTACGGTATATGGTTCATAAATAGGATTATCGCTTTTGAGGGTAAGTCTATTATTCGCTTCGGTGTCTTTAGCAATCCTTTTATAAACAATCCCATCGTTCTTTGACAGGACAACGTAGCTGCTATTGTTCTTCAAATCATCTAACCTTTCTACTTTCTCCCCCACAATTACGCTGCCACTAGGCGTAGGCAACATACTATCCCCAACTATTTCAAACGCCCTATACTGCCCCGGTGCAAGCATTGGTAATGTGAACGTGTTTAATTCATCAACAAAATCAGGATCAGCATAGCCGGCCATATATCCGGCAGCAGCCCTTACTGGTACAAACTGAACTATGGCAGCATTTTGACTAAGTTTTAATTTACGACGCAGAGTTAAATAGTCCCCACCTTTTTCGGTATTCAAATCTTCCAAAAGAAGTTCATCCAAGGTAAGATTAAATAAATTGCTTATTGCTTCTAGCACATCAAGATTAGGCTCGGCACGCTCCTCTTCATACGCACCAATAAGGGATCTTTTTGTATTTAGTTTTATAGCAAACTCTTCTTGTGTGAAGCCACGCGACTTGCGTAGATAACGTAGATTTTTTCCTGCATAACTCATAACTTAAAAATTTTATTTAGCAAATATACTAAATATATTAGCTCTTGATAATATTTTTACTAAAATTAATTATACTATTTATTGACTACCAGGAAATACTTTTTGTTTTTAATATCTTTTTCATCAAATTGCAGCCAAAATTCAATTGCATTTGTCTGTATTGAATTATTAACAGAATGCTTTTTTATAATTTTTAAACTTAAATACTTAATGAAGAAATTAACTCTACTTTTCCTATCTGTTGCTTTAATTGCTAATTCGTATGCGCAGGATAGTGTTAGCCTAAAGAAAGTACCCTCATTGGGCGGGTCTATTTTTGTAAAAGACTTTCCAACCGCAGCAAAAATTTTCGGATTGAACCAAAAAGGCTGGAATAGTTATCTAGCACCGGGAATCAATGGCTTGTTTACTACAGGACTTGCTAGCCATTGGGACTTTGTTGCCACGTTAGGCATTTGTGATTCTAGGTATAAAAGATCTACAGGTGGATTCTACTACCATGATTCCACTAATATTTATTCAGGGCAAAAGAAAATATTGGTTGACTTAAGCGCATTGGTCAATTACAAGTTTTTTACTGATAAACAAGTTGTGGATCCATATCTTTCTGGGGGGGTGGTTCTTGCCTTGTATAATGGTTCTTATCTACGTCCGGGGTTTCCTTTTGGCGGTGGCTTACAGTTTAACTTAGGAGAAAACCGTTTTCTTTATTTGCAGACTTTGCTACAGCTAGGTATATTTCCGAAAGGCTCTGTTGATTGGGAAAAAGAAAATTTCAACTACTCGCTTGGTATTTCTTTTCCAATTGCTAAGTCTAAGAAGGTAAAAGCAAAGGTGGTTGTTCCTGTTGATGTGGATACAGATGGCGACGGCATACCTGATAGTAAAGATAAGTGCCCTACCGTTGCTGGTGTAGCCAAATATGATGGATGCCCAATACCTGATACAGATGGGGATGGCATTAATGACGATCAAGATTCTTGTCCGTTGATGCCTGGCATTGCAAAATACCATGGTTGCCCAATACCTGATACCGATCATGACGGCATCAATGACGAGGAAGACTCCTGCCCTACAGTTCCGGGTATTGCTAGGTATCATGGTTGCCCAATACCAGACAGTGATGGCGACGGCATAAATGATGAGGAAGATAAATGTCCGCACGAGCCAGGCACTGTAGAAAACCATGGTTGCCCTGATGTTCAAGCAAAGATGAACGACTTGGCTAGGAACATATTCTTTAAATCTGGCAGCAGCGTTATAGAGCCAAGAGCCATTCCTATATTGGATCAAGTGGTGGCAATAATGACTAAATACACAAGCTTTAACTTGGAGATAGAAGGGCATACTGATAATGTAGGTAGTCCGATAATGAATCAAAAGATATCTCAAAGAAGGGCTGATGCCATCAAGAACTACTTTATTAGCAAGGGCATCAATGCGGGTCGTTTATATGGCATTGGTTACGGACAGGAAAAACCAATTGCAAGCAACAAAACAACTACCGGACGCTCGATGAACCGAAGGGTAGAGCTACACGCTAAGTATTAATACAAATATCCCATTCATACAAATAAGGCTACTTCGTTTAGAGGTAGCCTTATTTTTTTGCTAATTATTAATGGTTAATTGTTAATTTTATTATTTAATTTGGAATGGAGAGAAATAATTTATTGTATTATATATTCTAAATCTGTACCTAAAAAAGATGGTGAGTTGAAGACTGAACAACCCGTCGTTTCCTTCTGCGAAATAAGCAGTGATTGTAAGTTTAAAGTGTGAAAAGAGGGTTATTGCTTAATAAAATGTAATGATTGGTGTAAAAACTCAAATAATGCATCAAAACCTGTCGCCACCTGGTCATCCGAGGACTCCAACGGGTGACCCGGGGAGTTCCTCGGGAGAGCCGGTGGCGGCAGTAAAAACCGAGTTGAACCAAAAAAGAAAGGGAAACGAACGAAAGAAAAGTAGATGTTGAACAGGGATAGTTCGAATTTGGAGATATAATTTTCCTTTGTTTTGTGTTGACGAAGGTTTGAAATATTACAAACATCTGTCTGTTAGCGAGTTATGTGTAATTCTATGAGTGCAATCATTATTTTTATTTTAATAGTAGCTTGTAAGGACAAGTCAAGTAAGACAGTTGACATTAACCCAAAGGCTACAATTACATTTTCTGGCGATTACATTATTTGCGACACTTGTCAAACTACAATACTTGTTCATCACGATGAATGTACTACATGTGGTGAAATCACTGTTGACAGTGGAACTATTTATTTGACAAGTGATATTGTAAGAAGTGCGAATAAATTGGCAATCAATTCCGATGAACCAGACACATTTTTGTTACCACCAAATTATGTTGCCCTTCACGAATTATACTTTTCTGATAAACATTATTTCAATAAACTATGGACAGACACAGTAAACTTTAAAGATTTTTATAAAACTTTTAGATTGACTGGGAAAGTTGTAGAGATTAAACGAAGAGTTTTAGACAATGAGATAGTTGAAAATTATCCATCGCTATTCTTTAAGGTTGACAAAGCTGTTCAAGTGGACACGAGTTATTTGAAGAAGGTTAAAGCCCAACAATAACTATACATAACATAAGTATCAATTGTGAGGGGGTGTCCGATATGGTAGTTTTTTCCTTTATTTATTGTTGAAAGAAAAAGGAAGCCCCTAGGGTTGATTCCTTTTCCTTACTAGTTATCGCGGGTCTTACTAAAGGCAAGTTATTTACCCAGAGTAAGTGTAATGAGTTAATTGCCATAGAAATGAACACAATCAATAAAGGAATAAAAAACCTGTTTCTTATATCAGCACCAACCCTTACATTTGCAGCCGGCAGGTCTTATACGACCAGCTCCTGCTAAAACTCCCCAGGGTAGGAATACAGCAAGGATAGGCGGTTGTAGCGGTGCGATGTAAGTAGCCTGCCGATTTTTTTCTTTTTTAGTATTATTCTAAATATTCTAATCTCTCGGAAGAATCACTTTCTCAAATTAAATCGAATGAAATTTTTTATTGACACAGCAAACTTGGCTCAGATAAAGGAAGCCAATGATTTAGGTATTTTGGATGGCGTAACAACCAATCCATCGTTAATGGCAAAAGAAGGCATCAAAGGTAATGATGCCATTTTGAACCACTACAAAACCATCTGCGAATTGGTAGATGGCGACATCAGTGCAGAAGTTTTATCTGTTACTTTTGATGAAATAGTTGCCGAAGGAAAGATATTGGCTGCTATACACCCAAACATCGTAGTGAAAGTTCCTATGATAAAAGAGGGCATCAAAGCCATTAAATGGTTTACTGATAATGGTATCAAAACCAATTGCACGTTGGTATTCAGTGCAGGTCAAGCTATATTGGCTGCAAAAGCAGGTGCTACTTACCTCTCCCCTTTTATTGGGCGTATAGATGATACCAATTGGGACGGTGTTGACTTGATTGCACAGATTGCCAACATCTACGGTATACAAGGTTTTGAAACACAAATATTGGCTGCATCTATCCGCAATCCATTGCATATAATAAAATGTGCCGAAGCTGGTGCTGATGTTTGCACTTGTCCATTGGATTCTATCTTGGGTTTATTAAAACACCCTTTGACAGATATTGGCTTAGCTAAGTTTTTGGAAGACGCTAAGAAAATGTAACTTAATAATTAGTATAAAATAAAAAGTCCCGCAGGAATATTCTTGCGGGACTTTTTATTTTATATCAATTAGCTTCCTATCTGCAATTGCAGCGATAATTCGAAGGCTACATCCTGACAAATCCTTTTTGATTTCACTTTCCCAAAAGCGAAGTACAGTATAGCCACAATTAATAAAATAATGGTTGGTTTCCAAGTCCCTTTCCATATTCCGCTCTATTTTCTTTATCCAGAATTCTTTGTTGGTTTTTATTTTATTCTTCTTTTCTTCCCAATCATACCCATGCCAAAACTCACCATCTACAAAAACAACCACTTTATATTTGTTGAAAACAATATCAGGTGTTCCCTTTAACTTTCTAACGTTGGTTCTATATCTTAGCCCTAATTTCCATAACTCTTTCCTCAAAGCCATCTCTGGCCTAGTATTTCTGCTCCTTATCTTGCTCATCAACTTAGAGCGTTCTTTGGTAGTATGAAAAGGGAACTTTGCCAAACAGATAACGTTTAATCATTTTACATTAAGTAACTGTATTGTAAAAGTATAAAACACGCTCATTCGTCAACAGATTTAAGTACCTGAAAATTAAATAAACATTTTATTTGGCTCACTCGTGCCCTCCCCCTATATTTGCACTCCCAAAACAGGAAAGGAGCGTTGGTAAACCGGTTAATACACCTCCCTTTCACGGAGGAATAACGGGTTCGATTCCCGTACGCTCTACACGAAAACCCTTGCTCAGCAAGGGTTTTCTTCATTTAAAAACAAAAGTGGGGCGAAAAGTGGGGCGAATCATAGTTCAGCACTCAGGGAAGAATTCAATAAAAAAAACTCAATAAAAATGCTTCTACCCTATAAACCAGCAAAGCTTTATTATGCCAACGGCGATCTAACCAAACGATGGTATGTAGAGTTTTATTTCTTGGAGCCTGGCAAAATTGATAAGTTCAAAAGATTCAAGGAACGTTTTGAGATGAACAAACTACATACCTATAGGGATAGGTATGCTTATGGCAAGTCATTGGAGAAGTTTCTTAATGAAAAACTTCACGCTGGCTTTAACCCTTTTACGGCTGTTGCTATAGTAGAGGATAGTGATTTAGGATTATCACACAATTGTTGAGGGCCACTAACTCATTAAGTTTAAATGCCTCTGACACTACAAAGGCAACATATAGGATGATTTACAATCAACTAGTAAAGTTCATCCAAGAAAGGAAGCTTGAATATTTGTTCATCAGCTATTTCACATTGGAGCATGCACGGGCTTATAAGAAATGGGCACTGTATGAGAAAAACTTAAGTGTTAAGACTGTAAATGATAGCATCAGCCATTTGGCAATGTTTTGGGATGAAGCGATAGAAACTGGTTTAACTCAACTGAATCCTTTCAAGGTATTGCCAAAGGCTAAGAGGCGTGACAAGGATGATAGCGGTAAGGACGTGAGGTTTGAGCCTTTTACTGATAAAGAGATGCGTTTGATATTCCCTTGGCTGAAAGAGCAGGGGATGGTAAACTTTGTGAAATTCCTAGCAGTTATTTTCTATTCATGGTCTAGACCAATCGAAATACTTAGATTGAAGGTAAAGGATATTGAAATGGATAGGGACTTATACCAATTAACAAAATAAAGAGCTGATTAATTCGTTATGAATTAATGGCATCAAGAATTAAGATAACGGTTACCGAGGATTTACAAGATTTAAAGCGTCTTTATCATAAGCATCCTGC
>Ga0164296_1002245_pt1 | contig 19541 bp, 19 predicted proteins | sample GEODES057metaG_FD_113533 | JGI IMG/M metagenome (GOLD analysis project Ga0164296, IMG submission 113533) | Dystrophic lake water microbial communities from Trout Bog Lake, Wisconsin, USA - GEODES057 metaG | ecosystem: Environmental > Aquatic > Freshwater > Lake | place: USA: Trout Bog Lake...
CGGCTGGCTGCCACCTGCTGGGAGCGTGTGCTGCGATACTCACGACTGCGGTACCGTATTCCGCGCTGACTTGGAACGCTCTTTGCCCGCGGCTTGTTGTCAGGCGGAGCAGTTCTCCTGGTTTCGGCAACTGCTGACTTTGGCGACGACGCTGGCGGCGCACCAGCAGGCGACTCGCGTGTCATTGTCGTGACCAGTGGCAAAGGCGGGGTGGGCAAGACGACGAGCACAGCGAACATCGGGAGTGCGTTGCCAGTTCTCTGTCTCTCTCCTTGCGTGACCTCACTGTGCTGGTCTATGTTTCCCCCTTCCTCCTTCTTTCAGTGTCTGTTGCGCGCCTGGGGTACCGTGTGGCGTTGATCGACGCCGACATTGGGCTGCGCAACCTCGATTTGTTACTTGGCCTGGAGAACCGGGTGATGTACACCGCCATGGAGGTGCTTGACGGCGAATGCCGCCTGGAGCAGGCACTGATCCGGGACAAAAAGTGGCGCAACTTGGCGCTGCTTGCGATTAGCAAAAACAGGCAGCGGTACAACATTACTGCGGGAAATATGGAGACGCTGACGCAGCTGCTGCTTGAGAAGGGGTTCAACTACGTCTTCATCGACTGCCCTGCTGGCATTGACATCGGGTTCTTGAACGCAATTGCACCTGCACGGGAGGCCATTGTGGTTACAACACCAGAGATCACGTCCATCCGCGACGCAGACCGTGTGGCGGGTCTACTGGAAGCGAACGGCATCTTCGACTCCAAGCTGCTCGTGAACCGCGTGCGCGCAGACATGATCAAGCGAAATGACATGATGTCCGTCCGAGACGTGCAGGAGATGCTGGGCATTCCGCTGCTGGGCGCCATTCCAGAGGACAGCAACGTGATTATCAGCACCAACCGCGGGGAGCCCCTTGTCCTGAAAAAGAAGCTCACGCTGGCAGGCATCGCGTACGAGAATGCGGCTCGCCGGCTTGTGGGCAAGCAGGACGCCCTGCTTGATTTGGCAAACCCACAGCTCAGCATCCTGGAGAGGGCCAAAAACTTCTTCACAGGTGGTAACGAGTGAAGCGTAACGTGTAAGATGCAAAACAACATGGAACGCCAGACTCTTTGACTGAATATTAGTTTTGTGTCTCTCTGTGTTCAATATCTGAAGCGAGACGTGCCCAGCTTTGAGCCTGGGACCCCAGCAGAGGCGGGAGTGGCCGCCAGCGCCCGGCGAGTGGTGCTTGGAGGAACCTGTCCAAGTTCCTGCGCCTGGCGAACAAGCCGGTCACTTACCGCCAGCAAGCTGCGCGCCGTCGCGTTCTGATGCGCTGCCAGAGAGACGGCGTTGCTTCCCACACCTGGAGCAGCAGCACCAACCACCGAGCTTCTCAAAGGAGGCGCCCCACCGCGCTGCCCTGCAGCCCCAGTCGCCGGCGTCGCAAAGCGTGACGCCTGTGCAGCATCGGATGTCGCCCAAGCATCATTGCTCGCGTGACCAGTCTCCCCAGGAGGTGGCCCAAATAAGCGCGCGCCATCAGCCGCAGTGAATGCAGGAGTCGCCTTCCGCGCTGCCGCCGGTGTGGGCATCGGCACGCCTGTTCGGGACGGATGCATCCATCCAAGAGCTGCGCGCTGCGCCCGCGACTCGCTATCCGCAGCCGCAGCGCGCACAGCCTCGAGCTGAGAGGACACGGCCTGCAGAGCGCTCTGCCTCTCTTCTGCGTACGCGATGGCGCGCGCCAACTGCGCTTCCAGTGTCGCCACCACCTCGGAATGCAAGCGAGCACTCCGCTCTGCATTGGAACTAGCGGCACGAGCTTGTTCCTGATGCTGTCTTGCGGATGCAGCCGCCGCCGCCTCCTTCGCTTTTGCCGCCCGCACCGCGGATTCACGCTCTTCAAGCGCACTCAACGCAGCCGCGAGTTGCAGCTGCGCGCTAGACGCACGCTCCTGCGCCTCTGCAGCCCGCTGACTGACATCCTCAAGCTGCGCCTTCAGGGCTGCATGCTGGGTGACGGCCCGCTCCCACTGGGCATGCACTTCAGAGGACACCTCCGCTGCGCGTTCCCGGGCACGCAGTGCGCGCTGCATTTCCTCGCTGCGCCGCTGCTCAGCTGTGAGTTGAGAGCGCAGCGCTGTGATGATCGCAACGTCCTGGTCAATGCCAGACATGTTGCCACCATCCCGGGACATGCTCAGCGCGCGATGCGCTTCATCTCGCTGCGCCTCCGCGGTAGCCAGGCGATCTGCCTGCGCTGCCGCAGCTGCGCGCGCTGCATCGAGTTCGAGCTGCAGGGACTCGACAGCGGCGGCAACGGCCCCATTTGTGCGCCGTTCCGCATCAAGTTGCTGTTTAAGTTCCGCCACTGCAGCAGCACTGCGCTGCTGCTGCTCGGCCACCACTTGCTGGACGTCGCCATCGTGACGCGCAGCCTGCGAAACGGAGTCCTGCACCTGAGCTGCTTGCATCCTGCTCTCATGCGCCTCTCGCTCAGCAGCATCCGCACGCGCACGCAGAGATGACACCTCCGAAACAGCGGCGTCAGCGCGGTACTGAGCATCAGATAACTCCTGCTTCAAACGAGCAGCATCCGCAGCGTGGGTACTCGCCATACGCTCAGCCTGCTCCAGCTTCGCACTCAACTGCGCGCACTGCTGTTGCAACGCACGCACATCCGCACGAGCGGCTGCAAGTGCCTCATGCAGGGCGCTGTCATTGCCACTTGCGCTCGATTCAACAGCTTGCAGTTGCTGGTGAGCGCGATCCATCTCCTCATGTGCACTTTCAACCTGCTGTCTTAATCGGTCGCATTCCGCGCCCGCATCACGGAGCTGGGATTGGAGCTGCGTAATCTCAGCTTGGTGATCATCGCTCTGGACGAGGCTCGCGCCATGAGCGTGTTGGGCGCGGGCTTCGGAGGCGGCAGCCATGGCAGCGCCAGCCTCTGCGCGAGCCGCATCGCGTTCACCTTCCAGCACAGAGCAGCGGTGTTTGAGTGACTCCACTTCAGTGGTGAGCGCTTGCGCGAGCGTGCGGATCCGAGTGCCGGCCCCAAACAGCTGCTGGGACTTTGCTTCAGCTGCGGCTGCGCGCGCCTCCGCAGCTGCAAGGGCATCCGCGAGAGAAGAATCCGGAGTGGATGGCGGAAGAGGCTGTGGCGGCGGCGGAGGCACTGGCGGGAGGGAGGCGAGAGCCGCCTGAGCCTCCAAGGCTTGAGACAACTGGGCTTTCAGCGCCGCCACCTGCGCTTCCAACTCCGCCACCTGTCCCGCTGTGGGTCCAGCATCAGAGGACAATGTCTGCGGCCCTCGCGGCGCAGCTTCCTGCGCTTGCGCCAGCTTCGCGTTCAGTGCAGCCACTTCCGCCTCGTGCTCCCTGCGGACGGTGGCCAGTGCGCGCTCGCGCTGCAAGTTCAGCTCCGGCACTTTGTCGTACGCAGCCTGGCAGGACAGCGGCCACCGCGGGCGGGAGTGAGGGCGGGAAGGGGGAGTTTGACAAGTGCGTGCGTGTTTTGAGTGCGGCGCACGTTTCCAGACACCCGCTGGCGAGTGGGTGGGCGCGAGTGACGCACCCGCAGTTGCTGCTGCATCATGGACTGCCCCTCCTGCAGCAGCTCCAGCTCCTCCGTCTTGTGGTCCAGTCGCCGCTCGAGGTTGTGGATTTGTTGCAGGAGCGACTCATTCTGACAGGTGTTTTGCCAGTGTGCGGAACACAGACGCAACGCAGCAGAGACGGGAGAGTGTGAGCAACAATGCACATGATTCGCCCGGGAGGCAAGGGCAGACGCGCAGAGAGTGCTCTGTAGAGTTGCAAAGGCGAAAAGCGTGCAGCGCGCAGTGGGTGCGCATGCACGCGCACCTCCTTCTGAGCAGCCACCAGCAGTGGGTCCGGCTCCTTGTCTTTGCGCTTGAACATGGTGGGCTCAAGCCGCCGCGGAGCGCAGGCTGCAGGAGCAAAGCTTTCGGCGGTGAGAGCAAGTTCGTTCCGAACGGCGTTGGACGTGACGTGGAGCGTGAATGTGTTTGCACTATCTGAATCATTCATCGAAGGGATAGTGCTCGGCGATGTGCTCGAGCAGCGTAATGCGCATCGCCCATAGGCCAGCCGCCTCCCCAGTGGGAGGTGTCCCCGCCCCAGAGACGCCCACCGCGCCTGCGTTCACGGCTGCACTGGAACCTGGTCCCGAGGCAGCTCCGGACTGCAGGGGATCTCTTTCCCAGGTGCATGTCACTCTCCAGCTTGCGCATTCCATGGCCCCGCGCACAACTCCGCACAACAAGTTGCAATAACTCAGGCCACTGCATCAGCGCACGTGAGCTATGTGAGGAGACATTCACTCCGATGAGGCAGGATGGATGAGCAACGCGCCTGTATTGTTCCGGCACCTCCACATAGTCTGCTAGTGGGTTGTCACTGAGCACCAGCGTGCACGCGGTGCCGTCTGGCGCCCAGTTTGTGGCTGTGGCGGTAACACCCAGGAACATGCGGAACGCGACTTTGGACAGCGCGTCGCACGCGTCCCGGAAGTCAGTGCAGCGGCCCTGCCGTGCAAGAGAGACTCGGAGTGAGCCTCGACACACCTTGGCTTGCTTTCGCGCACAGAAAACACAGCAGCGTGCGTGTCACGTACTGTGCCCGTCTTGGCGAAGAACTCGTCCACGAGGCGAGTGCCGATGTTGTAGCCACTGTTGCAGGTCAGAGCTGTCAGTGACAACAGCCTCCATCGGTGTGAGACAGGCCGGGGGAGACGACGCACAGCTTGTCCAGTTGCGCGTTCACGTCCTCCACGCTATCCTCGCTATCGTTCAGCAGCTGGGGGGTGGCGCCGGGGACGCCAGAAACAACATCAGTCTGCAGAGCTCCAGAGGAAAAGAACGACGGAGACACCACCCACTGTGGACGCACCTGTCGCACTAGTGCACCGTAGGTGAGTGTGAACAGCTCCGCATTCTGTGAGCCATATCACGCGCGTGTCAGAGAGTGAAGTGAAAGCGCAGTGACGTGCTTGGACGCACCACTTTCTCTGCGCTCTGCCAGGCAGCAGCGCCAGCTGACTGCCGCGCTATGCTTCCGCTGCTTGGTGATGCCTTCATGGCCACACAGCGCCCTCGCGAAGAAGTGTTGAGCGCGGCTGGCGGGCCCGCCTCGTACCCACAAACTTCCCTTCGCTTGGCCCGCTGTCACTCATTCTGACCACGGAGCTTGCTTTTATTGCGAGCTGTACGTGACGGCGAAGGCGCGTTGCACAGATGGCGAGCGGAGCGGTCAGCGCGCTCGCGAAGTACAAGTTGGTGTTCCTGGGCGACCAGAGCGTTGGCAAGACGAGTATCATAACGCGCTTCGTTTATGACAAGTTCGACGCACAGTACCAGGCGCGTGCGTGCGAGAGCGATGGCGACGGAGCGAGGCAGCAACAACTCCCGTGTATAGGAAGCTCTGCCCTCTGCCTCTCTGCTTCTTATGACTCGCGCCGGCGTGCAGGCGACCATTGGGATCGACTTCTTGTCAAAAACCATGTACTTGGAAGACCGCACCGTGAGGTTGCAGCTCTGGTGCGCGGCCCCGTCCTGTCCTCCGTCTTTGAACGCGCCCACACAACTGTTCTCTGTACCTGACACCAGTGCGACGCTGGGCAGGGATACGGCGGGGCAGGAGCGCTTCAGGTCACTCATCCCGTCCTACATCCGGGATAGCAGTGTCGCAGTCGTCGTGTACGACGTCTCAAGTGAGCTCGCCCCAAAGTGCTTGCTTCTGCAGACAGTGGGAGCCCCGCGCGTCTGACCCCCCTTTTCCCCCCGACTGTGCTTTCTCTTGCAGACCGCGCAAGCTTCGTGAACGTGGGGCGGTGGGTGGACGAAGTGCGAGCAGAGCGTGGTAGCGATGTTGTCATAGTGCTTGTAGGCAACAAGACGGACCTGGTGGACCGGCGACAGGTGAGCCAGGAGGAGGGCGATGCCAAAGCCAGGGAATGCGGCGTGTTGTTCATCGAGACAAGTGCGAAGGCGGGGTTCAACATCAAGGCCCTGTTCCGCAAGATTGCGACATCGCTGCCAGGCATGGAGTCCCTGGGCCAGGGGCCGCATACGAGGGAAGACCTCATCGATGTGACCTTGCATCCACCGGGGGGCGCAGCTGCAGCAGTACCGGCCGCGAGCAGCTGCAGTTGCTGACACAACCTGGAAAGGAATTGCAATTCAACTATGAGGTCCGACCAGCTGGGTCCTCTTCGAGCGCCTCCTCATCCTCCCACGCCTCCTCATATTAGTCCTGCCTGACTGCTGTAAGCCCCGCAAATTTTGCTGAGCGTTGGGGAGCTAAGCGCCGTAATTCGCGGCCACTTTGTTCGCGCTCTACAGAGCCGTGTGGGGCACAGAGCGATGGCGAACATCGGGGCAGCGCCGCAATCCTCTGCATGGCCGCTGTCACCTTTGCCACTGACTCCAGATCGCTCCTCTGGCTTGTCACCGGCTGTGTCCTCTCTTCGGCACCTCATCGCCCAGCGCACTGAGGAGCTGACTCACCTGGGCGACGCACGGGCAGCAGCACTCGCGCAGCGTGTGCGTGACCTCGAGAACGAGCTTTCCCGCGTACTTGCTCTGCATGGCAACATCCAGGAGAGCGCACACGCGACTTCAGCTGCGCTTGCAGAGCGAGACGCAGCCTTGGCAGCTGCTCAGCGTGAGTTGGCGCGACGCGAATTAGCGCTCACCCACGCTCGGGACGCAGCTGAGGCTGCTCGCGATGCGGCACTCGCTGACCTGAGTGCAGCGCAAGAGCGCGTCCAGGAGGCCGTGTCAGCCGCAGCTGCAGCTGACGCTGCGCGCGAGAGCTTGGCGAAGGAGATGCTTGACGCGCTGCGGTGCGTGTTTCCGTGTCTTTGACTGAGGTAGTTGTGGGTGCTGAAGCAGCATTCCTTCTCCTCATTGCAGGTCTGTGGAGGAGCAAATCAAGGCGGAGCGGTCCACGTCCGAGAGCGCGATTGATAGCTTGACACACGAACTGGTGCGTGACTATGAGGGCGACCAAACCGACACACAGATCTGTCCTCTAGAGGTTGACTCTACTGACCCCTTTGTTCTTCGCATCCCGTGAACCACAGGCGACGACGAAGCAGCAGTTGGGAGCTGCAGAGATGCAACTCGACCAGGAGCGTGTGGCTGCATCTGCGCTGGCAGAGCGGCTGAACAGGGACCTGGAAGTCACAAGGCAACAGCTCGCGCAGGCGGAGACGCGAGCGGCGGCGGCGGCTCAGGTCCTGGATGAGGAGCGGACATTGCATGCTCAGGCGCTCTCTACTGCCCGTGCATCTGCTCGCGCAGCCTCTGCTGATGCCGCCGCCGCAAGGGCGGATGCTCAAGTTGCAAATAGCAAACTGGCAGCTCGAACTGCTGCTGCTGCCGCTGCGAATGTGACGCATGCCCGGGAAGCTGCTGCATCGGGGCGGTCATCACCTGTGCGTGCACCCAGGAATGATGCCGCCCCGCGTGTAGTCCAACTACCTTGGGACACGCCAGTGGCTGGTGGTCGCGTGCATGTGCCTGAGCGCTCCATCGCCAACATCACCGCATCTGCGCCTCGACTACTTCGTGTACCTGTTGCGCCGCCGCCGCCGCCACCACCACAGCAGCAGCAGCAGCCACTCCGTCAGGCTCCGCCTCGGGTGGCGTTAGCTGCTGCAGAAGCAGATATTGCGTCCGCATATGCAGAGGATCTGGCAAGGTGGGGGCCCTCGTCCAGGAGGACAGCAGCTCAGTATGCGCCGTCGTCGGTGGCGTCTCCGTCGCCTGGATTTCACGGGAGCAACGCGAGGGCGGCGCTGCATGAGGCTATCAACGACGTGCTCAGCAGCATGCATCACTACCGACGGATGTAAGACACGACAGATGGTAGACTAGGCTAAGAAAAATCTCACACCAAGTCGTGCCATGGCCAACTGGCCAGTTGTCCGCTCAAGCGCGCAGCAGCATCGCTGCTTCCATTTCCGCCGCGCGGTTGGCAGTCAGCTCCGCACACATGGGGTCTCGCACACCCGCGGCTGCGCGCGCAGCAGCTATGGCATCCGCAAGCTCTTGGCCTATGACTGATGCCAGGCCTGAAAGGCCAGTCAATTGCTTGGCCACTGTCGCCGCATGTTGCTCCTCCTCTGACCGCGGCTCTGCAGGCGCAGCAAGCCAGGCACGCAGTGCCTCGATGTCAGCGATTGCGCGGGTGTCGTCCTCTGTCGCCCCTGGGGCAGCGTCCTTGCCGTCGTCTCCATCGCGTGATGTTCCCCGGTCACCCCTTCGGCCTCGGGAGCGAGATCGAGAGCGCGAGCGCGAGCGCGAGCGGGACGCGCTGCGGCCATCGCCGCCCCAACCCCGAGGCGGGCGCCCACCAGGGGCCATGTTCATAGCCCATGGCGGCGGTGGGCCGCGTCCAGCCCAGGGCGGCATGCCGCCCCGTCCCATCGCAGCCATGACCCACGGCGGGGGCATGCCCATGCCTCCAGGCGGGAAGCCGCCGCCACGACCGCCCATAGCCCACGGTGGAGGAGGTCCTCCTGGACCCATGGCCCAGGGCGGTGGCATCGGAGGTCCATCTCCGTCACCACCGTCGTGGACTCCACGCCCGCGGGACCGGGAACGAGACCGACTGCCTCGCTTGCCACCGCCTTTGCCGCCACGGTCGCGGCTACGACTTCGTTTCCGCTCTCGCTCACGACTGCGCTCGCGTTCACGCTCACGCTCACGCTCCCTGGTGCGGTCTCGGTCTCGATCTCGGTCACGCTCCTTGTCGCGCTCGCGCTCGCGCTCACGGTCCTTGTCTGCAATATGCCCACGGTCTCGGTCGCCTAGCGGGCGGCTATCGCCAGGGCCTTTCCCATCGTCATCACGGCGACCACCACCACCGCGACGGGCTGCGTCGCGACTGCGTGACCGCGAGCGCCGGCCGCGGTCGACCGAGGGCCCACCGCCGCCTCGGGAGTGGAAGGCTGGGGGCGGCGGTGGTGGCGGCCCAGGCGGTGCCCGCTCGTCATGGCGCGCTCGGCTATCAGGCCTGCCTCCCTCGCGACGGTCGCGTCCACGCTCTGGCTCAGCGTCGCGACGGCCACCTGTACAGGCAGGCGGCCCACGGTGTTAGGGTGGTCTTCTCCGCTGCACCACAGCGCGGGGTCCCAGTGGAGACGCAAAGTGCTGGCGCACCTGTTCGGTCGTCACGCCCACGAGGTTCGTCCCTGCCCCGGTCCCTGCGGTCGAAGCCTCCCATAGGAGCGGCTGCGCTGCCAACAACCTCCCCAAAGCGTAAGCACGCGCAATTGCAGCGCAGGCGCTCGCTGCAGCCTACGGCGACACAAATCAAGGCCGCTGTCTGCCAACTGTCCAGCGAAGACCGCTTTCTGTGTGAGCCTGCCCTTGAGGCGGGTCCTTGGCTGCACACAGCGCGCCTTCGCACAGTCGGTGTGTCCCGTCCGCTGAACCTGACTGGTGAACCATCTCTGCGCTCCTGGTGGCGTCCCCGCACCTGCGCCTGCGCCTGCGTTGCGTCTGCTCTCCTCTGAGCCAGCAGTTGTGGGGGACGCACAGACTCGTGGGCTAGTCCCCGAGGGGCGCGCGCATACACAGCATGGCGGACGAAGACATGCATCTGATAGAGGGCGAGGCCGCGCCGACAGGGATGGAGCTGGACGAGGCGCCTGACGACGAGATGATCAACCAGGCACGACACAAAACTCGTGACACACAACTGTGTGTCACTCGCGCAGCTGACACGGCCACACGACGGTGTGACAGGAGAATAGCTGGCAAGTCATCTCCAGTTTCTTCGAAGCAAAGGGCCTCGTCCGACAGCAGCTGGTGCGCCCAGGCTGTCACCCCTTTGTGTGAGGCATGTGTACTCACACAGCGCTGCGTGTGTGCCTCCGTGTCACAGGACTCGTTCGACGAGTTTATCCAGAACACGATGCAGGAAGTCGTTGGTGCGTGTGTTGGCTCCATCAGCCTGCATGCTGTTGTCCACTGCCCCTAGGGTTGAAAGCCAGGCGTCGAGCGCTGTGGGCGAGGCACGTGGGCGCTGACGCTGCCTGCGTCCGTGCTGTCCACCTGCCACCAGACGAGTGCAACGAGTTCGAGCTCACAACAGACACGCAGTTCGCGCCGGGAACAGACATGGTGGAGACGAAGACGTACAAGGTGACTTTCGGCCAAATCTACTTGTCCAAGCCCAACATGGTGGAGGCTGATGGCGAGCAGACGACCACGTTCCCGCATGAAGCGCGTCTGCGGAACCTGACGTGCGTAGTACTCCAACTGCACACTCCGTGCACTTCTTGCTGCTGTCAGTTGCGCTGACGCCGCACGTGCTTGCCGTTCCCAGGTACTCGGCTCCTCTGTTCGTGGATGTGACAAAGACGGTGACGACGCGGCAGGAGGATGGGAATGTGGAAACCGAGGTGGAGACGCACCTTAAGCAGTACCTCGGCCGCATCCCAATCATGCTGCGCAGCACCTACTGCAACTTGCACGGCCACACAGACAATGAGCTGACTCGGCTGGGGGAGTGCGTGTTCGACAGCGGGGGCTATTTCGTCATCAACGGCAGCGAGAAGGTCCTGATTGCCCAGGAGAAGATGGCGCCCAACCACGTGTATGTGTTCAAGAAGAAGCAGCCCAGCAAGTACACATTCACGGCTGAGATTCGGAGCCAGCCGGAGAGCGGCGCGCGCGCAGCAAGCAGCTGCATGGTGAAGCTCCTGTCTGGCGGCGCAGTGGGCAGCGGCTCCGTCATCCGGGTGACCCTGCCTTACATCCGCCAGGATGTGCCCCTCATCATTGTCTTCCGCGCCCTCGGGTTCGTGTCCGACAAGGACATCCTGGAGCACATTTGCTACAGCATGGAAGACACAGCCATGATGGACCTGCTGCGTCACAGCCTTGAGGAGGCGCAGCCCATCGAGAGCCAAGAAATGGCACTCGACTACCTCGGCAAGCGCGGCTCCGTCATCGGCGTCACCCGTGAACGGCGGTTGCAGTATGCGCGCGACATTCTCATCAAAGAGTTCCTTCCTCACGTGGGAGTCACCGCCGGCAACGAGTCCAAGAAAGCCTTCTTCCTGGGCTACCTGACGCACCGCCTGCTTCTGTGTGCCTTGGGACGCCGCGGCGAGGATGACCGTGATCATTTCGGGAACAAGCGCTGCGATCTTGCTGGCCAGCTGCTGGCCAGCCTCTTCCGCCAGCTCTGGCGCCGCGTCGTGAAGGACGTGAAGCAGGTGACGCAGAAGTGCCTGGACACGGGCAAGGAGATCAACATCCCGGCGTCCATCAAAGTGCAAACCATCACCAAGGGGCTCAAGTACTCCCTCGCCACCGGCAACTGGGGCGTGCAAGGCGGCGAGCCTGGCTCCATCCGCGCGGGCGTGTCCCAGGTGCTGAACAGGTTGACATTCGCGAGCACGCTGAGCCACTTGCGGCGCCTGAACTCGCCCATCGGGCGAGACGGCAAGCTGGCCAAGCCTCGCCAGCTACACAACAGCCTCTGGGGTATGGTGTGTCCCGCCGAGACGCCTGAGGGCGCCGCCGTGGGGCTGGTCAAGAACTTGGCGCTCATGTCATACATCTCCGTCGGCAGTCACGCGGCGCCCATCCTCGAGTTCCTTGAGGAGTGGAGCACCGAGAACCTGGAGGAGATCACACCCGCGGTCATCGCCAGCGCAGGCGCCACCAAAGTCTTCGTCAACGGCGTCTGGGTGGGCGTGCACAGAGACCCGCAGCTGCTGGTGCAGACACTCCGCCGCTTGCGGCGACAAGTGGACATCAACGTCGAGGTTGGCGTTGTGCACGACCTCCGCCTGCAAGAGCTGCGTCTGTACACAGACGCTGGCCGCTGCTGCCGGCCGCTGTACATCGTGGATGACACACCTGAGGGACCGGAGCTGCGCATCAGGAAGAGTCACATCCGGCAGCTCGCCATGCGCAGCATAGACCCGGAGAATTGCCTGGTGTGGGACGATCTCGTCGCATCCGGCCTGGTTGAGTACGTGGACACGGAGGAGGAGGAGACAACAATGATCGCCATGACGGTGGATGACATCCGTGACGGGAGAGCGGCGAGGCAGCACGGGCCTGGAGGCGGAGGGGAGGCTGGCTTTGCTGTGACGTACACGCACTGCGAGGTGCATCCCAGCATGATTCTGGGCATCTGCGGCAGCATCATCCCGTTCCCGGACCACAACCAGAGTCCGCGTAACACGTACCAGAGCGCCATGGGCAAGCAGGCCATGGGCCTGTATTGCACCAACTACCAGCTTCGCTTCGACACCCTCTCCTATGTCCTGTTCTACCCTCAGAAGCCGCTGGTCACCACGCGCGCCATGGAATACCTCCATTTCCGAGAGCTGCCGGCGGGTATCAACGCGGTGGTTGCACTCGCCTGCTACAGCGGGTACAACCAAGAGGATTCGGTCATCATGAACCAGTCCAGCATCGACCGCGGCCTGTTCCGATCCATCTACTTCCGGTCCTACAAGGACGAGGAGCGCCACCAGGGAGCCTTGGTGCGAGAGACGCTGGAGAAGCCTGACCCGGAGTGTACCCTCGCCCTCCGTCACGGCAGCTACGACAAGCTGGATGAAGACGGCCTCGCTATTCCTGGCGAGCGCGTCAACGGCGATGATGTGCTTGTGGGCAAGACGACGCCGCTGCCGTCCAGCGATGAGGATGTGGCTGCGGGAGTGCAGCGTCGATACATCAAGAAGGACTGCTCTCTGAGCATGAAGAGTACCGAGGCTGGCCATGTGGATAGCGTGCTGCTGACCACCAACGACCAGGGCCTCCGGTTCGTCAAGGTCCGCATCCGCAGTGTGCGCACACCTCAGATTGGCGACAAGTTTAGTAGCCGGCACGGGCAAAAGGGGACGTGCGGCATGACGTACAGTCAAGAAGACATGCCTTTCACCGCGGAGGGCATTTCACCGGATATCATCGTGAACCCGCACGCTATTCCGAGCCGCATGACGATTGGTCACCTTGTGGAGTGCCTGATGGGCAAGGTTGCAGCTCTGCAGGGTATGGAGGGCGATGCGACGCCGTTCAGCGATGTCACTGTGGAGGACATCAGCACGCGGTTACACGGGTTGGGCTACCAGCGCCGCGGAAATGAGGTGACGTACAACGGACACACGGGGCGGCAGATGCAGGCGATGCTCTTCCTCGGGCCGACGTACTACCAGCGCCTGAAGCACACCGTGGATGATAAGATCCACTCCCGTGGACGTGGACCGACCCAGATCCTGACTCGCCAGCCCATGGAGGGACGCTCGCGCGACGGAGGACTGCGTTTCGGAGAGATGGAACGAGACTGGTGTGTTGCACTAGTGCTGCGTGTGTTTGCTTGCGTGCGCAGCCACTGACCCGCCCCTGCCTCTGTCTCCTTCAGTATCATCTCACACGGCAGCGCCGCGTTCCTGAAGGAGCGCTTGATGGACCAGTCGGACGCGTACAGGGTGCACGTCTGCGAGCTGTGCGGCCTCATTGCAGTGGCCAACCTGCAGAAGAACACATTCGAGTGCCGCGCCTGCCGCTCCGCTGCTAGCCGCAGCCGCGTGGTTCAAGTGGCTATCCCGTACGCGTGCAAGCTCCTGTTCCAGGAGCTGCTCTCCATGTCCATCGCGCCCCGCATCATGACATAGCGAGCAAAGACGAGCGAGTGGGATAACATACGCAACACACTCACACACGAGCCGTCTTACGTCGTGTAGTCCGCGTTGATCTTGACGTAGTCATACGACAGGTCGCATCCCCAGGCCTGGGCACCTGCAGGCCCGCTGCCAACCGTCACATTCACATTCACAGTGCCGTGCGCGTCGCCAGCAGCCTTGAGGTATGCGCTGGCGGCGCGTGCGTCGAACGCAAGTGGCTGGCCGTTGGCCATCAGGGCATGCGGACCAAGCGAGATTTCCAACTTGCGCTGATCGAAGACAACGCCCGCGTACCCGGCGGCGGCGGCAATGCGTCCCCAGTTCGGGTCTCGGCCGTAGACAGCCGCCTTGAACAAGTCACTGCCAGCCACAGAGCGTGCGATGCGCTGCGCAGACACCAGGTCAGCTGCTCCATTGACAGTGACCTCAATCAAGCATGTTGCGCCCTCGCCGTCGCTGGCCACACTCTTCGCAAGTCCCGTAAGGAGTGCCGTCACTGCAGCCTCGAGCTCCTTCGCAGCCTGCGATGCCGGGTCCGAGATGGGAGGGCCGCCAGCGGCACCGGAGGCGAGGGCAATGACAGTGTCGTTCGTGCTTGTGTCTCCATCCACAGTGATCTGGTTGAAGCTAGCCGCCACAGCGCGGCTGACCAGTGGGCGCCACACCGCGGGGGTGACTGCCACATCGCAGGTGAGGACACCCAGCATGGTGGCCATATTCGGGTGGATCATGCCGCTGCCCTTGCACATGCCGCCCACACGCACGGGCCGGCCACCGACCTGAGCCTCAAGGGCAGCAGCCTTACGCACGAGGTCAGTCGTGCAGATAGCGGTCGCGGCGGCATCGGCAGCTGCTTTGTCTGTGGACAGACCAGCCACAAGGGAAGGGATCGCGCTCAGGAACGGCTCCATCTTGATGCGCTGTCCAATGACGCCAGTGGATTCAAGAAGCACATCATCAGCCGAAATGCCGAGGGCAGCAGACACAGCTTTGGCGGAAGCCAGTGAATCCGCGTCACCGGCTTCGCCAGTCGCAGCATTCGCTTGCCCCGCGTTGATCAGCACTGCGCGCGTCGTGTTGCCTGCAGCCAGACGAGCACGGCAGTACTGCACTGGTGCGGCAGCCACCTGGTTGAGCGTGAAAGCACCCGCCCAGACGGCCGGGGCGTCTGCAACAACCAGTGCGCAGTCCGCGCGCGTGCCGCTCCGACGGAGACCCGCTTTTGCGGCAGCCACCTTAAAGCCCTTGGGTGCTGTCACGCCACTGGAGGCAGAGTCCAAGCGAGTGAGAGCGGAATGAGTCAGATCCAGGCCCAACAGAATTGGCATATGCACTTGACTCCCTGTTTCGTGCCCCGCCTTTTGTGCAACAGCTGCACGTCTTGTCTACCAGCTGCTGCATGTACGCACCCGTCCAGAAGCTTCCAGGGGCCAGGCGGCACGAGGTTGGGCGACCAGGGGAGCTGAAATTCCTCAGAACCATAGTTGGGAGCAGCTGCGCAGTGCACGACGCCGCGGCGAACAACGACGCGGCTGCGACGCGGTGCGATAGCTCGGGGCCCATGTGCGCTGCCAAGGAGCGTGGCTGCACTGCCTTGCGCGCTCTGCACTGCTGATCTCGACGTGAGCGACCTCATGTCAACGCGTCCGCAATGCAGCTCCTTCGACGCAGAGCAGCAGGGCGAGTTGCTGCGTCTGATAGCTGAGCACGAATCGCTCAACGACGGGACCTGTCAGCTGAAGCGTCCACGTCACGTGGGGTCCCGTGGGACCAGCGCCTCCGTATTTTGGCCTCCGCTTTCAGCGCGGCGTCTGCAAACAGCTCACACGTGCTGTGTGACGCCGCCATGGCGCGCCGGGGCCGGGGGTTGCAACACACAGCTGCCTTGCTCCTCTGCCTTGCTGCTGCCCTCCTCCGCCACGCCGCCGCGGTCGTGCTCGTCCTCCCTCCGGGTCTGGTGAACACGGAGTGCGTGTTGCAGAAGCTGACACCGGGCATGGTCAAGCAAGGAGACAGTCTCGTCCCAGGAAGCTTTGATGGACGAGCAACCTTCTTTGTGCGCCACACGGACGCAGAGTACTCGATGCCGCCGCTGGCGCAGGTGTCTATCAAGGGGCCGTCAGGGAACTTGTTGTGGGAGCGCGTCGTGGGCGTGGACTTCAGAGAAGACGCGCTATTCAGAGGGGAAGGCTTTGGCGACTACACAGTTTGCGTGCGCAATAGCCGAGCGGACGTGCCTGTCAGCGTGGACTTGTCATACTTCGCGCCGTTCGATGGAGCATGGGATACACTGGGCGCAAGGACGGCGCCTGGACAGGAAGTGCCGGTCTATGAGGCGGGGGCGGAAGCACAGGACCTGGCGGGTGCACTGGGCCTCGTCAACCGCCTGCGTGCAGACATGCACCGCTTGCGGTCAGACCAGTCGTTCTTGCAGGCCAGACAGCAGCGGCACGCTGCGACGCTGGCGAGCAGTGAGCGCAGGGCGGTGGTCTGGTCAGCCTTCGAGGCGCTCGTCCTTGTGGCCCTCTCTGGTGCTCAGTGGATGCTGTTCAGGCACGCGTTCCGCAACTATTGAGCCATGAGCCATGATTCACACACAATTTTGGGACCGAGGACGCCACAAGGGCCTGGTGTTGGGGATATGTTTTTCTGCCATCGTTCAGAGGAATGTCTCATCCTCTCCTCGACTGCAACTGCTTGCGCAACTCCCCATCTGCAGGCAGAGCTAGCCGCGCAAGCACACCTTGTTGTCCTGCATGTGATGCCTTTGGCTTCTTCTGTGCATTACCCCCTCTCCGCCCCTCACCAGACGGCTGTGCTGCCATCTCGCGCTTCCGAGCCAGGAACTGCGCGCGTACTCGAGCTTGCTCTGCTTCAGCTTCTGCGTAACGCCTCTCATAATCATCCTCTGTCCCACCCCCACTCTCTCGTCCAGCAGCTGCTGTCACCGCCGCGTCGCCAGAGGAGAGCGTGCCAAAGCGCTCCATGCGCTTCTTCAGCTTCTCACTCTCCGCAGCGGTGCTTGGCGCCGAGCCAGCAGCTGTGCGGACTGGACCCCCCCCAGCCTGAACCTTCACTCCACCCCCGAAGCTGCGAGACAGCGGGTCATAACCGTCCGGGTACCTGACCGTCATACGCCCACCAGCATGTGCCATGACGCGCTTGGGCGGCGCTGGCAACGCAGCTGCAGGTGTTGGGCCCGTCGGCAAGCGGACAAGTGTGCTGCTCCCACCGTTGCCGCCCTGGGTGTCGCCACCGCTTGCTGGAGCTGCTGCTGTACTCACCATCGCCAGGCTCTCTGTCGTCTTCCATGTGCTGGCGTCGCCAAGGCGCACCACACCCATGATGATGATGTCAGGCCGAGGTACTCCACAATTGCGCGAGACGCACGGAGGCCAGCTGCCGATGACGGCTCCGAAGTAGACCCTGGTGGTGACGATGCTTGCAAGCGCGGACTCGTTCCGGCGAGGGAGACGCCGCGACGCGTGGAGGCAGGGTACTACTTAGTAAGCAACGCTTCGCAAAAGCCCGCGCGCGAGAGCGCACTCCTCCATCTGCTCGCGGTTGCGCGTGCAGCAACGCTGTACACCATGTGAAATCGCGCTGCAGCCTTCCTAGAACTTGGCAACGCTCATGGCAGCAGACGCCGGCGCCCCTGGCGGCAGGCGTCACGTCCTTGTGCTCACTACATTCGCGCTGAGTGACCATGTCGCAAGCAGTTCGCCACTGCTCACTGCCGCAGCGAACCAGCTCGCAGGCTGTGCGCTCGCGTGCGCTTGCCCTTCTCGAAGTGCATTAGGCTCAGCAGCGCACTGGCCTGGCAACACGACACCTGCTGTGTCCTGGGCTTTCGCTGGTGACCCGTCGCTGGTGTCCACAGATGACCAGACGGCGTGGTTGCCTGCTCCAGAGTCTGCCCGCCTGTTCCTGGCTAGAGCACAGAGCAGCGCGCAGTGCGCAACAGACGGAGACGAGTCACAAGTAGACACGCAACGGCACTTGACGAGCGAGCAACGCGCTGCTGCGCTCAGTCGACGCGTGCTAGCGCTGTGTGGCAGCACCGTGTCGACCGCTCTGCTTGATGTGCTCTGGCTCACGGACGACCCGACTGCCACTTCCGACGCCTCTGCTGCTGTACTGGACGCGCTACTGAATGTACAGGCGTCTGAGGCGCAGCACAGCAGCCGGGTGTCTGTCCGCGTCGCAGTTCTCGGCGCGCTGCCCCTGGCAGACACACAGGCGCTGAGCACCGCGTTACGCAACGCGGTCATCATAGCATTCGCACACTCCGCCGGCGCATCCAGCACACAAGCAGCTCTGCCTTTGCTGCTTGACGGCGGGGTCCGATGGAGAGGCAGCTTGGTGGTGCGGGGCATCCCCCCGTCGTCAGGTGGTCGAGCTCACCACGGCGGGCGCAACGGTGCTGGTGGACAGCGACTACGTGGTAAAGCTGCGCTTGCAGCGCCGTTGGACGCAGTGATGCCTGCACTGAGAGTGCCTCATGTCGAGGCGAAGTGCACCTTGTGTGTGCTCACTCATGCAGAGCCGCCAGCTGCACGTGGCGGCGACGCGTTCTGCGTGTCTGCAGCGCGCGCATGGGCACGCAGCGTGCTGCATGGCAGCACAGAGAGCGACAATGCTCGCCCTGTGATGGAGGCCCCTGTGGTTGGTGGGGAGCTCACAGTCGGGCGTGTTGCATCCGCACACGCCATCCTGCCACTTGCGCTTGCATCTGATGTGGTACCACTATGTCTCACCTCTGATGGCTCCGCAATGACGGACGCGTTGCTGCAATCGCTCCATGCTTGCAACTTGGGATTGCACCTCACTCCTCCGGGGGAGCTGCTGCCCGCCAGCATCCCGCCGCTAGCTGGCGATGCTGACTACCATGATGGAGACGCAGCAGCGGGGCAGGGGCATACACATCCTCCACGGCAATGGCTCATGTGGCCGGGGTCTGGGTGTCACCATGCTTTAGTTGTCCCTGCACCTGACCCCAGCCGCACGATTTCACTCTACGCCGCGTGTAGCATTGCTCATGGCGAGGGTAACACGACGCCGACACGCGCACTGCCGCCCGGATTGACGGCGCTAGCACAAATGACAGTGGAACCGGCATGGCGTGACGACCATGTCCAGCATGAACATGAGACTGCAGCTGGTCACGCAGGTGACGAGGCCAGCATCGATGCGCTGTGTGCCTACGTGCATGCCAAGTGGCAAGCTTTGCACGGCGATGGCGATGTCAGTCGAGCCACAGAGGAGCCGTTCCTGATCGCTCCCCCGGATGCGGTAGCCGCATGGCCGAGCACATTGCGCGCACTGCTTGCGCAACAGCGTGCGCAGCTGATTCAGGCGTTACGCCCGCCGAGTAAAGGCGCTCGTGCCGCTGGGGCCGCCCTTAGACCGCCTGCCGCTGACGGCGCTGCCGCAAAGCAGCCGCCTGCTCGGCGCTCATCTAGACCAGTGGCGAACGCTGCAGACGGCGCAGGCACCGTGGCGCAAGTAGCGGCTACGCCGCCTGCAGCTGCAAAAGGGAAGCACCTGACCCCACGAAGCGAGCCACCTGCAGTGCAGGGATCCGTGGGCAAGCCGCGAGGCGGAGGTGGTGGTGGTCAGCATCCATCATCACGTGTGATTCCGCCGCCACCAGCACCTCAGCAACTGCCCCGCCCTGTTCTAGGGCACCACAGTCGCCATGGAGGCGTGAAGCGCACCGCTCAGGAAGCTGGGCTGTCATCACAACACAAGTCTGGGCGTGGAGCGAATGCAGGAGCAGCTGCGCCGAGCGCTGCAGGGGCTGGCAATGCAAAAGGGCGCTCCAGGGGAGCCGCTGTGGTCGCAGCTGCAGCAGCCAAGGCGGCAGCAGCGGCGGCGGCAAC
>Ga0164296_1002247_pt1 | contig 19515 bp, 13 predicted proteins | sample GEODES057metaG_FD_113533 | JGI IMG/M metagenome (GOLD analysis project Ga0164296, IMG submission 113533) | Dystrophic lake water microbial communities from Trout Bog Lake, Wisconsin, USA - GEODES057 metaG | ecosystem: Environmental > Aquatic > Freshwater > Lake | place: USA: Trout Bog Lake...
CGAGTGGTGTCGGTCCACATCGTTGATCTCCGGTAGTCTTCGCAAAACCACCTGAATCAACGACTTGGGCTGGCGTCAAGCTAACCCGCTGATACCACTCAACTTAATTTCCGATCGGGCTCTCAGAGCAGGAACGCATCGAGTTCTGGCGAGCGGTTCACCGCAAAGAACGCAGTGCGAAGGTTCACACAATCCTGATCGACGCGCGCGAGGATCCAATCGGATTGATGACGGCAGCAAAAAGTGGCCGCTTCGATCCTGAAATGAGCGCAGCGATGCAACTCGCTGTTGACGACCTCGAAGCGTTCAAGAGCGGCAAAACGGCAAAATACAAACCCAGAACCGTACCGGTGTCGTCGGATCGAGCCGGCGAAATTTTGCAAACCGCTGCGCGGGAATCTCGCAGCCCATCATTTAATTGTGCGATTAAATTCAAATCAGGCAAAGGCGGCACCGTCCAACATCGCTTCGTCGTCGAACTCCCTCACGAGTTGAATGCCGCTGAGCGAGCGGGACTCGCCAGGCGCTTCGCACAGCACCTCGGCAACTTGTCAGTCGACGAGGACGGCAATCCGATCGGCATGATGTACACCGCAGTCGTCCACGCGCCCGATGCTCACAACGACAAACGCAACTATCACCTCCACATCATCGCGCACGATCGGCCCGCGAAGTTCAACGACACATATAAGATGTGGGACTTCGAAATCCCTGCCATTTCAAATCGCGGTGGCGAAGTAAGGGTGAGCTACCCGCTTCGCCAGAAGAAAATCGCTGAGGTAAACGGGAACCGAAAGTCGACCGCGGGCAAACAGGCAAGCAAGGACTTCATCCCCGAGCTTCGTCGTACCTATGCCCGAATGGCAAATGAGGCGCTCGAACGGGCCGGCGTCGAGAAGCGCTACGACCCACGCAGCTACAAAGCGATGGGGGTGGAACGGCAGCCCACCAAACATCTCGGCACCAAAGCCGCTTCACTCGAAGCAGCTGGCGTCGCGACAGACGTCGGCAAAGAAAACGCAGCGATCATCTGGGACGACACGTTTCGCCAGATCGAAGCGCGAGCAGAGAAGCGCAAGACCGCGCAGCGCAAACGCTCCGAGGTGCTGCTCGCCAATGTCGCCGCGCTCCCGACGATGCGAGTGAATGCAACCGAGCAGGCAGCGTATCGCCAGCTCGTCGCCACACATGATGCCATCGCTTCCGACATCGCAGAGGATCGCAAGCTGATCGAGACGTTCAACACGCTCGAAAAGAGAACCAAGTCGCGCGCCATCAAGACACGAGAGGCTTCACTCCAAACTCTGGTCGACATCGACAACGGGGTGGCGAACCGCTTTGAGATGCGAAGCCGCGGCCGAGTCCTGGCGCGCTACCGCGAGGCGCAAGAGTGGATCGACACGATCGATCGCGCGCTTGCCAATGAACGAGAGCCGCTGGCTGCTGCAGAGAAATCTGTGACCGAACGCGAAGCCCAACTGGTCGAAGTGAACAGCCAGCTCGACGCAATGTGGCGCAACATGATCAACGCGTCGGCCAAAGCCGAGCGCAAGGCCGAAGAGGCCGCTGCCAAAAAGCCGAAAATCTTCTTCCTGCCAGACGATGCTGTTGGACCTGGCAATTATATAGACACGCGACGAGCGCCGACACAGCAAACCAAGTCGACACCTCCACCAACGCCGGAGACACCGGTGGCGCCGCCGACGCAGGCAGCGGACAAGCCGGAGCCTATGCGTGCTGCGCCACCCGCCACGAAGCAATCCGAGCAGCCAAATCCTCAAACGCCGGTCACAGACAACGCTCGACCCACCAAGGATGTGAAGGCACCAATCGAAAAACCGATCGATGCAGCACGCACCACTGAGACCCGAGCTGAACTTCCGTCGGCATCGGCAACGACCGAAATGCCCGCCGCCGGCCCGAACAAATCTGCAGAGACGCCCACCAATCAGATTGAGCAAGCCAAGCCCGCCACTCCAGACGTACCAACGGAAGGCACACAATCACTCGCGCCCGCCGAACCGAAACAAGCTGGACCGACCGACGTCGAGGCACAGCAACCCGAAGCTGTCACGCCAGCAACGGGCGGGCGCGATCAACCGCCGGCAACCGAGCCGACCAAACCGGCAACCCTCGAAGAGATCACTCGCCCGCGCACGCCTGCCAGCACGGAACCTCCAACGCCAACGGCCAAGCCACCGAAGGAGGTCGACGAGCCGACTCTGTTCGAGCTTCCAAAACAGGAAGCCCCGATCAAGCCGGGAAGCCCGGAAGAAAGGCAGAAGCTGTGGGAGGATGTGTTTGATCGCATCAGCAGGGATCACCTGCTCGTGGTTCCGAGCACAACCCATGCTGACCGGTTTGACGTTCGCGGTCTCAAACCTGAAGAACGCGAGATCCTGGGTGACCCCCAACTGCTCAATCGCACCCGCGGACGACTGAAGACCGTCTACGGTTTTCAGGAGCAGACCGTCGGCCGGCTGCGCGAGTGGCTGAAGGCGAACGCACCTGATCCTGCCAAAGTTCAGATCAGAGGATCAGAGCTCACGCTCCTCGATGCACCACGCGCGATCATGAGCATCTACGACAACTACGCGAACCACCCGGCGATCGCCAAACAAGTTGCCGACCGCATCGCGACGCAGCGCAAGATCAACACTGTGGTGGAATGGATCGGATCGCCTGAAGGTCGATCACCAAACGCAATGGACCTCACCGGCCGCCGCTTGCAGCGCATTAACGCCAGCGAAAAGATCGAGGCGTTGATGAAGGAACTCATCACCGAACCTCAAATCAAGCAGGCCCTCGCCGCCGAATACGAACGGCGCGAGGCCAGCAGGCAGAAAGCGCGAGCTGTCTCGAATGACCTTTCCTCGACAGCAGCGTTAGAGAGCCGATACGAACCGATGCCGAGCAGCTACGTTTTGAGCTCGACCTTGCGAGATCTGGTCTTGCTGCTCAACGAACGAGCCAGCGCGAACGAGATCGCAGAGGCTGCTCGCAAAGTGCGCAACGACCAACAGGCCTCAGAGGAAGTCTATCAACACGGCGTCGGTCTTGCTGTCGCATATACACAGGCGCTGCAGGATCGACCCGTCACCCACATCAGCCGGGACCGCAGCAGAGGACGCGACTTCTAAAAAAACAAATTTGTATTGACAGTGATGTGCGGTGATACCAACTGGTGCGCTAAAGTCAGATTGCAAACGGAAGCTCGCGAACATGAGCTATCTAGATATTTAAAAAATGTAAATTGATTGGTCAAAAATATGACTAGCTTTGCAATGAAAATAGCCTCAGAGATGGTGCTGAACCAAATTAGAAACAATAAAATTGATCCAAAAGACATACCTGATTTGATCGAGAGTATTTTTAGCCGCATCGTTGCACTGGACTCGAGCTCAGCAGAGCCGGTTCCAGAGCAAGAAGCGATGAATCTTTTCGTTAACAAATCAGATACCGCGTCAAGCGGCGCCAAAGCAAAGCTCGCGGCCGAAAACGCGAGTGGTCTGATTGTAGCTGATCCTCCCTTCGATGCCGACACAGCCGGGGCAGACACTGGCTTTGATGCGCCGGGTTGGCTTAACAGCTTGCCAGAGCGAAATATTTATACAGATTCTGAAGCTTATCGCGCCAACCCAAATCTGAAAAAAGGTTGGGTCGGAGCATACGATAATTATATAATTTGTTTGATCGATGGCAAGCCCGTGAGGATTTTGACAAGTCATCTAAAAAGATACTATAAAGATGATCCGCGCGGTGCCTCCTTGTCCGCGTATCGAGCGTATTTTCGCCTCCCTCCAGATTATCCAGCGAGCGCTAAGGAATTTCAAGAAAAAAAGTCTAAATCTATTGAAAATAGCCATAAAAAAGAAGACCGAGGCTCGCCCATTCGCGCTGATGATGTAAATGATCAGATTTTAGCATCATTAAATAAAGCCGAGGCAGACCCGCATAATCAAATTAAAGCCAGTACATGTCCTGGGCTTTTTTCAGATTTTATCGTCTGCCTTGAATGTGGATCAAGAACAACAGACATTTTTTCCCATCTTGAAAAATCTCACGAGAATATTTCAATATCGAAATACATAAAGAAGTTCAGCTTGAGCTCAAGATATCCACGTTATCCAAGGAAGGTGCGTTAAATTTCCAATATGTTTGGGCCAATTGATCAGACGGCATTGGGCATTGCGAAATTTGGCCAGAAATAAGTGGAGTGGCAGGGATTGGGACTTTGCGGTCATTCCCTCGCGACTTGTTCAGCGGCAGGTTATTCGCCAATACCCGACACCCAGTGGTCGCCAACTGGCCACGCACAATGGCTGCACCTGGGCCGTTTGCCGATTGGCAGGTTTTGGGTCCCGAAAAAGGGATAGCTGCCCTTCGCTGGGGCTGGATGGACCGGACCGTTCTCCGCCGTCATAGCGCCGTTCGACACGCTGTGTGAGCGTCTCGAAACCCGCCGTTCATTCACAAGATCGTCTTGCGCAACGTTCCGCCCAGCCGTCTGCCCGGTCTTGACCTGGGAACCCGCTTCTTTCTTGCCGCAATTAGATATACTGGCCTGAATTCACGACATCAGTCACGGAAGATCTCGAAGGGATCGATGCTCAGCACTTTGCGCGCGGCTATCACGCTCGACGCGGCGGCGATCACCAGCATCATGGCAAAGGCCAGCGCCAGATCGCCGAGCGTGATCAGCGCGGCATAGTTGGGCAATGTCGTGCGCGCGATTTCGATCACCAGCGAACAAAGGCCGACGCCCAGGCCATAGCCGACCAGCCCGGAAAACAGCGCCTGGAACATGATGATGAACACCAGTTCGCGCCCTTGTGCGCCAATCGCCTTCAACGCGCCGAACTTGTCGATGTTTTCCAGCACGAATGTATAGAACGTCTGCCCCGATATCGACAGGCCGACGATAAAGCTGATCACGCACATCAGCATGATATTGGCGCCGATCCCGGTCTGCCAGGTGTAGAAACTGGATATGCGCGCGTCGAACTCGTCCTTGGTCAGCGCCAGATAGCCCAGCTTGGCGACAGCGGCCTCAATGCGCGGAGTGTCGGCCGCAGTCTTGGGTTCGACCAGCACATAGGCATCGGTAAACCGGGTCTGCGGCAGATATTGCAGCGCGCGGTTATAGGTGGTGTACAGCGTCGGCACGCCGAACAGGCCGTTGGAGGTGACTTTGGCAATGCCGACAATCACCGCGCGGTGATCGTTGATTTCAAAACTGGCGCCGATCCCTGGCGAATTGAGCTTTTTGTATTCGGAATCGTTGACGACGAAAAACCCGTTTTCGCCATAGATGTCCTTGATCACGCCCTTTTCCATGTCGGGGCGACCATAAAGGCTGGTGTCATCAAGGCCGATCACCGACACGCTTTGGTAATTGCCATTGGCCAGTTTGGCGAGGCCGCCGCCCATGTACAGCGGCACGGCATATTTGACCCCATCCATGCTGCGCACTGCATCCTGCACATAATTGGGCAGCGGAATTGCGTTGGCCACGGTGTTTACCGCCGGGTCCATTACCCAGATGCTGGCCCCGATATTGGCGACAGTCGAACTCGATCGCTGCAGGATGCCCGCAAACATCGACGTCATCTGCACCATCAGGAACACGGCAAAAGTGATGCCGATCACCACCGAATAGAATTTGGTGCGGTCATTGACGAGCAGTTTGAGCGCAATCACGTACAAGCCGGGGTTGAACACGCCGCCGTTTTCGGCCGGGGGCTGTTCGGCCGGGGACTGTTCGGCGAGGTGCGCGGCGGTTGGCGGCGCGGAGTCAGGGGTTGTCATGGCCGCGCACCCGAAGCGGGTAAAGCGCCAGAAGGCAAAGCGCCGGTCCAGCCGCCGCCCGACGCCACGTCGAGCGCAACCACGTCCTGCAACCGCTGGGCCTTGGCCCCGGTCAGCACCAGGCGGGCGCGATCGGCGACAAGGGCCAGCGTCATGGCGTCGAATTCGGCAATCACGCCCGCGCTGAAATTGGCTCTGCCCAGCGTGTGGTTGGCGCTGGCGGCATCGAACGCGGTGCGACTGGCCACCGCAATCCGGGCGTCGGTGTCCAGCGCGTAAAGGCTGTCGGCCACTTGTTCCAGCGCGGCCAGCACGGTCTGGCGATAATCGGCCAGCGCCTTGGTGTGGGCTGCCTGCGCGGCGCGGCGGTTGTTGCGCAACTGACCACCGTGAAAGATCGGGATGTCGATGCCGGGGCCGATGCTCCAGAACCGGCCGGCGGTGCCGGTCAGCCGGGACAACGCGGTGCTTGCCGCGCCATAGCTGCCGGTCAGGCTGATCGACGGGTACATCGCGGCCGTCGCGACGCCGATCTGGGCATTGGCCTGGTGGACGGTGGCCTCGGCTTCGAGAATATCGGGCCGCTGGTGCACCAGTTCGGATGGCAGGCTGACCGGCAGGTCTGCCGGCAGGGTCAGATCACCCAGCGCCGGGGGCGGCGGTGCGGGCGCCGCCGGTTCGCGCCCGGTCAGCATGTTTAACAGCGTGGTCGATGCGGCCAGGTGCTGCTGCGTAACGGCCAGACTTTCGCGGTCTGCGGCCAGTTGCTGTTCGGCCACCAGGACGTCGGCCCATGCGCCATAGCCCGATGTATAGCGGGCGTTCAGCATGTCGCGCTGGGCGGCGTCCATGCGCACGATGTCGGACAGCACAGCGCAATCATCGGTATAGCCGGCGTGGGCGATCGCGGCGTTGACGATGTTGCCGGCCAGCAACAGCCAGGCCGCGCCCAAGGCGTGGCGCTGATAGTCGGCCTGCGCGCGCAGCGCCTCGACGCCGCGCCGTTCGCCGCCGAACAGATCCAGCGTATAACTGACCGTGCCCGACGCGGTGTAGAGGCTGAACGTCGATCCGGACCCGGTTTGGTCCAACAGCGCGGGGGCCGTGTGTTCGCGCGTGGCATCGGCCGTGGCATTGACCTGGGGAAAGAACACCCCCGCGCCGGCCCGGGCCAGATCGCGGCTCTGGTCCAGCGCGGCACTGGCCGACGTCAGCGTCGGGCTACCGGCAAGCCCGGAGGCGACCAGCGCATCGAGCGCGGGCGACCCGAACTGGTGCCACCATGCCTGATCGGGGCTTGTACCCAGCCGGGGCGTCTGGGTCACGCCGTCGGCGACCATGGCGGGCAGGGCGGTGTTGCCATAGCGGTTGAGCGAAGGCGCGGCGGGTCGGCTGAAATTCGGCCCCAGCATACAGCCGCTCAGCATGGCGCAAGTGCCCAGCAGCGTTGCGAGCCTATTCACGGATGTAGACATCGACTTCCTCACCCGGATAAAGTTTGAAGCCGGGGTCGGTGCGGAAATGAAAGATCACCGGCAGCACGCGCAGATCGACTTGTTCCTGGCGTTCGTTGGACAGCTCGATCTTGGGCGTGACGTAGGGCTGGATGCGCACGAACTGCAGCGGGATCTGCCGGTTGGCGCCACGGATGGTCATCTGTGCCTGAATGGCAGTACCGTGCGGCAGGCTGGCCAGCAGGATTTCATCGACATAGACCCTGACCGCCAGCGTGCCGGCATTCGGCCCCAGCACCACCGCCGGCAGGTTCGCCTGGGTATAGCTGTCATATGCGCCCAGCGATGACACAAAGCCGCCTTTGGGCGTATTCAGCGCCAGCACCACGCCATCGCTGGGTGCCTTGACGAGGAATTTGCCCAGCAGCGCCTGGCCTGCGGCATATGTGTGCGACAGTGCGGCATATTGCGCCGCCTGGTTCTGGATGTCGTAGGTCCATGCCCCGGCGCGGGTCAGGGTCAATTGGCGTTGCGCCACATCGACCCCGGTCTGTGCCGCCTTGGCGGCGTCGATGGCGGAATCCAGCGCTTCCCGGCTGACCGATCGCGGGTCGAGCGCGGTTGAACGGACCAACTTGTCGCGGGTTCGTGCCAGCGTTTGCAACGTCGCCTGCGCCTGGGTCAGCTGCGCCGCGACAATCGCCAGAGTTTCGCGTCGCGGTTCGGCCTTGAGTTCATTGAGCATTGCGAGCGCGGCTTTGGCTTGCAGGGCTTCCTGTTGGGTGGTCGCCAGCTGCACCGAATTGTCTATTGCAAACAGCGGCTGGCCGGCGTGAACGGTTTGTCCTTCGGTGACGTAGGTTGCGACCACCTGCCCGGGCACCTCGGGAAACACGTTGATGTTTTCGCCGCTGGTCTGATCGCTCTCGATGATGCCGTTGGCAAAGATCGCATGGGGATAGGGGTTGGCGCTGGGCTGAAACGCCGGTGGTTGCGGTTTGACCGGGCGGTTCAGTATAATCGCGATGATCACGGCAAAGATCACCCCGGCCAGCGCCACCAGCACCAGCATGCGGGCAGGCAGCGGCTGCCTTGCGACGGCGACGGGTTCGGCACCGGGTGTTGGGTCGGGGGTTTTTGGCACAGCGGGCGCAGGCGTCGGCACCGCCACCAGGCGCTCGGCAGGCGCGGTCGCGACGGGGTGCGCCGCCGCCCTGGCGGCGCGCTTGGCGTGCGATTTCTTCTTGACCGCAGATGGCTCGGCGGCCGACTTTTTTGATTTTCGGGGAGCGTCAGCCATTGGTGTTGTCTTCCTGGCTTGTCAGCTTGCCGTCCTCCATGTGCAGGATCGAACTGGCGAATTCGTAGATCCGCGCATCGTGGGTGACGATGACGATCGCCCGCGTCGGCGTCAGCAGGTGGTTTTTGACAAAGCCGACGATGTTGCGCCCGGTGTCGCCATCGAGCGATGCGGTCGGTTCATCAAGGATCAGGATATCGGGCTGGGTGACGATCGCGCGCGCAATCGCCACGCGTTGCTGTTCACCGCCGCTCAACTTGACCGGTTGCAGGTCGGCGCGCTTTTCCAGCCCGACCAGCGCCAGCGTGCGGACCGCAGTGGCCATCGCCTTGCCCCAGGCGACGCCGCGCAGGACCAGCGGAATGGCGACGTTTTCGGCGGTGGTCAGCCGGGGAAACAGGTGAAAGTCCTGAAACACAAAGCCGATGTTGTGCAGCCGGAACCGGGCATCGTCGCTTGCGCTCAGGCCCCAGATATCCACGCCTTTGACCAGCACGCGCCCGCTGCTGGGGCGCAGGATGCCGGAAATCATGCTCAGCAGGGTGGTCTTGCCGCTGCCCGATGGCCCGACGATGTACAGCATCTTGCCCAGCGGAATGTCGAGGCTGACATCATCGACGGCAACCGTCCGCGCTTCGCCCGTGCCGAACACACGGGACAAGTGCTGCGCCGAAATCGCCAGCGGCGGGGGCGTGGCCGGTTTGACCGGTTGGGCAAGACGGGCCGCGTTGGCGGGCATGGGGGGCCTTTGTGTGGAGGGCGGAAACGATCCGGGCAAGTCTGGTCCGATGCAGCTATGCGCGAAGGCGCCTGGGGGTGGAGCCTCGGAAAGTACTCAAGCGCGCACGCGCACGCGGGGCCGCCGACAGGTCCGCCCGTTCACAGCGTGGGTAAATTGCGGCGGCAGGCACGGGCGCCGCGGGCGCGCAGCAGTGCAACCTGCCCCATCAGCCAGCGACCCGCCCTGATTTTCGTGCATCGAACAAAAAGGAATCGACCCATGTCGTTCAAGGCCCCCCGCACCACCACCCGGTCCGCCATGATCCCCGACCCTGTTTGCCCGAACCGCCGTCAGCATGGTGGCCATCGCCGGGCTACAATTCCGGGGTCAATATAGGGAATAGATGCTGATGTCCGCTGTTGGGCTGCACGCACATGCCCGGGAATGACCGAAATTGGGGCGCGCTGCTGCCAGTCCGCTCAGACGGAGAGGAATGACAGGTTCCTGCAGGAGCGGCCATTAACGCACACAGCGTGGAATGGCTTGAGTTGGTCGGAACCAGACATTGCTACTATGAGATAGGTGCGTCCGGAAGTCCGAATTACACCAGAAAACGGCTCAATGAGGCCAGCAAACGCGGGGACTTACTGCAAATCCAGCATATTTTGGTTGCCCTTAATCAAATTAAAGCATAGACTTACGAGTCTAACTTGCGAAGCTGTTGCAATAAAATTGCACTAGATCTGTAATTATCCTCATGAATTAAAAATTTTCCTACGCCTAATTGCGAGAATTTTCAGATTTTCCGCATGACGCGCGCGAGTGATCTTGAACGCCAACACGCAACTCATCGATGCAAAATTGAGCAGGACGAACGCTGCGATATAGTACTCACTTAAATGAGTGATCACTGCACCCGGCACCGTTCCCGGATTGGCGTGGGCCGGGAAACCAGCCAGCGCCAGCATGAATGAACTGGAAAACACGCCAAGCCCAGACACGCACTTCTGGACAAAGATGTTCGCTGCAAAAAAGACACCTTCTTCGCGTTGGCCGGTCCGCACTTCACTTTCTTCAACTACGTCTGCCAGCATCGATGTGAACAGAATCCCTTGGACAATCAGCAAGGTGGTCGAAATAGCCCCAGTCGCAAACAACAGGGGCAGCAAAGCACGGGAAATTGCTGATGGAAACAGCCCCAACAGGCGCAACGCAAGCGCGATGGGTGAAGTCATGACGATAGCAAAAGTGATGCCGATCGATGCGCGGCGTTTGTCGAACCGCTGCGATAGCCAAGGTGTACAACCCAATGCGGCAAATGCGGACAGAAAACTGGCGCTGAGCAGGAGCGAAATCTGTTGTGGCGTCAGCGCCCAGAAATAGCTGTAGATATAAGGCGCAATGCCGCCGGCCAATCCCATCGCCAGCGAATACAGCATCCCGGCCAGCAGGATCACAATTGCAGATTGCGACGATAAGGCGCGTTGAATATCCCGCAATGGATTTGAACGGATAGCGTGTCCCTCCCTTACCGCAGGACGATTGAGCCAGGGAATGGCGCGGTGAGTGCCCAAAGAAGACGCGATGATCGCGCCAAACATGATGATGGCAGCAGCAACCCCGTACGCGTGGTAATTGGCCGGAATCTGAGTGCCGGAAATCTTGCCAACACCCGCGCTCAGAAACACGCCGAACGCCGCAACCGACATCGTCAGACCACCCGTCCAGCCAAAGAAATAACGCCAGGTGAGATAGCGGGTGCGCTGATCGTATCCCTGGGTCAGTTCCGCAACGAGTGCCGAATTTGGAATTTCATAGAGCGCGATGAACGCCCTGACGCATATGGCGCTGACCAGAAGATACGCAAACAGGCCGGTCTGGCTCAAACCTGCAGGGGGCGAAAACAGGAATAGATAGCTTAGCGCGGCCGGCAGCGCCGCGGCGTACATGAAGGGATGCCGCCGCCCCCAGCGCGTGTTCAGGTGATCGGAGGCGTAGCCAATCAGGGGGTCAAGGAATGCATCGACAACCAAAGCAACGGCAATCGCCAAGCCAGCGAGCCGAGCATCGAGGCCAAGTGCTTGATTGTAGAATAACAAGAGAAGCGCGCCAAAGCCATTGTCCTTCACACCGAAGGCAACCGCACCGATGCCATAGAAGAATTTTATCGCGAAGCCATGTGGCGGTTCGGCGTTTGCAGCTGCCATCCGACTCTCTCCCTTGTCACTAACCCGGCGGTTCACGCCTCGGGAGTGGCTATAATTTGGTGATAGAGTCTATATTCCAGACCATGAAAATCAATATCAATAATATACTATTTTATGATTCGGTATGGGCGTGCACCGAGCCCTCTGGTGGGCGGCAACGGCCTTTTCGCATCAAGGCACGCCTGCGCAAATTTGATTGCCATGCAATATTGATATTTCGCAAACTTTCGCTATCAAACTATTCCAATAAAAAATGGCTCAATGTAATATTTAATTGCTACACTGAAATCCAAATCCCTGACAAAATACCGCAGCTCATCGGATGTATTAATCATCCCCAGGAAAACTTCGGCAGCAACAAAACTGTCCAAAGGCCGTATCGATCCATCGACCATGCCATCACTGAAAATCGCAGCGATCCGAACCGCAATCCGGTGGTAATCCATCAGCACGCGCGGTTGTAGCGCTTCCGGCAGGGTGGAAGTGGCGGATATCCGAAGCAAAGTGGCCTCACCAGAAAGTTGGCGATGCACCAGCGTTGCCGCCAGCAGCGCGAGCGCGTGGAGTCCGCTCGAAGAGCGATGTTCGATATCCACTATCGTTGCCTGCAGGATATCGATGGTCCGCTCAAAACAGGCTGCGATCAGCGCATCCTTGGTTTCCAGATGATGATAAAAAGAACCCTTGCTGACACTCAGTCGCGCCGCAATACGGTCTACAGACGCGCCGTGGTATCCCTGCTCGTTAATCAACTCGGTAGCTGCCTGCAGAAAGGCATCCTTGGCTTTCTCTTCGCCAGGCTCGCGCGCCCGCACGGGACGAGAGAACCACTGCCTGTCGATCTGGAAGGTGGAACTGACAATTCCCTTGAGCAGCACGTCGCTGACACGTTGCCCCGATCTTGCATAGTCACTGGGGAACAGGTTCTGGCGCCAGGCGGCGAACCAGTGCAACTGTGCCAGCAACAAGTGTGCACGCGCGTTGACGCTCTGATGATTGACTGACACTGGCAACGGATCGGAAATCTGGGTGCGGACCGCCCGGAAAACATCAGCATACGCGTCCAGAACCTCCGGACGGTTCAACGCCCGGATATCGTTGGGAGCGATCAACTCAGCTTCGGATCCGAGATCCATCCGGGCCAGATAGCGAAAATAGCGATCAATCAGCCCCATGATCCGCTCGGCCGGAGATCCCTCAACCCCCTCTCCGATGATGTCGAGCAGTCGCGACATCCCCGCCAGGAACGATGCGGCCGCAAGATCGTCCTTGGTCTTGAAATAATAGGCGATTGCAGTCGGCGTCATATCGAGTTCGCTGGCAACCTGGGCGAGTGTCATGCCGATCACGCCGCGCCGATTGATCATCCGCGTTGCAACCGCGATTATGGCGGCCTGACGCACCGCGTATTTGCTGCCGGCACGGCTTTTTTCCTGCCTTTTGGTCGCTTCCAAGTCAGAACTCCCAATCAACGCCCCAGCGCGCGGACGAGCGCATTGAGACTGTCCTGCCGCATCCGTTTCGAGACTGCCGCACTAGGCGAAACATCAAATGCATGAAAGCATCCGGGATAAACATGGAGTTCGACCGCAACGCCGGCCCTGATCAGGCGCCTGCCATATTCGATGTTTTCATCGATAAACAGATCGAGCGCACCCACAGCCAGAAAAGTCGGCGGGAGGCCAGACAGGTCTGCGGCGCGCGCCGGTGCCGCATAGCACGACACCCCTGCGCTGCCCGGATTGCATCCCAACAGGCTGGCCCAGCCAAAGGCATTGTTGGCGGGAGTCCAGATATATTCGCCAGCGAAATCATGCGGCGACGGGTCCACGCATGTGCGGTCATCCAGCATGGGATAGATGAGGTGCTGGAACTTCAGTGAGAATTCGCCCCGATCCCGTACGAGCAGCGCGAGCGCGGCAGCCAGACCACCACCAGCACTTTCACCAACAACGCCGATCGATGCGCGGTCCAGCCCCAGATCTCCCGCTTTGCCGAACAGCCAAGCCAGCGCCGTGTAGCAATCTTCGACTTGCCCCGGCTGCATGGTTTCGGGTGCCAGGCGATAATTGACCGAGGCGATACAGCACTTGAGACTGGCCGAAATTCGGCGATGCGTCTGCTCAAGGTGCGCTGCATCGCCGAGCACAAAGCCGCCGCCGTGGATGTGGAGCAGGCAGGGAAGAGGGCCTTCAGCATCGCGCGGCCGGTAAAACCAGATTTCCAGTTTGCCTGTCCCGTTCGGGCCATCAATCTTGTGGATGGCCAGATCGGTATCGGCCTGACCTGCGGGGTCGAGCGCGTAACTTGGGGTGATTGCGCGCAACCCAGCCAAGGTGTCAGGGCTTATATCCACCGTCGGCCACACATCGAGCAGTGGCAGCAATTCGGGATCAACAAGGTGGCTGCTGCGTGTTTTGGGCATACAGGGCGAACTCCTCTCTTGCAATGCGGCGCCAGTTCAGTCGCGACACCTCCATATAGCATACCTTATCATCAAATAATGTATTTTTCACGTTGACTCATATGCTGGTAGATATAAACCATTGCATAAATTTTAGCGAAATTAGCGCGGTGGCGCGGCTTGCTGAACGTACCGCCAAGCCTGCTCGCGCGCGTCCGCCTTTGCTGATGAAAGGCGGTTTTTATTTGGAATGACAATGGTGCGAGGCATGGCAGGTGTGCGCGGCAAGATGGCAGAGGCAACTGCGAAACAGATCCTCGATAGTGAATTTGGCCTCCTTTGCGACCTCATCGATTGCCATGCGCGCGAGCGTGGCAGCAAATCAGCCCTTGTCCATGGTGATGAAATCCTCACGTACCGTGGGTTGAATGAAGCCATGGATCGGATCGCTGCGGCTTTGCGGCGGCAAGGCGTGGCCGCAGGTGACGCTGTTGTTATAGTTTCTGAAACGGACATTGCCTGCGCCCTTGCGCTGCTTGGTGCCTTGCGGGCCGGGTGTACGCCAACGCCGCTTCCGCCATCGGCCACCCCAACGCAACTGCTGGCAATGATCGAAGATTGCCGCGCTACACTTGTCTTTGCCGATGCCGATGCCTCGCTTGCGTTGGGCGGCACTCCAGCACGCATTGTCAGGCTGGATCACCTTGAAGAATGGCTTGGCGCTGAACAGTTTCGCCCTGCGCTGATGAAGCGTGGCCCGAACGATCCATTCAATATCATCTACTCATCCGGTACGACCGGGATGCCAAAGGGCATCGTTCACAGCAATGCGATGCGGTGGACACAAATCCGCGATTTTGCGCCGTTCGGGTTTGGCGATGCCATAACCCTTGTTGCAACCCCGCTCTATTCCAACACCACACTGGTCAGCTTCCTGCCAACACTGGCCTACGGCGGCACTGCGGTTCTGCTTGGCAAGTTCGATGTCCAGAAGTTTCTCGAAACGTCGCAACGCTTCGGCATCAACCACACGATGCTGGTACCCATCCAGTATCAACGCATAATGGCCTCGCCGCTGTTTGATACGTTTGACCTGTCATCCTATCGCGTCAAGTTCTGCACCAGCGCCCATTTCCCCAGGGAACTCAAGGCCGACGTGCTTGCGCGGTGGCCAGGGCTGCTGTTCGAATTTTATGGCATGACTGAAGGCGGCGGCAGTTGCACTTTGTTTGCCAATGAAGCTCCCGACAAATTGCATACTGTGGGCAAGCCGGGCCCGGCGACCGACATCCGGATTATCGATGAGTTCGGCAATGAAATGCCCCAGGGCGCAATCGGGGAGATTGTCGGACGGTCGAAAACCATGATGATGGGGTATTACGGCCGCGCCGATGCCACAAATGCCGCGATCTGGGTCAGCCCCGAAGGTCACCGCTACATTCGCCATGGCGATCTTGGGGCGTTTGACGAAGATGGCTTTCTGATCCTGATGGGTCGCAAGAAGGACATAATCATCAGCGGTGGTTTCAATGTCTACCCGTCGGACATTGAAGCGGTGCTGCTGGAACACCCGGCTGTGGCCGACTGCGCGGTCATTGGCGTGGCTAGTGCAAAATGGGGCGAGACCCCGTTTGCCTATTTTGTATCAAATGACGAGACGCAAGCCAGCGACGATATTCTTGCCTGGGCAAATGCCCGTCTCGGCAAAACACAACGCCTGTCGGGCATGGCGGCCGTTCCTCAGCTTCCCCGCAGCCCGATCGGCAAAGTCCTGAAACGCGAACTCCAGGACCTTTATCTGGCATCGCATCCGTCCGGGCACGCATCGCCGCCCCTGTCTCAAACCACTGGAGCCTGAACCAATGAACCTGAACGGACGTGTCGCCATTGTCACGGGCGCCGGCGGCGGCCTTGGCCGCACCCATGCGCTGATTCTGGCGCGCTACGGGGCCAAAGTCGTGGTCAATGATCTTGGCGATGGCGCCGACACCGTTGCCGCGGAAATTGTCGCCGCGGGAGGTGAAGCCTTTGCCGCGCAAGGATCCGTGACCGACGAGGCGCGGGTGGATAGGATTGTCCAGTCAACCTTGGCGCGTTTTGGACAGATCGACATTCTGGTCAACAACGCGGGAATTCTGCGCGACAAGTCCTTTTCGAAGATGAATCTCGAGGATTTTCGCCTCGTTGTTGATGTCCATCTGATGGGCGCCGCCATTTTTACCAAGGCGGTGTGGGATACGATGCGGGCGCGCAATTATGGGCGCATCGTGATGACGACGTCATCGTCCGGCCTCTACGGCAATTTCGGGCAAGCCAACTATGGTGCGGCAAAAATGGCGCTGGTCGGCCTGATGCAAACACTGAGCATCGAGGGTGCCAGGAACAATATCCGCGTCAATTGCCTTGCGCCCACCGCGACAACAGCGATGACGGACAATCTTTTTCCTGCCGAAGTAAAGGAGCATTTGCGGCCCGCGCTCGTCAGCCCCGGCCTGATCAATCTCGTCGCGGAAGATGCCCCGACCCGAACCATTCTTTGTGCTGGTGCCGGCCACTTCAAGACCGCAAACATGACGCTGACGAAGGGCGCCTACATTGGCAGCTCTGACCATGCGGCAGAAGAAATCAGTCGGCGCTGGCCTGAGATCACCGACCGTACAGGCGAAACCGTGCCGGAAAACGCCGGTGCACAGATCAATCAGGAACTGGCGGCGGCAGCCCAGGCGATGGGATTGGCCTGACCGGCAAGAGCCCGGCTATCGGTGTTTTGTTCCGCCGACAGCCGGGATGACTGCAACTGCTCAGAACACCTTCAGCACTTTGATTCCGTATTGGCGCGGTGGTCCGGCAAGATCAAGATTGGTACCGGCCGGCGCGAAGGTGGCGGCGACATAGTGCTGGTTGGTCAGATTGGTGCCATAGGCTGACACCGTCCAACTGCCATGCTGCAACGCCAGTTGCGCGCCCAGTATGTTGCGTGCAGCCAACCGGTCGCCAAGCGCTGCGTTCTCGAATAGCGAGGCCCACTGTGCGGCGACATGACCAAAGTTGACGCTGGGGGTCAGCTTGGTCCCATTCCCGAGCGCGAAATCATATTTGGCAGAGGCGTTGAACGTGAACGGGGGCGAATACGTCTGCCGCACGCCCTTAAGATTGATGCAGGATGCGCTGACCGGTCCGGCGGAGGGATCGCAGGGCGACAGCGCCGGGATGCGCGAGTCCGTCGCATAGAACTGTCCAAGCGCGCTGTGGACCACGCTGACGCCGGCCTCCAGCGTCAATCCGCCGATCCGGTAATCTGCCTCGGCTTCGCCCCCGTAAATCTTCGTCGCGCTCGGCACGTTCAGCTCGAGACCGAAAGTTGGAAACAGCGGATAGCCGATCGTGACCTGGAAATTCTTGTAGCTGTTGTAAAATCCGTCGATTGTCAGATGCCCATGGCCACCGCCAAAGTTGGACTTCCAGCCAGCTTCGAAAGACTGGACCGTTTCCGGCGCAAACACCGCAGCGTCACCGGGCGCAACTTGCAAATTGATTCCGCCGGGCTTGAAGCCAGTCGCTGTAAAGGCATAAAGATAATTGTCGGCATCAAGCTTCCAGCCCAACGAAACCTTGTACGAAAATTTGTGGCTCGAAGTGGTCTGGTCCTGGGACAACGCTGTGCCGAGCAGATTTTCGTTGATGTAATTGCTCGATCGGCTGTCGGTGTAACGCCCGCCGAGGTCGAGTTTCAGGTTGGGCGCGAGCGCAAAACCGATCTGCCCGAAAGCCGCAAGCGACCGCATCGGCGTTCGGCCATCCAGATTGTAATTATAGTAGGGCGCATATGGCCCGGTGACGAGCGAATTATAGTTGATGTCGAAATTGCTTGACGGCTCTGGAAAGAAGTAGGTGTTCCAAAGACCGAATGCGCCCAATAGCCAGGTCACCGGCTTGTTGTCTGGCGAGATGACATTGAATTCCTGGCTGAACTGGGTCTCGGTCACATTGTCATTGAAGGTCTCGTTGCCAGTCGCCGTTCCATCATAATCTGCAGCGTAGAGACTATTGCCGTTCGAAAAGCCGCTGACCGAACGCAGCTTTATGCCACTGTCAAAAACATAATCGATCTTCAGGATAGAGCGCAGGAACTTGTCGCGCGCCTGCTGCAAAGGTGCGTTTGCAGTGATGTGAAACAAGTCGGTGTAGTTCGGATTGGGCGTGCTTGTCCCAGGGATGGTTTGAAACCGATCACTGTAGGGATCTGCAGGATAGGCCCCCATATCGAGATAATCGAAATCGGTTTTTGACAAGATTGTCAGATTGCTGCTTGGCTTCCACAAAAAGCTGATCCGGCCCGCTGCTTCGCGCACATTGCCCGGGTTACCGCTATAGGGCGCGCCATTGGGACCGGTGATGGTATAAAAACTGTCGCGCCGATCACCAAACAACGCAACACGCGCCGCAAAGGTATCGCTGATCGGCAGATTGAGCGCAGCCTGTGCGCCGGCATCGTTGTAGTTGCCATAGTTCGCATTGACAAAGCCGTGATAGCCGCCGCCGATGACCGGATCGTTGGTGTTGACAAATACCGCACCCCCGGTGGCATTCTGACCTACAACGGTTCCTTGTGGACCGCGCAGAACCTGAATGTTGGCCACATCGTAGTAGGGCTCTTCCTGAAAATAGCCGGGAAAGCTGGGAACGCCGTCACGATAAGTGATCACCCCCGTCGTGGACAGGCTGTTGGTTTCCGCCTTGCCGATGCCGCGGATGTTGAATTCCAGACCCTGTCCGAAATTGTTGACCACCACGCTCGGCATCGCGAATTGCAGTGCATCGACCGTGAGAACACCTTTTTCGGCGAGGTCCTTGCCGGACAGCACAGCCGCTGCAATCGGTGTCTGCAGCAGGTTTTCGCGGCGGCGCTGGGCAGTGACGACAATCTCGCTCGACGCTTTGTCCTTGGCATCTTGCGCCGCATCAAGGTGTGCGGCGGGCTGTGGCGCCTGTTGCGCCGAAGACGCACCAGCGAAGCCAAGGCCAAGCGCAGACACGCTCGCCATAAATAGAGATGCTCTCATAAATCCTCCCGCACGTCGCATCATTGGGGCCTAACGCTTCGAGGCGGCTGCCGGGCGCTTCACTTGCCAGCAGAAGCCTCGCGGCAACGCTTCTCCGGTGGTCCGCAAGCGGATCGAATGCCGCTCACGAACGCCTGTTTATGTTTACGGTTTATCCCGATTCTTATGTTCGTCAACTAACAAATATCATTTTTTGATGATACGGTATGTCTCCGCAATGATCAGATCGGTGGGCAAATCTCGCACCGCGCGCCGATCCGGCGAAAAATTCAATGGAGCGGTTGGCAGACTCGGGCAGCGTCAGGTTGGCGCATAATCGGCGCATTCTCGAGCAGGTCGGGATGGACAGGAACGATCGTCTGGACGTTCACACTCACAGGTAACGAGCGGTCGTCCTGGCAGCGACTTGATCAGCGGTGACGCCCGGTGCGAGCTCTAGTACTACAGTTGCATATCAAGCCGTGATTTTCGATGAAAGTACGCTGCTAGTGCTTGGTGCGCTTGTCGCCATCGCGACCAGAGCCAGATGAATGCGGGTGTTATCGGCGCGGCTAAGAC
>Ga0164296_1002248_pt1 | contig 19512 bp, 18 predicted proteins | sample GEODES057metaG_FD_113533 | JGI IMG/M metagenome (GOLD analysis project Ga0164296, IMG submission 113533) | Dystrophic lake water microbial communities from Trout Bog Lake, Wisconsin, USA - GEODES057 metaG | ecosystem: Environmental > Aquatic > Freshwater > Lake | place: USA: Trout Bog Lake...
CCGTCACCGCGATGGATTCGGGGCGAAGGGGCCCCAACCAATAGGATAGGCGCTCGTGACCCCCGCTGACCTGGCTGAGTTGCTCAGGGCCACCGCCGCCGCGGTATTGGCCGAGCACGGGCTTGACGCCACGGCACTGCCGACGATGGTGACTGTGGAGCGGCCGCGGAATCCCGAACACGGCGATTACGCCAGCAACCTGGCGCTGCAGCTGGGCAAGAAGGTCGGGGCCAACCCGCGTGAGCTGGCCGGCTGGCTCGCCGGGACGCTGGCGCGTGCCGACGGCATCGCGTCGGCTGAGGTGGCGGGGCCGGGCTTCATCAACCTCAGACTCGAGGCGTCTGCGCAGGCGGTGATCGTCGAGAACGTCCTGGGCGCCGCCGACGAGTTCGGCTCCTCCGACGACCTCGCGGGCAAGAAGGTCAACCTCGAGTTCGTATCGGCCAACCCGACCGGACCGATCCACATTGGTGGCACCCGCTGGGCAGCCGTCGGCGACGCGTTGGGACGGCTGCTGTCCACCCAGGGCGCCGACGTGGTGCGCGAGTACTACTTCAACGATCACGGCGCCCAGATCGACCGGTTCGCCGCCTCCCTCATCGCCGCGGCCACAGGTGAACCCACCCCGCCCGACGGCTACGCAGGCGCCTACATCAGCGACATCGCCGCACAAGTCCTGCAGAAGTCCCCCGACGCCCTCAACCTGCCCGATGCCGAGAGGCACGAGACTTTCCGTGACGCCGGTGTCGACATGATGTTCACCCACATCAAAGAGTCTCTGCACGAATTCGGCACTGACTTCGACATCTACACCCACGAAGACTCGATGCACACCAGCGGCCGGGTCGAGCAGGCCATCGACCGGCTCCGCGGAACGGGCAACATCTACGAAAAGGACGGCGCAACCTGGCTGCGAACCAGCGCTTTCGGTGACGACAAAGACCGCGTCGTCATCAAGAGCGACGGCAAGCCGGCCTACATCGCCGGCGACATCGCCTACTACCTGGACAAGAGGCAGCGCGGCTTCGACCTGTGCATCTACATGCTCGGCGCCGACCACCACGGCTACATCGCCCGGCTCAAGGCCGTCGCCGCCGCGTTCGGCGACGATCCGGCCACCGTCGAGGTGCTGATCGGGCAGATGGTGAACCTGGTCCGCGACGGCCAGCCCGTGCGGATGAGCAAGCGGGCCGGCACCGTACTCACCCTCGACGACCTGGTCGATGCGATCGGCGTCGATGCCGCCCGCTACAGCCTGATCCGCTCGTCGGTTGACACCCCGATCGACATCGATCTCGCCCTGTGGTCCTCAGCGTCCAGCGAGAACCCGGTCTACTACGTGCAATACGCGCACGCCCGGCTGTCGGCGCTCGCCCGCAGCGCCGCCGATCTCGGCCTGCTCCCCGATACCGGGCACCTCGAGCTACTCAGCCATGACAAAGAGGGCGCGCTGCTGCGGACCATTGGGGAGTTTCCCCGGGTGCTCGAAACGGCTGCGTCGCTGCGGGAACCGCATCGGGTCTGCCGCTATCTGGAAGACCTCGCCGGTGACTACCACCGTTTCTACGATTCCTGCCGGGTCCTACCCCAGGGGGACGAGCAGCCCACCGAACTGCACACCGCGCGGCTGGCGCTCTGCCAGGCCGCCCGGCAGGTCATCGCCAACGGGCTCTTCATTCTCGGCGTCAGCGCACCGGAGCGGATGTGAACGTCCACCCCGCCGGTCCCCGGCACGCCGAGGAGACCCGACACGCCGCAACCCCGCCGCAGCCACAATCACCCGGGGACTTGTTGCGGCTGGCCCCGAACGTCTGGCCGCGCAACGTGGTTCGCGACGACGACGGCGTGGTCACCGTCGCCGGTGTCGCGGTGACGCAGCTGGCTCAGGAGTACGGCACCCCGCTGTTCGTCATCGACGAGGACGACTTCAGGTCGCGGTGCCGGGACATGGCGTCGGCGTTCGGCGGCGGACGCAACGTCTACTACGCCGCCAAAGCCTTCCTATGCAGTGAGATCGCCCGCTGGGTGAGCGAGGAGGGCCTGTCGCTCGATGTGTCCACCGGCGGAGAACTCGCCGTCGCACTGCACGCCGGCTTCCCGCCGGAACGCATCCTCTTCCACGGCAACAACAAGTCCACCGCGGAACTGACCGACGCCGTCAAAGCGGGCGTCGGCTACCTCGTGGTCGACTCGATGACCGAGATCGAGCGCCTGGATGCCATCGCGGCCGACGCGGGCGTGGTGCAGGACGTGTTCGTGCGGCTGACCGTCGGCGTCGAGGCGCACACGCACGAGTTCATCTCCACCGCTCACGAAGACCAGAAGTTCGGGCTGTCCATTGCCAGCGGTGCGGCGATGGCCGCCGTGCGACTCATCTTCGCCACTGATCACCTGCGACTGGTCGGGCTGCACAGCCATATTGGTTCGCAGATCTTCGACGTCGACGGATTCGAAGTGGCGGCCCGTCGCGTCATCGGCCTGCTGCGCGACATTTGCGCCGAGTTCGGTCCCGAGAAGACAGCGCAGCTGGTGACTGTCGACCTCGGGGGAGGCCTGGGTATCTCGTACCTGGCCAGCGACGACCCGCCACCGGTGAGCGAGTTGGCGGACAAGCTGAGCGCCATCGTGCGCAGGGAGTCCGCGGCTGTCGGTCTACCGACGCCCGCGCTGGTCGTGGAGCCGGGCCGCGCGATCGCGGGACCGGGCACCATCACCCTCTACGAGGTCGGCACCGTCAAGGATGTCGACGTGAGTGCGGCGGCTCAACGCCGCTACGTCAGCGTCGACGGCGGCATGAGCGACAACATCCGCACTGCGCTCTACGACGCCGAGTACGACGCCCGGTTGGTCTCCAGGAATAGCGACGCGCCCCCGGTGCTGGCCCGCATTGTCGGAAAGCATTGCGAGACTGGAGACATCGTCGTTCGGGACACCTGGGTGCCCGGCGATCTCCAACCCGGTGACCTGCTCGGGGTGGCTGCGACCGGCGCCTACTGTTACGCGCTGTCGAGCCGCTACAACATGGTCGGGCGGCCCGCCGTGGCGGCGGTACGAGATGGACGGTCCCGCGTGATCCTGCGCCGCGAAACGGTCGATGATCTGCTCGGTCTGGAAGTGAGGTGAGCTGTGATTCGTGATGAAAAGGCTGTCGGCGTAGCGGTACTGGGGTTGGGTAACGTCGGCCGCGAGGTCGTACGCATCATCAACGACAGCGCCGAGGATCTCGCGGCCCGCGTTGGCGCTCCCCTGGTGCTGCGAGGGGTCGGGGTTCGTCGCATCGCCGCCGACCGGGGCGTTCCGGTCGGTCTGCTCACCGACGACATCGAAGAACTCGTCTCCCGTGAGGACGTCGACATCGTCGTCGAGGTGATGGGCCCCGTCGAGCCGGCACGCCAGGCGATCATGTGCGCGCTCAAGCACGGCAAGTCCGTTGTCACAGCCAACAAGGCGCTGCTGTCCACGTCCACCGGTGAATTGGCGCAGGCGGCTGAAAACGCTCACGTCGATCTGTATTTCGAGGCCGCGGTCGCGGGCGCTATCCCGGTGATCCGTCCGCTCACCCAGTCGCTGGCCGGCGACACGGTGCTGCGGGTCGCCGGGATCGTCAACGGCACAACCAACTACATCCTGTCCGCGATGGACAGCACCGGAGCCGACTACGCCACCGCGCTGGCCGAGGCCAGCGCGCTCGGCTACGCCGAGGCCGACCCGACCGCAGACGTCGAAGGCTACGATGCCGCCGCCAAAGCAGCGATTCTGGCTTCCATCGCCTTCCACACCAGGGTTACTGCCGACGACGTCTACCGCGAGGGGATCACCACGATCACACCCGAAGACTTCGCGTCCGCGCGAGCTCTGGGCTGCACGATCAAACTTCTGGCAATTTGCGAGCGCATCGCGGAAAGCAATGGGCAGGAACGGGTGTCTGCCCGAGTTTATCCGGCACTCGTACCCATGTCCCATCCGCTGGCCACCGTCAGCGGGGCGTTCAACGCCGTCGTGGTCGAGGCCGCGGCCGCGGGCCGGCTGATGTTTTACGGCCAGGGTGCGGGCGGTGCGCCGACCGCGTCCGCGGTCACCGGCGACCTCGTGATGGCCGCCCGCAACCGGGTCCTGGGCAGTCGCGGTCCCAAAGAGTCGAGGTATGCCCAACTACCCGTTGCGCCGATGGGGCTGATCTCCACCCGGTACTACGTCAGCATGAACGTGGCCGACACCCCGGGTGTCCTGTCAACGGTGGCAGCCGAATTCGCGCGGCACGATGTCAGCATCGCCGAGGTCCGCCAGGAAGGGGTGGTGGACGAGGCGGGGCGCCACGTCGGAGCCCGAATCGTGGTGGTGACGCACACCGCGACTGATGCCGCGCTGTCCGGAACCGTTGCGGCACTCGCCGAGTTGGACGTCGTGCGTAGCGTTGCCAGCGTGCTGCGAATGGAGGGAACGAGCCTATGAGCATTCCGCGAACAGCCATCCATCGACCGTGGCCCGGGTTGATCGAGGCGTACCGCGACCGGTTACCGGCCGCGGCCGGGTGGACTCCGGTGACCCTGCTCGAGGGCGGCACCCCGCTGGTCCCTGCACCCCGTCTGTCGGAGCGGACCGGATGCACGGTCCACCTCAAAGTGGAGGGCCTCAATCCCACTGGATCCTTCAAGGACCGTGGGATGACGATGGCGGTCAGCGAGGCCGTGGCCCGCGGCCAGCGAGCCGTGCTGTGCGCGTCGACCGGCAACACGTCGGCGTCGGCCGCCGCGTACGCGGCCCGCGCCGGCATTACCTGCGCGGTGTTGATACCGCAGGGCAAGATCGCCATGGGCAAGCTTGCACAGGCCGTCATGCACGGGGCCAAGATCATCCAGATCGACGGAAACTTCGATGACTGCCTGGACCTGGCCCGCAAGATGGCCGCCGACTTCCCCACCATCTCGCTGGTCAACTCCGTCAACCCGGTCCGCATCGAGGGGCAGAAGACGGCGGCCTTCGAGATCGTCGACGCACTGGGCGCCGCGCCGGACGTGCATTCCCTCCCCGTCGGCAACGCCGGCAACATCACCGCCTACTGGAAGGGCTATCGCGAGTACCACCACGACGGCGTCATCCCCGCGCTGCCCCGCATGCTGGGCACCCAGGCGGCCGGCGCGGCACCGCTGGTCCTGGGGAAACCGGTGAGTCGCCCGGAAACGATCGCGACCGCGATTCGTATCGGCGCGCCGGCGTCATGGACGGGCGCGGTTGAGGCGCAACAACAGTCCGACGGACGCTTCCTGGCCGCCACCGACGACGAGATCCTGGCCGCCTATCACCTCCTCGCCCGGGACGAGGGCGTCTTCGTCGAGCCCGCGTCCGCGGCCAGCATCGCCGGTCTGCTCAAGGCCGTCGACGACGGATGGGTGGCCCGCGGTTCAACGGTGGTGTGCACGGTGACGGGCAACGGCCTGAAGGATCCTGACACCGCGCTGAAAGACATGCCGAGCGTGTCGGCGCTTCCAGTCGATGCGGCGCTCGTGGTCGAGAAGCTGGGGCTTGCATAGTGTCGGTATTGCCCGCCGGGCTGAGCGCCGTCGCCGTGGTGTCGGCGTCCAGCGCGAACCTGGGTCCGGGATTCGACAGCCTCGGTCTCGCCCTCAGCCTCTGCGACGAAATCGCTGTCGAGACCAAGGAATCCGGCCTGGAGGTGTTCGTCGAGGGAGAGGGTGCAGGCCAGGTGCCGCTGGGTCCGGAACATCTGGTGGTGCGCGCCGTCGAACGTGGGCTGGCGGCCGCGGGGGTCAGCGCCCCGGGCCTAGTAGTGCGCTGCCGCAACGCCATACCGCATTCCCGAGGTCTGGGCTCCTCTGCGGCGGGCGTGGTCGGCGGCTTGGCTGCGGCCAATGGGCTTGTCGCCCAGACGGAGTCGGTTCCGCTGACCGAGGCCCAGCTGATCCAGGTCGCTTCGGAGTTCGAGGGCCATCCTGACAACGCCGCGGCCGCGGTGCTCGGCGGCGCCGTGGTGTCATGGGCTGACTGCACCGGTGAGCGGCCGCGCTATTCGGCGGTGCCACTGCGGCTGCACCCCGATATCCGATTGTTCTGCGCTATCCCCGATCAGCGCTCGTCGACCGCCGAGACCCGCGTGCTGCTGCCCGGCATGGTCAGCCACGAAGACGCGAGGTTCAACGTCAGCAGGGCCGCGTTGTTGGTTGTCGCGCTCACCGAGCGCCCGGATCTTCTCCTGGCGGCCACCGAAGACGCGCTGCACCAACCCCAACGGGCCCCGGCGATGCCCGCGTCGGCGGAATATTTGCAGGTGCTGCGACGTCATAACGTGGCAGCGGCGCTGTCGGGGGCGGGTCCGGCCGTGATCGCGCTCACCACTGAGTCGGAGTTACCGGCCGCGGCGGTCACGTACGCCTCCCTCAACGGTTTCACCGTCACCGAGATGGCTGTGGGCGACGGAGTTCGCTGGAGGCCGGGAGTCACGGCGCGGGGTTGATCCACGTCGCCGGTGGACCGGTTGCTTGCTTCCTGCAGGGATGCAGGCTATCCTCGGAGCCGTTCAGCAAATGCAGCTTCTGCACATTGCACTGCGGCTCGGACAACACCAAATTCCTCTCAAAAACGAGGTCCGCACTCTCCGACCCGTTTGAGGCGATCACACGTTGCAGAGTCGGTTACCGGGGGAACACGGCGACTCTGCTGAGTGCAACAAACTTCCCGTATGAACTGATCAGCGGGGTAAGAAAGGAAATCCGTGACTGATACGGACCTGATCACCGTGGCTACAGACAAAGCCGCAGACTCACAGGACGCGAAAGCTGGGGGATCCCTGTCCACCCTCGTGCTGCCCGAGCTGCGCGCCCTGGCCACGCAAGCCGGCGTCAAGGGGACGTCGGGCATGCGCAAGAACGAACTCATCGCCGCGATCCACGAGGTCAGAGGAAACGGCAACGGCGCCCCAGCTCCCGCCGCACCGGAGGCCACCGCGGTCACCGAGACGGCCCCCGCCGCCCCCGAGGCCCGCGGCGAGACCCACAGCGAGCGTGAAGCCGCCCCCGCTGCCCCCGAGGCCCGCGGCGCGACCCACGACGAGCACAACGATTCACCCAACAGGGCCGGCCGCGAGCGCCGCGGCGCCTCCCGGGCTGCCGGTTCGGCCCGCACGACCGACCGACCCGACCATGAGCGTGCACAGGACGCCGGCGGCGACCGGGGCGGCGAACAGCAGGGTCCAGGCGGACAACAGCCCCGGGGCGACGACGACGGCGATGGGCGCGGGGGCCGACGGGGACGGCGGTTCCGCGATCGCCGACGCCGCGGCGAGCGCACGGTTGACGGTGGCGACACCGAACTGCGTGACGACGACGTCGTCCAGCCGGTCGCCGGCATCCTCGACGTTCTCGACAACTATGCGTTCGTCCGCACGTCCGGCTATCTGGCGGGCCCGCACGACGTCTACGTGTCGATGAACATGGTGCGCAAGAACGGCCTTCGCCGCGGCGACGCGTTAACCGGCGCGGTCCGGGTGCCCCGCGATGGCGAGCAGCCCAATCAGCGGCAGAAGTTCAATCCGCTGGTTCGACTCGACAGCGTCAACGGCGGCCCCGTCGAGGACGCCCGGAATCGGCCGGAATTCGGCAAGCTGACACCGCTGTACCCCAACCAGCGGTTGCGGCTGGAGACCACCACCGAGCAGCTGACCACCCGGGTCATCGACCTCATCATGCCGATCGGCAAGGGTCAGCGCGCGCTGATCGTGTCCCCGCCCAAGGCGGGCAAGACGACCATCCTGCAGAGCATCGCCAACGCGATCACCAAGAACAACCCGGAATGCCACCTCATGGTCGTGCTCGTGGACGAGCGCCCCGAGGAGGTCACCGACATGACCCGATCGGTCAAGGGCGAGGTCATCGCCTCGACGTTCGACCGGCCGCCGTCCGACCACACCTGTGTCGCCGAACTCGCGATCGAGCGGGCTAAACGGCTTGTCGAGCAGGGCAAGGACGTCGTGGTCCTGCTGGACTCGATCACCCGCCTCGGGCGTGCCTACAACAACGCCTCGCCCGCGTCGGGCCGGATCCTGTCCGGCGGTGTCGACTCCACCGCGCTGTATCCGCCGAAGCGGTTCCTGGGCGCGGCCCGCAATATCGAGGGGGGCGGCTCGCTCACCATCATCGCCACCGCGATGGTCGAGACGGGCTCCACCGGTGACACGGTGATCTTCGAGGAGTTCAAGGGCACCGGCAACGCCGAGCTCAAACTGGACCGCAAGATCGCCGAGCGTCGGGTGTTCCCGGCTGTCGACGTCAACCCCTCCGGCACCCGCAAGGATGAGTTGCTGCTGTCGCCCGACGAGTTCGCGATCATGCACAAGCTGCGCCGAGTGCTGTCGGGCCTGGATTCGCATCAGGCCATCGACCTGCTGATGTCGCAGCTGCGCAAGACGAAGAACAACTACGAGTTCCTGGTGCAGGTGTCGAAGACCACGCCGGGGTCCATGGACCACGACTAGGTTCAGGCGCTCATCGCGACACGTAAACCACGCACACGACACGCCGGTCAGCACCGCCATGGTTGAAGTCTCGGTTGGGGCACCGTGAGTGAACTGGCATAATCAAACAACGCCCATCTACGAGGGTCGCCCGCATACGAGGGTCGCCCACATACGAGGACAGAATGAGAACTGATATCCACCCCGAATACGCGGAGACAACGGTCGTCTGCGGTTGCGGCCACACGTTCGAGACGCGCAGCACCAAGCCCGGTGGCCGGATCGTCGTCGAGGTCTGCTCGCAGTGCCACCCGTTCTACACCGGCAAGCAGAAGATTCTCGACAGTGGCGGCAGGGTTGCCCGCTTCGAGAAGCGGTACGGCAAGCGCAAGGCCGACGCGGCCCCTGAGAACGCGGACAGCACCGACTCATAGCTGGCTTGCCGACGCCCGAACTGTGCGCGAATCGCACGGGCCGGGCGTCGGTTCGCGTGTGTGGTTGGGAGCTCAGACATGACGCAGCCGGTGCAGACGATTGACGTGCTGCTCGCCGAGCATGCCGAACTCGAGCGTGCGCTGGCGGATCCCGGCCTGCACAGCAATCCCGCCGAGGCGCGCAAGGCGGGCCGCCGGTTCGCCCGGCTGGCACCGATTGTCGCCACCTACCGCAAGTTGGCTTCGGCCCGCGGCGACCTGGAGGCGGCGCGCGAACTCGCCGCCGACGACGCGTCGTTCGCCGACGAGGTCGTCCAGCTGGAATCCCAGGTGGTCGAACTGGACACCCAGCTCACCGACATGCTGGCGCCGCGCGACCCGCACGACGGCGACGACATCGTCCTCGAGGTGAAATCAGGCGAGGGCGGCGAGGAGTCGGCCTTGTTTGCAGCAGACCTGGCCAGGATGTACGTCCGCTATGCCGAGCGGCACGGCTGGACGGTCACGGTCCTCGACGAAACCTTCTCGGACCTCGGCGGCTACAAGGACGCGACGCTGAGCATCGCCAGCAAGGGCGACACGGCCGACGGAGTGTGGTCGCGAATGAAGTTCGAAGGCGGGGTGCACCGCGTGCAGCGTGTCCCCGTCACTGAATCCCAAGGTCGCGTTCATACCTCGGCGGCGGGCGTGCTGGTGTACCCGGAGCCCGAGGAAGTGGCCGAGGTGCACATCGACGAGTCCGATCTGCGCGTCGACGTCTACCGGTCGTCGGGAAAGGGCGGCCAGGGCGTCAACACCACGGACTCGGCCGTTCGGATCACCCACCTGCCCACGGGCATCGTCGTCACCTGTCAGAACGAACGATCCCAGCTGCAGAACAAGACCCGCGCCCTGCAGGTGCTGGCCGCCCGGCTGCAGGTGCTGGCCGAGGAGCAGGCGTCGGCCGACGCGTCAGCCGACCGCGCCAGCCAGATCCGCACCGTCGACCGCAGTGAGCGGATCCGCACCTACAACTTCCCCGAGAACCGGATCACCGACCACCGGATCGGCTTCAAGGCGCACAACCTCGATCAGGTGCTCGACGGCGACCTGGACGCGCTCTTCGACGCGTTGGGTGCCGCCGACAAGCAGGCCAGGCTGCAAAGCACATGAATCCGCTGCGCCGCGCGATCGACCGTGCTGCGGCGCGGCTCGCGGAAGCCGGGATCGACTCCGCGCGTTCCGACGCGGAGCGACTCGCTGCCCACCTGGCGGGGATCGAGCGCGGTCGACTTGCCCTGCTCGATGCGCCCGACGGCGAGTTCTTCGGTCGCTACCGCGCAGCGGTGACCGAGCGGTCGCGGCGAGTGCCCCTGCAGCACCTCATCGGGACCGCGGCGTTCGGGCCGCTCACGCTGGAAGTCGGCCCCGGCGTGTTCATTCCGCGGCCCGAGACCGAGGCCATGTTGGCCTGGGCCACAGCGCAACGGCTGCCCGGGCAGGCCCTGATCGTCGATCTGTGCACCGGTAGCGGCGCGCTGGCGCTGGCGCTGGCCCGCCATGCGGACGAACTGGGACTTCAGGCGAGGGTCATCGGAGTCGACAATTCCGAGGCGGCCCTGACGTACGCCCGCCGCAACGCCGCCGGCACCTCGGTGGAACTCCTGCAGGCCGACGTACGTGAGCAGAACCTGCTTGCTGAACTGCAGGGGTCGGTCGACCTGATCGTGGCAAACCCGCCGTACGTGCCTGACGGCTCCGTCGTCGAACCCGAAGTGGCCGAGCACGATCCGAGCGGAGCGGTGTTCGGCGGACCGGATGGCATGGCGGTGATCGAACCCGTGGTCCACCTCGCCGGGCGGCTGCTGCGGCCGGGCGGTCTGCTCGCCGTCGAGCACGACGACACGACGTCGTCCCACACGGCTGAAACCATTCACCGATCGGGACTCTTCGTTGACGTCGAGGCCCGCCGGGATCTGACCGGGCGCCCGCGATTTGTGACGGCTCGCCGGGTCTTGTCAGTCGGAGCCGCGCTGTGACCGCGGTGTACGACTGCGCCGAAAACCCACGGCGCTCCGAGGGGATCGCCTCGGCGGTGACGTCGATCAAGGACGGCCGGCTCGTCGTCCTGCCCACCGACACCGTTTACGGTATCGGCGCCGACGCGTTCAACCGCTCCGCGGTGTCCGCACTGCTGTCGGCGAAGGGACGAGGCCGGGACATGCCGGTGGGCGTTCTGGTCGGCTCCTGGCACACCATCGAGGGCCTCGTCTACACCATGCCCGACGGGGCCCGTGACCTGATCCGCGCCTTCTGGCCCGGCGCGCTCAGCCTGGTTGTGCCGCAGGCGCCGTCTCTGCAGTGGGACCTGGGGAACGCGCGCGGCACCGTGATGTTGCGCATGCCGCTGCACCCGGTGGCCATCGAACTGCTGCGAGAGACCGGGCCGATGGCGGTGTCCAGCGCCAACGTGTCTGGCCGACCACCGGCGCTGACGGCCACCGAGGCACGCGATCAACTCGGCGATCTCGTCGACGTCTATCTCGATGCGGGCCCGTCGCCGCAAGGGGCCGCCTCGACGATTGTCGACCTGACCGGGACGGGTCCGCGCGTCCTGCGCGAGGGCCCCGTCAGTGCCGAGCGGATCGCCGACGTGCTCGGCGTCGACCCGGTTCAGTTGCAGTAGGGTTTCGCGAGATGCACAGCGATCTGGCCGGCGACATGGCCGGCTTTGCCGGCGGGGTGTTCGCCTTCGCCGATCGCGGCACCGGCGTCCCGCTGCGCGAGCTGGCGCTCGTGGGTCTGACCGCGGCGATCGTCACCTACTTCGTGACCGGACCGGTGCGGCTGCTCGCGACCCGCCTGGGTGCGGTCGCCTACCCGCGGGAACGTGACGTGCATGTGACGCCGACCCCGCGGATGGGCGGGCTCGCGATGTTCGTCGGCGTGGTCTCGGCTGTGTTCCTGGCATCCCAACTGCCCGCGCTCACCCGCGGCTTCGTCTACTCGACCAGCATGCCTGCGGTCCTGGTGGCCGGTGCGGTGATCATGGGCATCGGCCTGCTCGACGACCGCTGGGGTCTGGACGCGCTGACCAAGTTCGCCGGCCAGATCACGGCAGCCAGCGTGCTGGTCACCATGGGCGTGGCCTGGAGCGTGCTGTACATCCCGATCGGGGGGGTCGGCACCATCGTGCTCGACCAGGCCTCGTCGATCCTGCTCACCCTGGCGGTGACCGTGTCGGTGGTCAACGCCATGAACTTCGTCGACGGTCTCGACGGGCTCGCCGCCGGGCTCGGCCTGATCACCGCGTCGGCGATCTGCATGTTCTCGATCGGCCTGTTGCGCGACCACGGCGGCGACGTGCTGTTCTACCCGCCCGCGGTGATCTCGGTCGTCCTGGCGGGCGCCTGTCTGGGCTTCTTACCGCACAATTTTCACCAGGCCAAGATCTTCATGGGCGATTCCGGCTCCATGCTGATCGGGCTGATGCTCGCCGCAGCCTCGACCACAGCGGCCGGCCCCGTGTCGCAGACCGCCTACGGCGCGAAGGATGTGTTCGCCCTGCTGTCACCGTTCCTGCTGGTGCTTGCGGTCATCTTCGTGCCGATGCTCGACCTGCTGCTGGCGATCGCGCGCCGCACCCGGGCCGGGCGCAGCGCCTTCAGCCCCGACAAGATGCACCTACATCACCGCCTGCTGCAGATCGGCCACTCGCACCGTCGGGTGGTGCTGCTGATCTATGTGTGGGTCGGCATCGTCGCGTTCGGCGCCGCCAGCACCATTTTCTTCGACCCCCGCGTCACTGCCCTGGTGATGGTGGTCGCGCTTGTGGTGGCCGGCGTTGTGACGGTGATCCCGCTGCTGCGCCGCGATGACGACGACCCAAACGGCGCCACGGAGAGCCGCCGCAAGGGCGCCTACGAAGACGCACGCAACGACACCCGCAACGACACCCGCAACGGCGAACGGGACGTCCGCCTGTAGCCCGGAACCCCCCCCGGCACGACGCTCTGACGTGCGATACGCTCGCCCTGCCGCCGATCGGTTCGGCAACGGTGTTCCGGTTCCACCAGAGATTGAGGTACTGCACGTGACGACACCAGCGCACGATGCGCCGTTGGTGTTTCCCTCCGTTGCCTTCCGTCCCGTTCGGCTTCTGGTGATCAGCCTCGTCATCACCGCGCTGGCGATGGCCGCCGGCGGATTGTCCGGTCGCCTCCAACTCGGGGTCTTCTTCGGCGTCGGGTTGTTCCTCGGCTTGCTCAACGCGCTCCTGGTGCGCCGGTCCGTCGAGTCGATCACCGCCGGGGATCACCCGCTGAAGAGGAACATGGCCGTCAACTCGGCGTCCAGGTTGGCGATCATCACCATCCTCGCGCTGATCATCGCGTTCGCCTTCCGGCCCGACGGCCTGGGCGTCGTCTTCGGGTTGGCGCTGTTCCAGGTGCTGCTGGTCGTGACCACCACGCTGCCGGTACTGAAGAAGATCCGCGCCGGGGAGCATGACGGAAGGAGTCCGGGGGATGACTGACATGATCCTGGCCGACGCGAAGATCGAGGTCGGCGATCACACCACCGCCACCTGGCTCGGAATGACCGTCAACACCGACACGATCCTGTCGACCGCGATCGCCGCGGTGATCGTGATCGGGTTGGCCTTCTTCCTGCGGTCGAAGATCACCTCGACCGGCGTGCCCAGCGGGGTCCAGCTGTTCTGGGAGGCACTCACCGTCCAGATGCGCGACCAGATCGAGAGCGCGATCGGGATGAAGATCGCCCCCTTCGTGCTGCCCCTGGCGGTCACCATCTTCGTGTTCATCCTGATCTCCAACTGGCTGTCGGTGTTACCGCTGCAGTACACCGATGCGTCCGGGCACACCACCGAGATCCTCAAATCGGCGGCCGGGGACATCAATTATGTGCTGGCGCTGGCCCTGTTCGTTTTCGTCTGCTACCACGTGGCAGGCTTCTGGCGCCGAGGCATCGTCGGGCACCCGCTTGCCGTACTCAAGGGGCACGTGGCGTTCCTGGCGCCTATCAACCTCGTCGAGGAACTTGCCAAGCCGATCTCGTTGTCGCTCCGTCTTTTCGGCAACATCTTCGCCGGCGGCATCCTGGTCTCGCTGATCGCGCTCTTCCCGCCCTACGTGATGTGGTTGCCGAACGCGATCTGGAAATCCTTCGACATGTTCGTCGGCGCGATCCAAGCCTTCATCTTCTCGATTCTGACGATCCTGTACTTCAGCCAGGCCATGGAGATCGAGGATCACCATGACTGAAACCACCATCGGAGTGGTCTGAACCCCAGACCATTGCAGAAGCCTGGTAGACCACTACCGGATAAAGGAGGATAAGAATGGCCCTGGACCCCCAAGTCGCTGCCGCTGCTCTCATCGGCGGTGGCCTCATCATGGGCGGCGGCGCGATCGGCGCCGGCATCGGTGACGGCATCGCGGGTAACGCGTTGGTCTCCGGTATCGCCCGGCAGCCCGAGGCACAAGGTCGGCTGTTCACGCCGTTCTTCATCACCGTGGGCCTGGTCGAAGCGGCCTACTTCATCAACCTGGCGTTCATGGCGCTGTTCGTGTTCGCCACGCCGGTCAGCTAACTCGTCGTGATAGACGGCGCGAGTGTGACGGTCCTGGCCTCAGGCCAGGGCGGCGAGGGAGGCAAGGGCGGCAGCAACTTCCTCGTCCCCAACGGCACGTTCTTCTTCGTGCTGGCCATCTTCCTCATCGTCCTTGCCATCATCGGCACCTTCGTCGTGCCGCCGGTGCTGAAGGTGATGCGCGAACGGGACGCCATGGTCGCCAAGACCGCCGCCGACAACAAGAAGGCGGCTGAACAGTTCGCGGCCGCTCAGGGCGACTACGACGAGGCACTCAGAGAGGCTCGCGGGCAGGCATCGGCACTTCGTGACGATGCTCGCGCAGAAGGCCGCAAGGTGGTCGACGCCGCGCGGGCCCAGGCCGAGCAGGAGGTGGACTCGGTCCTGCAGGCCGCCGCCGAGCACTTGAAGCGGGAGAGGGACGCGGTGGAACTGGACCTGCGCAACAACGTGGGCGCCATGTCGGCGACGTTGGCAAGTCGGATCCTCGGCGTCGAGGTCGCCCCCGCCGCGTCGACCAGGCCGGGACGGTAGACGCGGATGTCGACGTTCGTCGGACAATTGGTGGGCTTCGGGCTCATCGTGTTCCTGGTGGTGCGCTACGTCGTACCCCCGGTGCGTCGCCTGATGATCGCCCGGCAGGACACGGTCCGCCACCAACTGGACGATTCGGTGGCGGCTGCCAGCCGGTTGACCGAATCGACCACCGCCCACACCAAGGCCGTCGAGTCCGCAACGGTGGAGGCAAAGCAGCTGGTCGACGAGGCGCGGATCGACGCGACGCGCATCACCGAGCAGCTTCAGCTCCAGGCCGGGGTTGAGGCGCAACGCATCAAAGCGCAGGCCGACCGCCAGGTGGAGTTGTTGCGCAGCCAGTTGACGCGCCAGCTCCGCTTGGAGCTCGGCCACCAATCCGTCCGCGAGGCCAGGGAACTGGTGCGCAACCACGTCTCAGACGCCGCGCAACGCGCAGCCACCGTCGATCGATTCCTTGACGAGCTCGACGTCATGGCGCCGGGCGCGGCCGACGTCTATAACCCGCTGGCGGCGTCCATGCGTTCGGCCAGCCGACAGGCCCTGCGCGCCGTCTCGGAGCAGTTCGGTGCCCGAGCGGCGAGCCTCGACAGCGCGGGACTCTCCTCAATGTCCGCCGAGTTGGTATCGGTGGCCAAGATCCTGGTCCGGGAACCCGTCCTCACCCGACACCTGACCGCGCCCTCCGAGGACACGGGACCCCGCATCCGGCTGGTCGAGCGCCTGGTGACCGGCCAGGTCGGTGACGCCACGCTCGACGTCCTGCGATCGGCCGTCTCGCAGCGGTGGTCGACCGGATCCGACCTGATCGACGCCGTCGAGCACGTGTCGCAGCAAGCCCTCCTCGAAGTCGCCGAGCGGGAGAACACCGTCGACGAGGTCGAAGATCAGTTGTTCCGGTTTTCCCGCATCCTGGACGCGCAGCCGCGGCTCGCCATCCTGCTGGGCGACGAATCCGCCGGTGCCGACGGGCGGCTGAGTTTGCTGCGCGCGGTGTTGGACGGCGCCGGTGGCCCGGTCAACCCGATCGCGGCGTCCTTGCTGTCCCAGACCGTGGAGCTGCTCCGGGGGGCGCCCGCGGAGGAGTCGATGAAGAACCTGGCCGAAGCCGCTGTGGCGAGGCGGGGCGAAATCGTCGCGCAAGTGAGCGCCGCGGCTGATCTGACCGATACCCAGCGCGCCCGGCTCACCGGGGTGCTCGGCCGCATCTACGGGCATCCGGTGTCGGTCCAGCTGCAGATCGCCCCCGACGTTCTGGGCGGGCTGTTGATATCCGTCGGTGACGAGGTCATCGACGGGACGCTCTCGTCGCGTCTAGCCGCGGCTGAGGCGCAGTTGCCGGACTGACAACGAAACTTTCATCACAAACCCAGACGAACGTGAACAAGATCGAAGAGGAAGACGAAAAGCCATGGCCGAGTTGACAATCTCCGCTGAAGCCATTCAAGGCGCCATCGAAGAGTACGTGGGGTCCTTCAGCTCCGACACCTCCCGCGAGGAGGTCGGCACTGTCATCGACGCCGGCGACGGTATCGCCCACGTCGAAGGGCTCCCGTCCGTGATGACCCAGGAACTGCTCGAGTTCCCTGGCGGAGTGCTCGGCGTCGCGCTCAACCTGGACGAGCACAGCGTCGGCACGGTGATCTTGGGTGACTTCGAGAACATCGAGGAGGGCCAGCAGGTCAAGCGCACCGGCGAAGTCTTGTCCGTGCCCGTGGGCGACGAGTTCCTGGGCCGGGTGGTCAACCCGCTCGGCGTGCCGATCGACGGCCAGGGCGACATCGTGCCCGAGGGCCGGCGCGCGCTGGAGATCCAGGCGCCGTCCGTGGTGCAGCGTCAGGGCGTGAAGGAGCCTCTCCAGACCGGGATCAAGGCGATCGACGCGATGACCCCTATCGGCCGCGGGCAGCGCCAGCTGATCATCGGCGACCGCAAGACGGGCAAGACCGCCGTCTGTGTGGACACCATCCTCAACCAGCTGGGGAACTGGGAGACCGGTGATCCCAGCAAGCAGGTCCGCTGCGTGTACGTGGCCATCGGGCAGAAGGGCACCACGGTGGCCGCCGTTCGGCGCGCGCTCGAAGAGGGCGGGGCGATGGCCTACACGACCATCGTCGCGGCGCCCGCGTCGGACTCCGCCGGCTTCAAGTGGCTTGCTCCATACACCGGTTCGGCGATCGCGCAGCACTGGATGTACAACGGCAAGCATGTCCTGATCGTGTTCGACGACCTGAGCAAGCAGGCCGAGGCCTACCGTGCGATCTCACTGCTGCTGCGCCGCCCGCCCGGTCGCGAGGCTTACCCGGGAGACGTGTTCTACCTGCACTCGCGGCTGTTGGAGCGGTGCGGAAAGCTCTCCGATGAGCTCGGCGGCGGCTCGCTGACCGGGCTGCCGATCATCGAGACCAAAGCCAACGACATCTCGGCCTATATCCCGACCAACGTCATCTCGATCACCGACGGGCAGTGCTTCCTGGAGTCGGACCTGTTCAACCAGGGGGTGAGGCCGGCGATCAATGTCGGCGTCTCGGTGTCTCGTGTCGGTGGCGCCGCGCAGACCAAGGCCATGAAGGAAGTGGCGGGTTCGCTGCGACTGGACCTGTCGCAGTACCGCGAGTTGGAGGCCTTCGCCGCATTCGCCTCGGACTTGGACGCGACATCCAAGGCGCAGCTGGCACGCGGCGCGCGACTGGTCGAACTGCTCAAACAGTCGCAGTACCAGCCCATGCCCGTCGAGGAGCAGGTGGTGTCGATCTTCCTGGGCACCGCGGGGCACTTGGATTCGGTGCCGGTCGAGGACGTCAGGCGGTTCGAGACCGAACTGCTGGACCACCTCCGGGGCTCCGCCGGGACGATCCTGGCGACCATCCGGGACAGCCAGAAGCTCACCGATGAAACCGCCGATGCGCTCACCGGGGCGATCAACAACTTCAAGAAGGGCTTCGCCGCGACGGGTGGCGTCTCGGTGGTACCCGACGAGCACGTCGGGGCGCTCGACGACGAGAAGCTGGGTAAGGAATCCGTGGAAGTCCACCGGCCGGCGCCGCCGAAGAAGAAATAGCGGAAGAAGAAAAAGCACAGCATGGCTGCCACACTGAGGGAACTGCGCGGTCGAATCCGCTCCGCCGGCTCGATCAAGAAGATCACCAAAGCCCAGGAGCTGATCGCGACCTCGCGTATCGGTCGGGCCCAGAACCGGCTCGCCTCTGCCCGTCCGTACGCGAGCGAAATCACCAGGATGCTGACCACTCTGGCCGACGAGGCGGCGCTGGATCATCCCCTTCTGGTGGAGCGCCCCTCGCCGAAGCGGTCCGGCGTGCTGGTGGTGTCCTCCGACCGTGGTCTGTGCGGGGCCTACAACGCCAATGTCTTCCGGCGGTCTGAGGAACTGTTCTCGCTGCTGCGATCCGACGGTAAGTCGCCGGTTCTCTACGTTGTTGGTCGGAAAGCTCTGAAGTACTACACTTTTCGCAATTGGGACGTCGCCGGGTCCTGGGGCGGTTTCTCCGAACAGCCCAGCTACGACAATGCGGCCGAGATCGCCTCGACGCTGGTTGACGCGTTCATGCTGGGCAGCGACGGCGAGGCCGACGGTGTCCAGGGTCAGGGCGTCGATGAACTCCACATCGTCTACACCGAGTTCCGGTCGATGCTGTCGCAGTCGACTGAGGCGCTCCGGATGGCTCCGATGGTCGTTGAGTACGTCGGTGAGGAGACCACTGTCCGCACTCTGTACTCGTTCGAACCGGACGCGACGACGCTGTTCGAGTCGCTGTTGCCGCGTTACCTGACCACTCGCGTGTATGCGGCGATGCTCGAGTCCGCGGCATCGGAACTGGCATCGCGCCAACGGGCGATGAAGTCGGCGACCGACAACGCCGACGACCTCATCAAGGCCCTGACGTTGGAGGCCAACCGGGAACGCCAGGCCCAGATCACCCAGGAAATCAGCGAAATCGTCGGTGGCGCGAACGCCCTCGCCGATGCCGCGAAGTAGCTCGACCAAGGAAGCGAAGAGGATATGACTGCTACTGCCGAAACGACCGGACGCACCAGGGGCGCCGACACCAGCGGCCGCGTCGTCCGCATCACCGGGCCCGTGGTCGACGTGGAGTTCCCGCGCGGCTCCGTCCCTGAGTTGTTCAACGCGTTGCACGCCGAGATCACACTCCCCGAACTCGCGAAAACGTTGACGTTGGAGGTGGCCAACCATCTCGGCGACAGCCTGGTGCGCACCATCTCCATGCAGCCCACCGACGGTCTGGTGCGGGGGGTGGAGGTGATCGATACCGGCAAACCGATCTCGGTACCGGTTGGCCAGGACGTCAAGGGCCACGTCTTCAACGCGCTGGGGAAGTGCCTGGACGAGCCGGGATACGGCGAGGGCTTCGAGCATTGGTCGATTCACCGCAAGCCGCCGCCCTTCGAGGAGCTCGAGCCCCGCACCGAGATGCTGGAGACCGGCCTGAAGGTCGTCGATCTGCTGA